>ERZ650311.418-NODE-418-length-27607-cov-5.822118_pt1 | contig 27607 bp, 28 predicted proteins | sample MGYA00376247_ERZ650311 | MGnify/ENA primary metagenome ERZ650311 (study PRJEB26733, sample SAMN07839324) | wastewater metagenome | biome: small river; feature: stream; material: water | place: USA: North Carolina | collected 2016-07-28 ...
TCTAATCGGCGGGCTGGCTGCCCCCGGATGGGGCCAACGGTGCGATAAGGGGAAGCGGACAGGCGCGGCGGGTTCGGCACCGTCTCTGCGGCGCTCTTGTAGCAAACCGATCCCCGCCTCGCCGGGGGCAGCCAGCCCAGTCGATGAAGGAGGAAGTATGGAACCCTACGACTCGACGGCAGACACAACAGAACACATCCGGCAAGTGCAACTACGATTGACCAATATCATTGCCGCCCTATCCGAGCGGGGGTGGAACCACGACAACTCCAAACTTGAAGCACCCGAGAAGGAAGCCTACGACGCCTTGACGCCCCGGCTCGCGGGCTTGACCTACGGGAGCGAGGAGTACCGCGCCACCCTGCGGGAGATGAAGCCCGCGATCCAGCACCACTACGCCCACAACTCGCACCACCCCGAGCATTACGATCAGGGGATCGCCGGTATGGATCTCCTCGATCTGGTCGAAATGTTCTGCGACTGGAAGGCGGCGAGCCTGCGCCACAAGGACGGCGACTTTGCCGCCTCACTCCAAATCAACAAAGAGCGTTTCGGGATCTCCGATCAACTCATGGCGATCCTCGAAAACTCGGTGGGGCTGGTCGAATGAGCATGGCAAAGGAACTCGACAAGGCACAGGCGGCCTTAGCCCAGGCGCGCGAGGTGCTGGCCGCACTCGACTACGCCACCGAGCGGGTAAATCACATCAAGTTTGAACGCTCCTCCGATGGTGTCTGGTGGTTCCGTGTCACCGCCGAACGGATGTTCATGGCCGAAGGGATGATGGGGGCCAAAGACACCAAATTTGAGACGGTTGAGCAGGTGATCAAAGGCCGCGAAGATTCCGCCATGAGCTTGCTCATGCGCGTCTATGGGGAACGGATCAGCAACTACGGCAAGGGAATCAAGGACTAGTATGAGCATGTACGATTCCCCGTTTCGGCGCTATCTGCGCGATCACCCGGCGATGAAACAGATCCTCGATATGCAGGCCCGGCGCATGGCCGAAGATATCTGGCCGGTGATCACCGGCGACGTACTCGAAGCCGTGTTCGAGGTGGTGCCCGACTACGAGGGAGACGACGATGGACCGGAACGATCCTCTCTGGCAACACTGGTCGAACGGTTGGAAGCTGCATGGGACGAAGATTCTGCCGATGGGGAAGGGGCTACCGATCATGCCGCAGATCACGCCCGAGCAACCGGCCCCGCAGCCGGTCGGCGAGCGCCGGTGCTGGCATTGCCTGAAAAATGCGATGATGCTGTTCGATCCGAGGCTCAACCGGACCTACTGCCCGAGGTGCGATTTCACCCAGCCGCCTCGCGGGAAGCCGAACGGCGGCGCGCTCTTGCTGCGCTGGCGGCTGATGGCGGCGAAGTACGAGGAATTGGAGGGGGTGACGATCGATGATCAACGGGGCACTAAATCGGGTACATGACGCACTTACAGGCGTCGAATTGACCGATCAACAGGCCGAAATATTGATCCGTTACGTGCGTTCACGAACGCGGCAGGAAGGAAAACACATGGACAAGCCTGAATTCGTCGCCACCCAACCGATCCAGGGGCCGATCGAGCCGCCGAAGGGGCTGACGGTGGGCCGGAACTGCCATTACGTGACCAGTAGCGGGCGGCATCTGGCCGCAATCATCACCGATGTGACCGACCGGCAGGCCGGGATCGTCTCCCTGATCGCCTTCGACCCGGAATTGGGCTACTCGCCGCACAAGTACGGGGTGCGGTACGACCCACTCAACCCCACCTACGACACTTGGCACTATATCGAGCCGGTGATAGACTGAAATCGGCTTCTGGCGGGGCCAACAGGAAGGGCCCTCCTTGTGGTACAATGCCCACAGGGAGGGTTTTTCATGGGTAAGTGGTTGCACCGGTTGAGTGATATTGACTTGGTGAACAAGCGGGCGGTATGTACCCACTGTGGGCCGGTTGCTATCAAGTTGCGCGGGAAACTAGCTCCTCGCTGTAAGATGGCAATGCGAGAAAAGGCGCGGCGCGAGGATAAAAATCGTCCTAACAGGGTGCCTAAATACCGAGCTAACAAAGGTGGCGTGTGTGAGCGGTGCGGTTTTGTACCAGAGGTTTCAGCACAATTAGAAATCCACCATAAAGACGGTAATCATTCCAATAATACTGCCGAAAATCTGATGACCGTCTGTGCCAATTGCCATCGTTTGTATCACTGGTCGGATGGTAATAAGCCGTGGGATGATAAACGTCAGGAAGGGCTACCTACGCCGCTGTAGGTAGCCCTTCTCGTCGTTTCCTGGCTGGCCTGCCGGGACTCGAACCCGGCCACGTCGTTCCAGATACGATAACGCTACCCTGTTCGGCCCGCTGGTGCGGGCAAGTTATTGGACAGCGGTTTTACGGTGCTACCACTACACCACAGACCAGTCATTGACAGAATACCACCCGATTCCCTATGCTGCAATTGGGATATGTCGCATGTTTTCGGGGGGGTTTGCATGGATATCGATCTCGGCGTCATGCTCTCGCCCGCCCAGGAGCAGGCGGCGATTTCGGACGCCCGCTATAAGCTGGTCGGCGGCGCGATGGGCGGGGGCAAGACCAAGTACATCGCCGCCGATATCATCGATCTTCTCGTCACCTACCCCGGCAACATTGGCTTTTTGGGGCGCAACGACCTCCAAGACTTGAAGCGCACCACCCTCGCCGAGTTTTTGAAGTCCCTGCCACGCGAACTCCTGATCCAGCACCACCAGACCGAGCAATGGATCGACGTGCAATCCATCGATCCGCGCTACCCCTCGCGCCTCTACTACGGCGAACTGAAAGATCCCGACTCCCTGCTGTCGATGAACCTGGGGTTTTTCGCGATCGATGAGGCATTCGAGGTGGGGCGCTACGCCTTCCGCAACCTCGCTTCCCGCCTGCGCCATATCTTGCCGACCGGCGAGATTCCGTACTACTGCGGCATTCTCGGCACCAACCCGGCCCCCTGCTGGCTGATGGATATGTTTCCGGTGCTGCCCGAGGAGCAGGCGGCGTACAAGAGCGCCATCGCGGCAAACCCGAATTTCACCCCGTTCCGCCTCTCGACCGGGAAGGAGATCAACCGCCAGTACGCCTACTTCCCGATGACGATGTTCGATAACCCCTTCCTGCCGCCGGGCTACGTGGAGGAGCAACAGGCGCTCTACGCCGACGATCCGGTACTCTACGATCGCTTCGTCAAGGGCGTGTGGACCGGGATGCTGCAAGGGTTGGTCTACGACCTCCGACCCTGGCACCGCTGGACGCGGCAGTACCCCAACGAGCGGCTGTGGCGTCCCGGCCTGCCGGTCGAATTGGCCTTGGACCCTTCCGGCGGATCGGCCCCCTACGCGGCGCTGGTGATCCAGCAAGTCGGCCCCTATGTCTGTATCGTGGATATGTTCTACGAGGAGGGCGCGTCCGACGAAGATGTAATGGATTGGCTGAAAACCAAACCCTACGGCAAGCGGACTAATATCTCGGATCTGATCTGCGATCCCGCCGCCCGCAACTCGATCAACAAGTGGCAACTACACGGCTTCCCGGCGCGAGGACTGACGCGCGCCAAGGATATCAAGGGCCAGATCCTCGGTGTCAAAGGGATCATGCGGCAGAATCCGGGCAGCGGCTTCGCCCCGCTCCTGATCGATGAAGATTACTGCCCCTGGTTGGTCAACGAATTTGGGCTATACTCCTACTCGAAACTGAATGACACCAAGCGGGCCGAGGGGGATCGGTCCCCCGAGAAGCCGGAAGATAAGAACAATCACGCGATCAACGCCCTCGAATACTGGACGCTCGAAAAGCGAGTGATCGCCGATGGGGCGGGCCAGCAGCGCAAGAAGTCCACCCGCCGACCGGCGGCATACGAGTCGATGCTAGCGGAGGTTGCGCCGTAGTGAATACCCAAAACCTCCTCGGCTATCTGCAAAGCAACTTCCCCTCGCTGGTCGCGGCCTTCCAGTCGATCATCGACCAGAACCCGCAGATCGCCGAGGCGCTGGCGACCAAATTCTTTCAGGACGCCGCCGCGCAGCCGCGCATCATCCAGGCGTTGCAAGCCCTCTCCCAGCAGCAGCAGACCGAGCAGGCCGCGCCCGCCGATCCCGGCGCGTTCCCGCCCAACGGCGAGCCGGTCGGCGCTCCGATGGGCACGCCGGTCGGCCCCGGCGGACCGGGAGCGCCGATGCCGATGCCGGGTGGCCCCGATCCGTCCATGATGGGCGGGCCAGCCCCCGGCATGGACCCCGCGATGATGGGTGGCCCGCCGCCCGGTATGATGCAGCCCGGCATGGGGCCACCCCCGGCACCCCCGCAGCCCCCACAGGAACCGGAGAAGGAGCGGCGACAGGAGCGGAAACGGCGCAAAAACGCCCCCGATTTCGAACTACGCAAGCTGCCGAAAAACCGCTGGGGTGACAAGGGCCCGGACGGTCGGCGCATCACCAAAGACGCCCAGGAGGGCCGACGCCGGTGGGCCGAACGGGACGATCGGATCAGGGAGGATATCACCCTCTACAACGCCCATCGCACCGTCGATCTCCTCAACGGCAAGGCGCTTGATGAAGGGCGCGGCGATGTGGTGCATATCAGCACGCGCGCCTACCAGTTTGCCGAACGGCTCACCGGCCTGTGTGCGGCCACGCACGATCGGGCGAAATATCACGCCCCACCGTGGGCCGATGACGACGAAACCCGCTTCGCCGCCCAGGCGCTCGAAGATTGGTGGAAGTACGAGCGCCATTGTGACGAGGATCTGTGGTTCCGGCGCGGCACTATCGGCGATCCGCAGATGCCCTTGCCCCGTTACGAGGCGGGCTTGATGGTACTGATGGGCGGGCTTGGCTTCCGGCTCTGGTTCGAGCCGGACGACAAGTTGCACCCCACCCGCTACGAGGTGATCCCGCTCAACCGCCTCTACCCCCTTTCCCACTGTATCACCCATCAGGTGCAGATGACCTTGGGCGAGGCGCGGGCGATCTACCGCGAGATCGATGAATACTACCCGCCGGAAGATGAGAACGGCCCGGCGGAAACGCTGACCGTGCGGATCATCGGCTGGTCGGACACCTACCCCGATGGGCAAGGTGGCCTGTGGCACGCGATCATGTGGGAACAGTGCGGGGTGTGGTCCGGCAAGTGGGGCGAGATCGAGGAGTCGAAGAAAGACCACTGGATCAAGAAGCCGGAACGGATCGATTTCGGCTTCTCCCCCTACCAGTACGTGATTTGGGGCGGCGCTCCCTACGGCGTCACCGAGAACGTCCCGAACTACGAACGGTTCCGGGGCATGGGCGCGCTGACCATGCTTCGCAAAACATTCAAGCTGATGGACCTGTTGCAATCGGCGGTCGCAACCGGCGCGCTTCGCATGGCCGATCCACCCAAGGTGCAATACTACCTGCCGGGCACGCGCCGGGAGGATATGGATCCGCACGACACGCGGGCGGGAGCAACGAACTATGGCATCGTCGGCGAGCAAACCCAGCCGCTTATCTTCACGGTCGCCGGTGGTCCAGATGGACAAGCGCTACTCGGTGCGCTCGCAACTGAACTCAGCTATTTTGACTCTCCCATCCTGCACGGTGCGGGCAATGCTGAAAGCGGTTATGACCGAGTGCAACAAAACAGTGCCGCCGGAAGCCTGCACGTCAACCCGATTATCGATGCCCTCGAACAAATGTACGAATTGATCAACACGCTGCGCGCGGAGTTGATCATTCGCAAGGGAATCGGCGAGGGCCGGGAGATCGACAAGCTGGTCTATTCGGGTGGCGGCTCGGCCTTCTACGATCAGGACGAATACAAGAGCGAAGCCACCGGGACGCCGCTCGACTACGAACCCGACTACGCACAGATGGGGGTGATGAAGTTCGTCACCCCGAAGATGATCAAGCTGAACGGTACCCGGTCGGAAGTCCGCTTCGACCGGCTCGGCATCCCCGAAAAGCAGATGCTTTGGACGATGCTGGCGCAGGCGGTTTCGGCCAAGTTGCTTTCGGCCCGCGAGGCGATGGAGCAGATGGGGATTCAGAACCCCGATCGTAACCTGTTCCGTATCCTCGCCGAGTCGGCGGTGATGAACCCCAAGGCGCTTGATGCTATGATCGGTGCGGCGGCGCTCGGCAGCAAGAACCGCCTGTTTACCCTCGGGTGGCAGGCGGTCATGCAGGCCGAGATGATGGGCGGGCCGCAAGGCTCGCCGCCCGCCCCGCAGGGTATCCCCTCGGCAGCCGGGCCACCGCCGATCACCGGCGGGCCGAACGGGATGCCGCCAGCCGTGGCGCAAGGAATACCACCCGGATAAGGTGAGAGATGGCGAAGCGTTGGGACGATCCGTTTAGGACCGGTTTTGCCGGGCAGTACGACCCCGGCACCATGTACGGGCTGATCTACCGCGCCCGCGCCGGGGATCTCGCCGCCAAGAATCACCTTTCCCTCGCCGGTTTCTACGACCAGCAGGGGAACGATATCTACGGCGGCAACCAGAACTACCAGCAGGCGGTCACGAATTGGGCCAAGGCAAAGAACCTGGGCGTGTATGGTGGCCCCGATGCGTTCCAGTGGAATAGCGCCTGGGCCGCACCGGGGAGCGACACGGCAAGCCCGTTCTTCTCCTCGGCCTGGGACTCCTTCTGGACCGATCAGCCCGGACAGGCGAAGGTTGATCAGCCGCAGGACAACAAGCCGAACAACCCGCTCGGTACGACTGGCGGCGGGGGCCAGCAGACAGCGCAAGGTTTCCGCGTCAATGTCCCGAACGGCTACGGGAAGCCGCGCGCCTATTACTATAATGGGCACGCGGTTCAAGGCGATCAAGGCCAATGGATCACCCTCCCGGTCGATTACAACGAAGCCGCCGACACTCGCCGTTGGGAATACAACGGCAAGATGGAAGAATCGACCATGCGGCGGGCTGTCCGCTACGCCTTCGATGATGTGCGTGATGGGCGATCCGGCGATTTCAACCAAGCCTTGATCGCCCGGTTGAAGCAGTTTTACGCCGAAGCCGGGGGGCAGGGTGTCGGCTACACCATCAACGCCGCCTCCCCTAGTGGTGGCCCGACCATGCCCGGCACCGGGCAGCAGGGCGGCACCCCACCCGCCACCGGGCAGCAGGGGACCGGCCAAACCGGCACCGGGCAGCAGGGAACGGGGCAGACGCAGACCTACACCAACCCCGTTACCGGGCAGACGACCACCGGCCAGGGAAACGATTTTGCCCGGAACCTGATCCTCGCCAGCGACTCGGACGCCCGGAACGATTACCTGTTGCGGGCGCTCGGGATCGATCCGCAGAACGGCGGGCTGTACCTCGATTCCATCTTGCGGACGATCAGTCCGATGGCCGGGCGGTTCATCCAGTTGCAGGGGATCGGCGGCGACACCAGCGCCGGGCCGATGATCAACACCCAAGGCAACCTCGACACCCTCGCCGGGTGGTTGCGGAATCCGGGCGGCATGGCGAACGTGCAGAATTGGGCGCGCGGCCAACTCGCCGGGGCGACCGCTTCGGGATCGGGGTTGAGCAGGCTGTCCGACGCGAACGCCCAACTCGACACGATCGGCCAGTTGCTCGCGATGCAGTACAGCGGCGTCAACCCGATCTTGGTGCAGGCATACGCCGACTACTTCGATCGCAGCCGCCGGGGCTATCGCGACTATAATTTCAACCAGATCGGGCGCGGCTCGATCCAGAACCCGATCGATTGGTTGCGTAGCTCCCAGTGGGCCGATCTACTGGGTTAGGGGGATCGATGGACGAACAGACGCGATCCGCACTGGCCTCGCTAATCCAGAGCGGCCAGATCCGCGATCAAAACGCGGTGCGGGAGATCCAGCAGTACATCAACTCGGGCGGGCGGTTTGCCCTCTCGCCCGCCACCGCGCAGCTTGTCCGCATGCGCGGGATCGCGCTGCCGGGTGACAATCTGCCGCAGGTCGCGTCCGAACAGGTGCGACAGATCGCCCTCAACGGCCCGCAGCCCGCCAGGGTGGGCGATGATCCCACCGGCGGCAGCGCGCCACCCCTGCCGGGGATGAGTTTCCAGCGGCAGGACGCGGTACCGTCGAATGGGGCACCCGCCACGCCGCGCCCGGCACCCGCCAACCCGATCACGTATCGCCCGCCGTCCACCGGCGTCAACCTCGGATCGTCATCGACGCCGACCGTGACGCCGCCCGTAACCGCCGGTAGCCCCGGCGCAACCCCGCCCGGTGGTCCCGCCGGTGGGCAGCAGGGGCAATTCGCGCAAAACGCGATCCTTGCACCCGACATAAACGGGAACACTAAAGACCAGAAAGAGACGATGCTACAGATGCTCATGGAACGCATGGGTGTCAGTATGCAAGATCCGGGGCTGTATGGTGGGGTGATCGCCAGTAAGATCAACGAATACCTACCCTACTTTTACGATCTTTTGGGGTTGCAAGGACAGACCAACAGTCCTGTTGCCCTCAACAATCTCTATACCGGTGGACTAGACCAATTGGTCAACATGGTCGGTAGCAACACGTTCTTTAGTGGGATGCAGGATTTCGCGGGCAAATCGCGCGACACGCTGATGGGTGCTTTGCCGCGCCTGCGCGATGTGGGCCAGCAGCAGAATTATTTGAACGCGATCCTTGCGCTCGACAGTGCCGGGCAGAATCCGCTACTCAGGCAGGCGAGCGCCGACGACGCAACCCGCGCGTGGCTCGGCTACCGGTCGGAAAACTTCAACAAGCCGCCCGGCACGCCGGGCGCTCCCACCAGTTACATCGATTGGTTGCTGGGCCAGAACGATCCCCGCTACGGGGCGGTGCTGAACCTGCTTGGTGGTGGGAGGTAGTATGGTTACATTCATCCCCGAACCGATCGGCAACTACACCGGCTACCAGGGGACGCCCAAGGTGCCGGGCGTCAACGGGTATGTGCCGCAGATCAGTATGCCGCCGACCGGGCCGCGCCCACGCGAGCCAACGGTGGGCTTTAGTTTCGGCAACCTCTCGGGGCCAAATAGCATCTTCTACAACGATCCGAACAATCGGAGCGTGGCGTTCCAGATGCTCAAAGACTACCTGAACCGGGGCGGCAACACCCGCTATAACTCCTTCCTCGACTCGCTTGCGGGACAGGATTACAACCGCTTCCTGTCGGCCAACGCGCAATCGAACGGGAAGCTTCTCTACACCGACTGGTTGGAGCGCCAGCAAAACTACTTCCCGCAGCAATGGGCCACGCTCCCCGGCGTGGCGCGCGGGGCGAACCCCGGACTCTACGGCAACAGTCAGGTGTATCTTGGTTAGCCAACTCCTCCATCGCGGACTCGGCGCGGTCGGCGCGCAGTTCGAGCGGATCTATCAGGCGGGCTTCGACCCGCCCGATCAGATCCAACCGGTCGGCGACGGCTTCGGGCCGATGCCGGTGGTCGGTGGCGGATTCGGCGAGGGGCCGCAGGTGGGGGCCGATCCCTTCGGCGGCAACGGGATACAGGTCCGCGAGCAGCCGTTTGGTGTCCCGGCGGGGGTGGGGGGCAACCCATTCGGCAATGTCCCCACCCCCAGCGGCAACGGCTTCGGCAACGCCCCCCAGGTGAGCGGCGATCCGTTCGCGATGATCCCCAAGGCACCACAGACGCAGGTGCCGACCAAGCAACCGACCGGCAACACCGGGGCCGGTGGCGGGGCACCGAACTTTTGGGCGGGACCGGCCACCGCCGACGACAACAAGACGCTGACCGCCGCGCAGATCGACGCCTGGATACAGCAGACCCGGCCCAATTCCCCGCTTATCGGCCTGGGTGCTTACATCCTCGACGCCGCCAACCGGCGCGGGGTGTCGGCCCCGCAGATGCTTGGGATCTTCCTGAAAGAATCCGAGTTGGGCACGACCGCCGGGGAGAACAAGGTACTCTCTGGCATCGTCGCCCCCAACGATCCGGGGCTGGGGCAGCAACGCCAGTTCAACGGCTACGCCACATGGCAGGCGGCGATCGACGCCACCGCCGACAACCTCGCCAGCCAACTCTATCGGGGCAAGAGTCTACAGGAGCAGATCGGCTACTGGTACGTTGGCCCGGAGGAGTATAAGCGCCTCGGACTCGAAGCCACCGACAAGGCGGGCAACGGTACCGTGCGGGACTACCTGAATATGGTGACGCAGGTATACCAAGCCCTCGGTATCCCGATCGACGCCACCGCCGCGCCGACGCTCGCCGGGGGCGGGGCCGGGAGTGGCGCGCTGGTGCAGGCGGCACAATCGCGCCTTGGTTACGGCTATGAACTCGGCGGCAGGCGGGCCGGTCACTCGACCTGGGATTGCAGCGAATCGACCGCCTATTGGTACGAGCAGATCGGCGTACAACTCCCCTGGAACGCGCAGGCGCAATACAACATGACCGCCCGCGTTCAGCAAGGCCAGTGGCAGGTAGGCGATCTGATCTTCTTCTCGGGCACCAACCCCAGCGATCCCGACACCGTAACGCACGTCGGCATGTTCGTCGGCTACGACGCCAACGGCAGGCCGATGATGATCAACTCGCAGACCGGCGGGACGATGTATGCTTACCTTGACGATTCATACTGGACCCAGCATTATTTCGGTGCTGGCCGTGTGATCCAATAGGGGGGCGACAATGGCCCGACCGGATAACCTTTTCGAGACAGACAACCAGAACGCCCACGCCCCCAGCGACGAACAGATTGCGGCGATGCCGCCGATCTTCCGGCGCATTTGGGAATCGATCATCGCGTCCCAGCGGGCGCAGATCGGGCCGGTGCGGATCGCCGAGGGCGATGCGGGGTGGCAGAAGGCGGCGCGCGAGGGGCTGGGTATCCCCCTCGCCTATCTCGCCAACGCGGTCGGCCTGGGCTTCGAGGGTAGCGCCAATGTCGGCAAGGTCGGCGTCGGTAGCCTGTTGACCACGCTCGGGCAGATCAACCGGGCTTCCGGCCTTGCTCGCGCACTGACGCCGGGCTTTCTCGAAGATCCGGCCCGGCAAGCCCTCGCCTCCTACGAAGCCGACACCAACGGCAATCCGATCACGGCGATGATGGACGCCAACGAAGCCGCCGCCAGCGGCAACGAATTTACCGTGGGTGTCCTCGATCAACTCCTCGATCCGGCCAATATCGCCGATATCGCCAAGGGTGGGAAGTGGCTGATCGAGGGCGCACCCAAGGGCGCGCGGGCGCTCGGTCGGCTGAGGAAGTCGCTCGCGGGCATGGGGCCGGAAGATGCGACACAACTCCTACCGACCGGGCTGGATCTCTCGCATCACCCGAACATTCCGGGCAACGTCCCGGATATCCAGATGAAGCCGGGGATCGGTTTTGCCGGTGGCGGTGGCCTTGGCCCGACGCTGCCCTCACAACCGGGCAATGTCCCGCTCGAAGATTTGATCGCCGGTATCGGCACCGAGGGCGGCGGCATCGGCCCGGTGCTGCCCTACCGATCTGGCAACGCCAACGTGTTGCACGGCCCCGACATTCCGCTGATGGTCAACCAGCCACAGATGCCACCGGCGGTCTACCGCGACCTGTTCGGCGAAGCGGGCAACGTCCCGGCGGGTGACTTGATCCCCGGCGTTGGCAAGGGTGGACGGCCCGGCCTGGGGCCGGAATTGCCGCTCGACGTGCTGCACGATCGCCCGACGCTCGAAGAAGCGTTGCGGGGGAACACGCCCCCCGATCAGTTGATACCAGGCATTGGGCGGCAAGCCGATCCCGGCCCGCTCGCCGATCGCCGTCAATTACTCTTGGATCGCTGGGCGAGCGATCCCGGCAGCGGTGATCCGGTGGTCGATATGCACTACCAGAAATTGATCGAGGATGTGGATCGGCAGATCCGCACCGCCAATAACCCCGCGCCCGGCATGGGGCCGATCCTCCACCCCGAACAGGGACCAGCACTCCCACCGGAGATCAATCGGCCCACACTTGACGAGGTGTTGCAGCGCGCCGGGCCGCTGCGCGCCGACGAACTGCGCCCCGGCGTCGGTGCGATGGTTGGTCGCAAGAATCCCCAGCGCCTCGGTGTCGGCCCGACGATCGATGAACTCCTCTACGGCCCGCACGATCCCGGCCCACCGATGGGACCGGAGATTCCGGCGGGGATGCAACGGGACTTGCTCTCGGATCTGCCGCCGACCGGCGCGGCCAAGCTAACGGATCTCCTCGCCCCCACCGGCGAGGGGGCACGCCCTCGCACGCCCAATCCGCAGGCGATAGATCAGATACTACGGGCCGTGAAGGTGGGCGACTGGTCGGACCTCACGTCCGACGAAATTGAGACGCTGGTACGCTGGGGCTACAACAATAACGAATATGCGATCTCGAACGCCTACCTCAAATATCGCGATCCCGCCGATCTCGCCGCCCGCGCGTTCGAGCGCATCGGCCAGCTACCGAGGGCATCGTTCGAGCAATTCAGCCGCTCCTACCCGGACCTCGCCCGCAAGGTGGCCTTGCTGCCGGGGCTTGATGAATTGCGCTCGGCGAGGAGGCTGGCCGATGACGCCCTCGCCGCCGAGAACGCCATCGCTGCTATCGAAGCGGGGCCATACGTCGCCGCCTTCCGCTACTTCACCCCCGATGGTGGGCTGCGGATCGATCCGACGACCGGCAAGCGATTCCACCGGTCGCGCGATCTGGCCGAGGCGTACCGGGGCAGCGGCGAAGGGTTTGACGAGATCGCCGCCAACATCCTCGACGGCTACTATGGTTCGAGCGCCAACCACGACATAGGCGATTACGAGTTTTGGGAGAAGGCGCGCGATGAATACCTGCGGTATCGCAAACTCACCGCTCGCCCCCCAGTCGATGAACTCGGCTTCACCCCGCAGGGAGAGTATCGCGGGGTGCCGAAGCCGCGCAAGCCGCGCAAGCCGCGCGACAAAGGGATTTCGGTTGAGCAGATCGGCGAGGGTGGCGACATTGCCGCCGGTGGCATGGGCATCATGCCCGCCGCCCCTGGCCAGGCGGGCATGATTGCTCAGACAAGCGGGCTGGGCGCGCTTGCCGTTTACGGGGCTGGATCTGGTGGTATTGCCGACGGCGAAACCTCGGACGACAAACGCAACGCGGCGATCTTCGGCGCGGTGGTTGGCGGGGCGATCGGCGGTGCCGCCGGTTCGCGCGCCGGTCAGGCGATCATCCGTCTGGTCCCCCGCCTGTGGGAGAACGGTATCGCCGCGCAGCGCGCCGCGTGGCAGAGCGGGCGCGGTATGTCGCTCGCCGACATTGGCCGGGTGTGGAAAACACAGACCACCAGCACGATCCGCAACCTCCTCCAAGATGAGGTGATCTCGCGCCTGTGGCTCGCCCGCGCCGGGGTGCGGCAGCAGGTGATGAATGAGAACTGGTATTCATTGGTCGATCTCTACGAGCGGGGGGTGAGGGATGGCTACGAAGCGCTCCCCCAGCGAAGCCGAATGCTCCTCGACCGCATCGGCAAGGGACCAACGTTCGGCCCCACCCGCAGCGGGCGTGGGCTACTCGCCAAGTCTAATCCCGGCTATGTTCCGGGACTGGGACAGTCGCTCAGTGAGGCGAACGATCGACTGGTGCGAGCCTTACACCCCCTCACCACCGCAAAAATCGAGGCTGGCCTGTCTCTCGCCACCCCACTTGCTAGTGTTCCTGTCGCGGGGGTAGCCCTCGGCGCGGTCAAGGGTTTGACCCGCGCCGCGTGGACGGAGATATTTCAATCGATCAACCACTTCACCCACGCGGCGGCGCGTCATGCCGTGTGGCAGGAGTCGATGGTCGATGATCTGGCACAGGCGGCGGAACGGTTCACCAGGATCGATCCGGCCCTCTCGCGCCTCTCGCCCGATGGCCTGTTCAGCGCCGATGAGGTGTTCAATCTCACCGGGGACAGGAGCCTCGCCGATCAGTGGGGCGCGGTGGTCGATGCCGCCATAGCGCGCGGTGAGGCGCGGGCCAAGGAAGTCTTTGGCGACTTCTCGAACGAACAATGGTGGGAGCGCGGCCTGTCCTCGGTGGTGCCGTTCGCCTCCTGGGCGATCCGCGCCTACCCCCGCACGATCGCAATGATGGCTGAACATCCGGGTATCACCCTTGCGATCCTCGCCGCCGTGGAACGGGACAGCCAGCGCGCGAAGGAAGAAGGCCGACCGGGCTATCAGGTCGGTAGCCTGAAATTCGACAGTCAGACGCCGGTACTCGGGAAGTTGCTCGGTGGGATGCTGGCCGGGGGGCAAGGGGATCTGCGCGTCAATATCCTGGGGGCGCTCTCCCCCTTCTCGGGCGAATTGTTCGCCGGTGCCGATGACAGCGCCGAGGAGCAGACCCCCTATCAGAAGGTGAAGGGGCTGGTTGGTAAGACCGGTTTCAGCTTCAATCCGTTCCTTGTCGGCTTGGCCTACGCCCTCGACTGGGACTACATTCGCCCCGGCGCGATGAGTCGCACCGCCGGGATCGAGCAGGCGATAGCCGGGCCGGAAATCCCCTCGGCGATGCAGGGGCCGCTCGATTTCGTCCGTGAGAAGATGGGCGGTAGCGTCTCCAAGACTTCTCCCACCGAACGGCGCTGGGCACAGAACCTCTACGACGAAACCGGCTACGCCGCCGGTGCCCCGCAGAACGCCGCTATCGCCGCCGCCTCGGTCCTGCCCGGCGATCCGCGTATGGCACTCGCCGAACGGCAGACCGGGCAAGGTGGCCTGGTGCGTAACCTCGCCTCGCTGATCCTCCCTGCCACCGTGAGCGCCGAGACGGATACCGCCGCCTACGCCCGCCGGTCGGCGGATTACGCGCGGGAGAACCCGCCGGTGCAGGTGGACCCGGCGATCATGGAATCGCTGAAAGCAAACAACCCACTCGCGGCGATCCTGTTGCAAGACACGCAGCGTAACATGGTCGGCGAGGGTGCGTTGATCAATCGGGACGCCGATCAGACCAGCCGGGCCTACGCGGCGCTACAGGCGTGGTCCGACGAGAACGCCAACATGCGCTACTTCATGCCGGCCTACTACTGGGAGAAGGAAGGCGAGTTGCGGAAGTTGCTCGGGCTGCCACCGCGTAAGGATTGACAAGCAGGCGACATATCCCCTATCCTCAACACGTCGGGTAATCGCGTGTCGATAGGGGGCCACGCTTGGAAAACGAGAACACCACCCCAGCCGGTCAGGGACCGTTGGACGGAGACAACTTCGATCGTACCTGGGAAGCCGCGCAACGCGGGGAGTTTGCAGCTGCGGCGTCGGCCCAGCAATCCGCCGCACCGCCCGATGCTTCCGCGCAGGCCGCGCCCGAAGGTGCAACCTCGCCCGCTCCCGCAGCCGCGCCGGAAGGTGTGACGCCCGCCCCCGGCCGGGGGCAGGCACCGGACACCCAGGCATGGACCCCCCCGACGCGCGAAGAATGGGAGCAAGCCCAGCAGGCCGCGAGGCATTGGGCTTCCTTCCAGGGGAATTTCCCGAAGATCGAGGAGCGTTGGAAGCAGGAGAACCTTGCGCCACTCCAACAGCAACTCGAACAGATCCAGCAGGAGCGGGATCGTATCCGCAACGAGCGAGAGACGATCCTGAACACCTACCTCGGATCGCTCCCCCCGGCGCAGCAAGCGCAGATGCGGCAGCGCGTCAACGACTACTACCAAGAGCAAGACAACGAACTGAACCGGCAGCGACAGGAAGCGCAGCGGGAAGCGCAGATCGCCCAGCGCGAGCAGGCGATCCAGCAGAGCGAGCAACGGATCTTCGAGCAGGAGGCAACCAACCTCCGCATGACGGTCAAGAGCAGCATCGATCCCTACGTGGACACCCTGTCAACGACGTTCGACGTGCCGAAAGCCGAGATCCGCGCCTACATCGACAGCCTGAAACTCGGCGAGATGATCGACCAAGCGCCGGTCAACGAACTGGCGATGGTCGGCCCGATGATGCGCGCGGTCGAAGTTTATGCCCAGCAGCGCGGCACGCAGATCGCCGCCGAGAACGCCCGCCGCAAGACGGACGCCGGAACCTACCGCACCGAGGGTACGGGGGCCGGGGCCGGTGGGGCGCGCGTCAGTGTCGCCGATATGCCCGACAAGGATTTCGAGAACCTGTGGAACGCCGTGAAGGCGGGGGGCACCCGCTAACCGGCGCGCAGACGTTCACCCAGGAGAACGGGCATGGTAACGCCAATCAACGTTACTACTGACGGAACAGTAGCATCGGTTGAGATCAAGACTTTCTACAAGAAGGGCTTGATCAAGTTCGCCGAGAAGCGCACCGTGTTCAACCAGTTCGGCCAGGAAGCCGTGATCCCCAAGAACGAGGGCGGCACCTACGAATGGCGGCGCGCTTCGCAGATGACGAAGGTTACGGGCGCGGCCACCCTCCTCACCGAAGGTGTGACGCCGAGCGGCTCCTCGCTCACCTTCGAGAAGATCACCGCCTCGCCGAACCAATACGGCGACTACTACGCCGGTTCCGACCGGATCGAGGTGCAAATCTACGATCCGATCCTGACCATCGTTGTCGATGCCCAGTCCTACCAGATGGCCCAGGTACTCGACAACCTGATCCAGATTGCCGTCCTTGCCGGTTCGACCAACCAGCTTTACGCGGGTGTCGGCAACTCGGCAACCAACCAAGTTGCCACCGGCGATATCATCACCGAGGAGGAGATCCGCAAGGCGGTTCGCACCCTCGAAAACAACTCGGCGATGCGGATCAACGGCACCTACATCGCCGTCATCCACCCCTACACCAAGTTCACCCTGTTCGCCGATCCCGATATCCGCGAGGCGCTGGTCAACTCCAAGAACATGCGGAATGGCAATAGCGCCGGGAGCCTGTTCACCGCCGAGATCGGCGAGTACATGGGCGTGCGGTTCGTGGAATCGGAACTCGCGCCAGTCACCGCCAACGGTGGCGAGAACTCGCAGAATGTCTACAAAACCATCTTCTTCGGCATAGACTACTTTGGCAAGGTCAACATCAGCGGCCTGAACACCGACAGTATCTTCCACGGCAAGGGGAGTGCGGGCGCGGCTGATCCGCTGGATCAGCGCTGGACGCAGGGTTGGAAAACGACCCACGCCAGCAAGATCCTCAACGAACTCAACGCCGTGGTTCTGCAACACTCGGTCCTGTAGCAGACTTCCGAGACGAGCGGGCGCGGTGAGCGTCGGCACCCCGCCACCGTCTCTCACCGCGAGGTAGCACGATGGCACTCTGCAAGGGCACGACCGCCAACGGCGAGCCGTGCAAGAATCAGGCACTCGAAGGCTCGGAATACTGCGGCGTCCACGCCAAGCAGGCCGAGGAGCAGGAAACCACCAGCGCGCCCGAGACAACCGCCAGCGAGCAGGACGCCCCCGAGGCGCAGGACGCCGACGCCCCCCAACCGGGCGATACGGTGCCGGTCCCTTCGGCGGCGATTGGCAGCCTCGCACCGGAAGCGCCGACGCGGATCGACCGGCCCACCGACGCCGATGGCGTCCCGCTGCCGCCGGAAGGGATGGCAACGGTCAACCCCGGCTTTCCGCACGGCCCGTTTTCGGTCACGCAGGCACCGCGCCGCTTCGATGACGATATCAGTGGCCAGCACGTCGGTTGGGTACGCCCGGTCACGATCCCGAAGGAGATGCCCGACGTGGCCGACTGGAAGGCCTGGGTGTGGGCTGCCACCCCCAGCGCCCGCGACAATATCGATCGGGTGCTGGTGGGGCCGGGCGAGGTGATCCAGGCCGAACAGGACTTCTACGACGCGGAAACCTGCGAGACGGAATATACCCTCGCGGCGGGCGTCGTGGCCGATCGTTGGTTGGTGCCGACGAACTATGTTGACCGCAGGCGGCGGGCGCTCACCCTGCGCGTCTACGATGTGACCGTTCCCGAGTCGCTGGCCTTCAAGGGCGCGTAGGGATAACGGCCAGTAATAATCGGGGACCGGGGAGAGTGGGCAGAGTACGCCGCCCCGGTCCCCGATCCATATCAGGGAGTGGAAATCATGGCAACCCCCGACGAGCGGATCAACGAAGCGCAGGCCGCGATCGAATCAAGTTTGCGCCAGAGTTTCAAGACCGGCATGAGCGAGGTTGAGCAGGCATTCCACGCCGCCGAGCAAGAGGGCGAGCAGATTGTCGGCGATCCGGCCACCACCCGCCCGGACGAACTGCCTCCGCAGTACCGGCCCAATACCGCCGTCCTGACCCTCGCGGATCTTATCTCCTGGGGTATCCCCGAGGCGACGATCGTTGACTACGCGCAGCAAGGGCTACTCGGCCAGGAGTATATGTCCTGGGCACCCAGCACCCTGCGCGAGCATGTGATGATGGCTGGGAAGCAGTTGCAGCGGCAGGCGATGATCGACGCCGGGAAGTACGCGGGTAAGACGGTCGCCGATCCGATCCTCGAAGCCTACTGGGAGGGCAAGGCACCCCACCCCAAGACGAAGCAGTATGTTCGCTGCATCTCGCACATCGCCCCTGTTACCTGCGTCGTCGGGATCAACGGGCGGCTGTGGGCGTTCGAGAAGGGTGTCCTCTACCCGCGCGTGCCGATGGAGGTGGTACGCATTCTGGTGGAGAAGGCCGCAGCGTTGAAGCAACTCGACCTCTACATCAACCTCTATTCCACGATGGGCACCGTCCCGCTGTTGCAGAAGGTCGCGCAGCAAGGCGGCATGACCGATGCCGGGGTGTGGGCGAACCAGTACCTCGCGCCGGTCGGCGGGCCACAGATGACCGTCAACACCGTTGCGGGCATGTTCGGTGGGGGGCACGTCCCCGGCACCATCTAAGGGGCGACGATGGCGACACCGGATATCCGCTCTTGGAGCGGAATGCTCTACTCGCTGGGGCTACTGCTACAGGATGTAGCCCGGTGTCGCGTCACGTCCAACACCAGCACCACCGTCTTTGCCTCGGACGATCTGAAAGTGGGGGAGGATAACGACCTCGCCAACTCCGAAATCTGGTTCGAGGAAACGACCGGCATGGGGACGTTGCGAAATCCGTTTCTGGTGTCGGCCAACGTCGCCGCAACCGGGACCGTAACGATCAACAAAGCCTACGGTGTCGCCGGTCCCGCCGCTAATCTGCTATTTACGATCGGCAATATCGGCGGTTCCGGCTACCCCCACCAGCAGAAATTCGACGCGATCCTGATGGCACTCGCCGACGCCGGGGCGTTCACCCGCACCACCGTCAACGCGGTGATCGACGCAACGAACTATTGGCACACGATCCCCGGCGGCATGATGACGCTGTACGAGGTGTTCTATACCAACAGCCTCGGCCAGCCGGTGATGTTGCCGCCCTCGGTGTGGCGCGAGAACATCGATCGTTACAATCGCAAAATCTACCTGCCATACGACTTCAACGGCGCGCAATCGATCAGCCTCTACGGGCGAACCATCTTCACGCCGCCCGTAGTCGAATCGATCGACTACAGCAGTATCGCCACCCAACGCCCCAGTGATATCGTCCGGGCGGCTGCCGGGTGGCTCAGGAGCGGCCAGATCGGGCGCGGCGAGCAGGCCAACGCCCAGGCGCTAATCTCTCTGTCGATGCGGCGGCTGCGCTCGACGCTGGGACGAAACGAGATCATGTTGGGTGAGGCGTAATGAGCGCGCCGAGTAACCGGCCCATCGTCAAAGAGTTTGTGAAATTCGACGGCGATTACTTCCCCCTGCCGCTCGGCGACGGCGCGGAGGAGGAGTTGTATTCGACCGGCGAGGTAGTGACCTCGGCGCTCGAAGGGTTCTCCCCCTCCGTCGTGGCGGGCGATGCGTCGGTGGTTGACGAGCAACGGATCGCCGTCCTCTCCTACGCCGACTGGTCCCCCGGCATGGGCAAGAAGTTTTCCGACGAGCAAGACAGCCTCGGCGGCTACGCCTACGGCAACCTCAACACCCTCTACCCCAACATGGCCGTATTACCCCCCAAACAGGTCGATCTTGGCGGCATCCAGGCGGGCTACGACGAATCGAACATGCGCTGGATCAAATCGTCCGTAGCGCCCAATGGACTCTGCGGCTACAGCAAGCACGACACCGAGAACCGCTTTCTCCGCTGGGACGGCACCAGCGGCGCGGGCGCGTGGGTAATCACCGCCGCGATGCCGACCGCTGCCACCACCATCCGGGGTGCCTGCGACTACGGCGGCTATCTGGTGATCTGCACCGATCAGGGGATCGTGACCACCGTTGATGTAACCACCTTCACCGCCCGATGGACAACCGGCGCGGCAGACAACGGCTTCTACGGGCCGGTCACGCACGACAATAAGGTATACGCGATCTCGGCGCTCGATTTCAAAATGTACTGGACGACCGATCCCACCCTCGGATCGCCGTGGGCGGGCGTGAGCGCCGAGGCGTTGTCCCTCCGACCGGGTGAGGTGATCGTGGACCTGTTCGAGTGGAAGAACCGGGCGGGCACGCGGGCGATCCACATCCTCACCACCCAGCGGTTGATCGCCTACGACGATGACGACTTCTTTACCGATGTGTTCCCGATCGCCCCACACGCCTTCGGCTCGCAGCAACTTATGTCGGCGGCACCCTACCCGGCGGATCAGGCGGTCTACCTCTCCACCGGCGACACGCCCGGCGCGTTCGTGTGGCAAGTCACCAACGACGCCTTTACCAACGTCAATCCGAACAAGGGCGGCGGTTTCCCCAAGGCGATGCGCCGGGCGATCGGCTTCATCTCCCCCAGCCTCACCCGCGTCTACGCCCTCGGCGGCAACTTCAACGGGGTAGAGTTTTACTACGGCGGCGGCGTCGGCCCGGCCAACTCCGTCGTGCCCGGCTGGATCATGGCCTACAACGGGGCGGGCTGGCATTGTGTCGCCGAGGGTCCGTCCCCCGCTGCCTTACTTACGGCGCTGCGGTCCTGTGCCTACCTGCAAAACCAAGCCATCTTCCACTACTGGGACGGCTCGCGCTTCCGGGTCTACACGGTCTACGTCCCCGAGAACGGCGCGCTCCCCTATGATCAGGATCACCGGTCCTACGCCGAGGGAACCTATTACCTCGTCTCGGCTGAGACGGACGCGGGGTTGGAGAACACCGACAAGACCGGGCGCTACTTTGAGATCAAGATCGAGAAACAGGACGGCACCGCCGGGTTGCCCACCGATCACGAAGCCGAGTTGTGGGTGTCCTTCGACGGCGCGGCCTTCGTCCAGTACGGCACCACCGCCACCAGCGCCACCGCGTTCCCCTGGCGCATCCCGCTCCCCGGCCCGACCGTCGCCAACCAGCAGGGGATCGTGTGGAAGCGCATGAGTTGGATGATCAAGCTACGGAAGAATGTCGGCGCGGCGGCGAACGTGACGCCGATCCTGCGGTCGGTAGCCCACGCCTACACCCGCTCGCCGATCATCTACGATGGCTTCCAAGTCGTCATCGACCTGTCGCGCGAGCGATTCAAGAACCTCAATCGCGGGCTATTCCGGGGCCGGTCGCGAACCTACCTGCGGAACAAGTTGCGGGCGATGATGAACACCAAGCTGCATTACAAAGTCGAATGGGGCACCGGCAACACCCGCCGCACCATCAAGGCAGCCGAGATACGGATCAACGCGCGGGAGAACGCCGGGACCGGCTTCGGGCAGTACGTCGTCACCGGGCGCGATGTGAGCGTACCCGAGTAGGAGGGTGCGCCGGTGGTTGCCAACCTCATCAAGCGGGGATCGATCACACGGACCAGCCGGATCGAGGGCGCTCCCCTGGTGCCGTATGTTCGACAGAACCGGTACCGCCTGCAACCCTGGCTACGTATCCCGAAGTCGTGGCCCGGTTCAAACCTCGAATGGATCGTCTGGTGGTACCTCTCGATCTATGGCATCGATCCCAACCGGCGCAAGCTGATCCCCAATCGTGATTTCTACTGGCAACGGGCGCAGACCGCGCCGGGCCTGTTCATCGGGCAGGGTTTCACCCGGTCGGACTTCGTGTTGCCCGGCTGGCCCGGCGCTCCGATGGGACTGGTGTTCGATCCGATCACCAACTTTACCCACAAGTCGGCGGCGTTCGACCTCCGCAAGCGGCAGGTGCTTTTTAGCCGGGGGTGGAAAGTGATCTTTTTCGACGGCTTGCCACTTATGTCATCACCGCGTACAGTAATTGAAGCAGGTTTGGATGGTCGCGACCTCTCCCGGCGCGGCGGTGTAGGGATGGTGGCATGAGCGGCAATGGCGGCAACTCCGACGAATCAAACACCCACATCGGCAACAACAAACGGCGCGGGCTGATGCCGAAGGGGTTAGCCGCCACGGTGGCTACGCTGGTGAGCGACCTTGCCACCGACGTTGCCAACCTCGCCGCCCACATCGCCGCCACCGTCGCCCACGGCGCGACCGGCGCGGTAGTGGGGACCACCAACGCGCAGACATTGAGTAACAAGACGCTCACCACCCCGACGATCGCCAACCTGACCAACATGCAACACGACCATCAGGGCGGGGCCGGTGGGGGCACGCTGACCGCGCCGGTGATCGTCAGTTTCACCAACGCCCAGCACAACCACCAGAACGCGGCGGGGGGCGGCAAGCTCGATCCGTCGCTGGCCTTGACGGAGATGGGACGGCTGCCCTACGCCTACGCCTTGGAGATGCCGGAACAGGCCGCATTCACCACCGTCCGCACCCTCGCCGCCGCCGGTGGCGGGACGATGTTCCCGATCGAGATCACCGATTGGATGTTCGTCCAGTCGCTCACGATTCATACCCTCAACGTCGCCAGCGCCCGATCCTGGGAATGGCGACTGTACAAGGAACCCAACGGCGGATCGGCCACCGCGAGCGAGGTGGCCGGGATCAACGGCACCGACTCGTTTACCCCCGGTGCCGCCACCAACCGAACCTCGGCGGCGACAACGCCGGGGTTGGTGGCCCCCGGCCTGTACTGGGTAGTCTTGCGCTGCACGCACGCGACCAACGGCCTCGATATCGGCACGCAGGCAACCGGCGTCCTCTCGACCAATCACAGCCGCATCAAGTCGGGTTTGGCGGCGCTCGGCTCGACCATCGACATTAGCACCGGTTGGACGCCTTCGACCGTATGGGTGGCCGGTCGGTTGAATGGCCGTGTTGCGGGTGAGGCGGCGGCATTCTAATGCCCGATGAAGCAGCACTCATCGCCGCCGTGTCGGCGCTATGGGGCGCGGTTCTTGCTATGGCAGGATATGTGATCCGCGACAAAGACCGGCAGTTGTCGGATTCCAAAGACGAGATCAAGGAACTCAAAGAGCAGTTAGCGGACGAACGCAAGGGCCGCAGCGAAGATCAAACCAAAGCCACCGAACGATTGACCGAAGGGGCATTGAGGGTGTATCGTGCGGTGGACGATCTTTCTGAGGCTCGTCGTGATCTGCAAGGCCGGGCCAGCAGGAGAACGCAATGATCGGGCTACTGGCCTACACTCAAACACCACGCCCGCGCAAGAGGGTCGAAAACTGGTTCTCGTTTCAGACTGAGCAGGCCAACGAGCGGTACGCCAAGACGAGCCGAGAATTTGACGAGGCGCTACGGAGGCTCGAAGCCGCGTTGGAACGTTTCGACAGCGAAGCGACCAACCTGCAACAAGTCCGGGACGATCTACGGGGGCAGCGGTGAGTTACCAAGACGCGATCTCCGGGCTGGCAACCCTCGCCGGGATGCTAGCCGCCTTCGATTCGGTCTTTTTCCTGGGGTTGCTCTGGTGGCTCAGGCGTTCGAGCCGCCATAACATCGTCCTCGAATCCCTGTTCCTCGCGATGGGGGCGATCTGGATCAGGCAACTGGTTACGGTGCTGATCGATGGCGGCTATCTCGGGCCGGTCGGCTCGCTTGGTCGGCTGATCGCCCGCCACGCCCTCACCGGCCTGTACTTCGCGGTGTCGATGTGGGTGCTGGTGCGTATGTTGTACTGGTTGCGTCAGGACGATGACACGGTACTGATCGAAACCGAACGGCTGGGGGCGTGATGGACAAGGGTACCTACATCTGGAATCTCTACCCCTCGCCGACCGATCGCAAGACACACGCGATCCGCCTGCGCGAGATCGGTTGCACCCGCGTTCAGGTGAAGGCGGGCGGCGACGATGGCCGGTTGTGGGAGAGTTGGACCGATCCCCAGGCGACGAAGGAGTACCGGGACGAAGGGTTGATCGTTGATCCCTGGTTCTATACATGGCCCACACCGGGGGATCAAATGGTGGTGGTCCGGGCGATGAAGGCCCAGCCGTTCACCCGCTACGCCCTCAACCCCGAAGTTGAATGGCGCACCGATCACCAGTTCAACCCCTGGAACACCGTCGCCCAGGCGAACGAGGGCGCGGCGTTGTGGCTGCAACAACTCGAACGCCTCTTGCCCTCGGTCGAACGGTGGTTCTCCTCGGTGCCGAGTTGGATCGGCTTCCCCTACGATGCGTGGTGCCAGGGGTGCGACCTCGCCCAGCCGCAACACTACTGGCCCCGGAACATGCTCGCCGACGTGTACGGCAAGGACTATGACGAGGTTGGCTATCACATGCTGCGGGGCGGGATCGATCTGCCGTGCATCCCGATCATCACGGCCTGCCGGGAATACAACGATCCGGCGATGATCGCGCTGGCCCAGGTCGCATTCAACGAATACCCGATGATCGATGGCTTCTCGTTTTGGGAGGCGGGTAACGGCGCTTTCCAATACGATGCCGCGAGGGCGTGTCTCGCGCTCCTGCCCGACACGATTGAGCGCGTGACCGGCCCGGAAAACCAGAAGGTCCGCAGCTACATCGACACGCAAGGTGTCCCGATCACCGAAATCTGGTGGGGCGGCAAGGCGACGAAGATCCGGGGCACCGACTATCGCGATATCGGGATTGAAGTCGAAGGTGGCCCACCGACCGGCATCTACAACCGCTCGATCCAGAACGGCCAATGGCAGGAATGGACGTACCGTCCGCTGATGTAGGAGGCACGATGGCAGGCACGGCCAGTCTCGTTACCCTGAAAGATTGTTGGGACCGGATCTCCTCGGCGCGTAGCGGCCACTTCGCCGTCTACTATCCCGGCAGCGCCGATCCACCAAACACGCTGATCATCTACAACGCCCTCGGGCGGGAAGTTGCGCGCCAAAACGAGGCGATGCGGGCGTTCGATCTCCTGGTCAACGAGGACACCGGCGAACTGGTCGTAATCTACATTCGCTTTCAGGACGGCTCCGATCGTCCGACAAAACGATGGAATACCGGTATCGTCATCCCGAAATTGGCAGCACCCGCGCCCCCGGCTCCCCCGGCTACTCGCGCCGAGATCGTCGCCGAGATCAAGCGACTGGTTGACGTATTGGCTACCACCCCGCTATGATTCACTGAACCGAAGGGGATATGTCGCATGGCGAAGTACGTGCAGGAAAACGGGCAACCAACGCAAAAGGTGTGGGCGGCGTCGGCTGCCGCGCTGGTGGTGCCGTTGATCCTCGCGGCGGTCAAAGCCAAGTGGCCGCAGATTCCCTTGCCGATCGATGCCGATGAACTGCTGGGGGTGATCGTCATGGCGGCGCTCACCGGCGGATCGACGGCACTGGCGGCATACATGAAGCGCCCCGGTGCGGGCGATGGCGTCAAGCCCGATCAGAACCAGTAGGAGGGTTACGCTGTGTCCATCACCCGCAAGAGCCAGATCAACCGGGCGCTGAACTCACCACAGATCGTGCAGGTGATCCCGACCGTCTCGACCTCCCCGGCCTACACCGCCGCCGATGTGGTCGGCGGCAAGGTGACGATCCAGAACGTGTGCAAAAATTCGGGCGATCCGTGCGTGCTTGACGAGATCAAGCTAATTGACAAGTCGAACCAGAAGCCGGTCCTCGAAATCATCTTCTTCGAGGCTGATCCGACCGCGACCACCTTCACCGACAACGCCGCGCTTACCATCAACGCCGCCGATATGTCGAAGGTGTTGGGCCGCGTTCCGGTGGCGTCCGGTGACTGGGTGACGGTCGGCGGTATCGGGATCGCCGACGTGAAAAACATCGGCATGATGTTCCGCGCGCTGGCCGGTACCACCGTCTACGCGGTGGCGGTCACGTCGTCCACCCCAACCTTCACTTCGACCACCGCGATCGAGTACGAAATGGTGTTCTACCCGTTGAAGTAAGGGGCAGGCATGAGCGCCGGACAAGCATGGAATAATGCCCGCCGGGTGTTGCTTGTTGATGTCAACAACAACGCACTTGTGACCCAACCGGGCAACGCCGACGACCAGCCCGCCACCGATAGGGGGCTGGTCGGCAATAGCCGATTGTATGTGTTTGACGGTACTTCTTGGGACCGCGTTCGCACAACTAGCGATGCTGACAGTACGGGGGTGTTTGGTAATGGTATCTTGGCCGCAGCGGCCCGAAATACCATATTCAACGGCGCAACCTGGGACCGTCTGCGTGGCAACGTGGAAGGCACGTTGCTTGCCAGTGCGGCACGCACGGCTAACGCACTTAGCCCCACCCAAACTAACCACAATGCGCGTGGCGTGTTGGTTATGGTGGACGTTACTTTGGCGGGGACTGGCAACCTTACCCCAAGTATTCGTGCGATAGACCCTATCAGCGGCAACACCTATGTTTTGCTGTCTGGCGGGCCTATTACCGCTAGCGGTCGGTGGGGCTTTCTGGTGTACCCCGGTGCGCCTACTGTCGCGTTCGGCGCAAGCGGTACGGTGCAAAGTGTCGGCCACGCACTACCCCGAACGTGGTATGTAAGTATTATTCCCGGCGATGGGTCTAGTTGGACTTACAGCATCGCCTTTAGCACTATCGTCTAAAAAGGGGCACATAATGGCAATGAACATCTATAGCGACGTGCCCGCGAACGGGCCGATCAGCTACGCGATCCACCTGGACACCACGAAAGTAGACGATCAGGGACAGCCCGATCCGGCGTGGGTGGAATGGTACACCTTCCCCGCCGCAGACCTGACGCAGAAGCCCGCAGACATGACCAACGCGCAGTACAAGGCGGCATACGCCAACCAGTGCAAGACGGAAGCGCGGGCACTGGCACGGCTGGCCCGACAAGCGCGGAATAAGGCGATCCGCAAGGCAACCGACTTGGACACGCCCGAAGCCGATAACAGCTAATTCCATCCACTCCCACCAATAGCAAAAGGGCCAGCGGCTTGATGCACCGCTGGCCCTTTTGCTGCGCTCAGAATAACTTGGCCTGTCCTTCCTTGCGGAAGGTGATGAACATGCTGCCGTGCGTCGGGCTACCGGCCAGCGAACCGTCCGGGCGCTCGAACCTGATCCGCCCCTCCGAGAAGTCAACGATCGTGTTCGGACGAGGCCTGCCGTCCTGCCACACCCAGCGATGAAACCACTTCACGTCCGGGGTAGCGGGCACTAGCAGGGTAACAGAGTAAACGTGCCCTAAGTCCACCTCCGTCCACGCCTTCTCTACGAACTCGGCGGTGTAGTCGTAGGGCGGGTTGCAGAACACCCTACGACCAACAGCGCCGCCACCCCACGCACCTTGCAAGGCATCTTCTTTCCACCCGCCCGGCCCCATCCAGATATCACACTTATGGTTGGTGCTGTCTGCCGCAGCGTCCAACGCGAAAGGGCCATAACGTTGATTGAGGAGATCGAACCACCGTTGCGGGGTGCGCCAGCGGTTGCGCTCCT
>ERZ650311.419-NODE-419-length-27534-cov-11.284545_pt1 | contig 27534 bp, 29 predicted proteins | sample MGYA00376247_ERZ650311 | MGnify/ENA primary metagenome ERZ650311 (study PRJEB26733, sample SAMN07839324) | wastewater metagenome | biome: small river; feature: stream; material: water | place: USA: North Carolina | collected 2016-07-28 ...
GGCGATGTCCTAGGCCCCTAGACGATGGGGACGTATGAGGCTGGGAAAGAATACCGGTTCGGAACCCATGCTCCAAACCGGTTACCTGCTTCGGTGAATAGCCACCAAAGAGGTAGAAATCAGTGCCATTCCAGCAGTGAGGAGGCCTAAGAGAGCGCCCAATGAGCCACCTAACGTCGCCGCCACAAATTCACCAGCAGTAAAAGTTGTAATCACAATTGCACCGAGCAGCAATGGCCAGCGGCGATCGCGCATATACAGCCAACCCAATAATGGTGCGATTGCAGAAGCAAGTAGATATGAGACCAGGCGATGATCAGTTGCAAAGAGAAATTGCAGCGCGAGGAAGAACGTTGCGGCGCTAATCAAGTAGGCAAGAGTCTGATCAATCACTCGCAAAGATGCGATATAGAGCCAGATGCTTGCGAGTATCACCCAATACATTGGATAGACAACACTGTTCTCGGGTTCGATATTGGTCAGTTCGCCAAGAGTCATAAATCCAGTGAGGAAGAGATATCCATAAGCACCTATGTGAAGAATCTCGTGGCGATATTTCACAAAAGAATAAGTAGCAATCGCGCAACCTGCCAAAAATGGCGCCCATGGTGCACCGCTGCGATCACTGGCAAATGCAATTGAACCTGTGGCAGATATTGCGGACGCCATCGACAGGACGCTGGTCAAACGCAATCGCATTGCGTTGACGTTTCCAAGGTATTGCGAGGTAATAAAGAGCAGAATCGAAATCGCGCCAAGAGAACCGACTCGAACTGCACGCGGTGCGTCGCCCCATGTTTTTGCCGCAAGGAAGATCATCGCAATGAGAATAAATGCTCCTCCGAGATAAGCCGCAGCCTCGGAGTAAATGCTCTTCTTTGAATCAGTGCCATCAAGTGCGCTGAATCGCGAATCAATTAATTGCGATTGCTCTGGAGAGATTGAACCCTCATCGACAAGCGAGTTGAGAACAGCTTGTAAATGCCTAGCACCTTCCTGCAATTAGAGCGCCCATTGAACAGTGATGGAGACGGTCACATCTTGCTGGCCGAGATCCACAACTGTTGCATCAGATTCAGTCTTTGCTGCGGCAGCGAAGACTGGTGTTGAAATTGATGGGCTGCCGTTCTCTGAGAGATAGTTGACCTTTCCGAGCTTCACGCCGAGCAACTTCGCATATGAAAGCGCCTTCGCCTTTGCATTCTTTACTGCAACAGCGCGAGCTGACTCAGCGGCCTTTGCTGCATCAAGAAGGAATGGTGAGACCGAATTTACCTGTAGCGCATCTCCGCCGGCAGCTACGACAGAATCAACAACTGCACCGGCGTTAGCTGCAGCGCGGATAACAACTGTGAAGAGTTGTGAACCGCGGTAGCCAACCTGTGTTGATCCACCGTTGTTGTCGTACTTAAATTCTGGATAGACAGTGATGTTCTGAGTTGCAATATCTTTCGTTGAGATACCAGCAGCAATCAATGCCTTCCGGACGGCCGCTGCAGTAGAAGAAGTCTGAGCAAGCGCCTCTTTATTGCTCGCGGCGACAACAGATACAGTTGTTGTGAGTCGAACTGCATCTGGCGCAACTTTTACTGTGCCTTCAGCGCTGACTGTGATGTAGCGAGTTGCTGCAGCATTGGCAGTCACGGGTGTTGCGAGTGATGCAATAAGCGCAAGTGGGGCAAGGAGAAGGATTGACTTCTTAATAGATGAGGTTCTCATACCTCAAGTATGGCTTATTGTTTCTGTGAAATCTCATAGAGGTCAGCATGGTCTTTCAATGACTTAGCCAACGAAAAATACTTCTGTGCATGTGCGCGACCGGCCATACCTAAGTTATCGCGGAGATCGATATCAGTGACAAGTGCGCTCAGAGCGCTAGCCATAGCACCTGCCTGAGTCGAGGTAAGAAATCCAGTCTCACCATCAATCACGATATCTGCAATCGAACCGACACGTGGCGCAACTATTGGAAGTCCAGCTTGTGCCGCTTGAATCAAAGTGAGTGGAATACCTTCATTATCGCTCGTCAAAATTGCGATATCACTCGCCGCATAGATCTGATCTATATCTTTCCGCCAGCCAAGGAAAGTGACTGGTAGCTTTTCTCTTTTTGCACGCTCTTGGGAAACTTCGAAGAGTTCACCTTCACCGGCAACGAGAAATTCAACCTCAAGACCCCGAGCAACAGCTGCTGCTGCAACATCGAGCAATCGATCCGGGCGCTTAATCTGGGTAAGTCTTCCGACAAATGTGCAGTAGGTCCTATTGAGGTCGAGACCTAAAGCCTTACGAGATTCCTCGACCGTTCCGGAAATTGGATCTGGCAAGCCAGGAAAGAAGGTATGGAATTGATCAGTATTGCCGATTCCGGCGGCAAGGAGATCATCTTTGACTTGATTGCCGACTGCGATTAAGTAATCAGTTTTTGTTGCGAGGAATTTCTCAATCGCAATAACGAGTTTTACCTTCCAACCGGCGAAGTACCCGTGCAACAAATGTCCGTGGAATGTGTGGATTCGGATTGCGCTACCACCGGCAAGAATTGCAGCGAGGCGACCCAGTGCTCCTGCTTTGGCAGTGTGGGTATGAATCACATCTGGGCGCTCTCTTTTAATGAGTGCAACCAAAGCGAAGAATGCCTTCGCATCTGCCATCGGTGAGATTGAACGACCTAGCCCACCTACGCGAGTAGCGGTGATATCGGTAGCGACCGCTTCCAGATAGTCAGCCTCATTCTCTGCGCAATAACCAGTGATGAGCTTCTGCTCGAATCGAGAGGAGTCGAGTCCGCGCATCAGATCAGCGACGATGACAGCCGGACCACCGACATTCATGCGCGCGATGATCTGAAGGACTTTGATCTTCTTGGCCGATTCCATGTGGTTATCTTCTCGCAAAAAGCAGGGATAATTGCACTTATGACGCAAGGCCAATTCATCTCACACTGCACCGCAGATGCCCTTGCTGGCGCGGCAGCGCAGTTGAAGGCTGGTCGTCTCGTCGCGATTCCAACTGAGACTGTCTACGGCTTAGGCGCAGATGCAACTAACGCCGAAGCGGTTGCACGAATCTATTCGGTCAAGGGCCGTCCAGCAGATCATCCTTTAATCGTCCACTTGGCAGATATGCAAGATATGGCGGATTGGGCGAGTGAGATTCCAGATTATGCAATTGATCTTGCGCGATCTTTCTGGCCGGGGCCGATGACCCTCATCGTGAAGCGCAGCAGTCTTGCCGAAGATTTCATTACTGGGGGACAAGAGACTGTTGGTCTTCGAGTTCCGGACCACACACTTGCACTCGCTTTCCTCAATGAGTTTAAGAAGATTGGTGGCAAAGGTGTTGCTGCACCAAGTGCTAACCGCTTTGGCCACGTCTCCCCAACTACTGCAAAAGCTGTTCATGAAGAACTCGGCGAATATCTCGATGCGGAAGATTTAATTCTCGATGGCGGTCCTTCTGCAGTTGGTGTCGAATCTTCAATTATTGATTGCACTGGAGATGCGCCGCGAATTCTCCGTCCAGGTGCAATTTCGATCGAGATGATTGAAGCCGTTACAGGTGTTTCCGTTGTTAATCGTGACGACATTATTCGCGTCAGTGGTTCACTTGAAAATCACTATGCGCCAGATGCAAAAGTTCTACTGGATGTCACACCAATTGATGGAGATGGTTTCATCGCGCTATCCGAGGTAGAGACTCCAGCAGGTGTCATTCGCTTGGCAACTCCAATTAACAATGAAGATTTCGCACGACAGTTATATGGCGCACTTCGCGATGCAGATACACGTGGCCTCAGCCGAGTCGTTGTTCATCAACCAGAAGGTGGAGATATCGCGATTGCGATTCGAGACAGACTTGGACGTGCAGCTCGCGGACGATGACCATAGGATGGCGCTATGAATACAAAAGGATATGCAGCGCTCTCCGCAGGATCAGATCTAGTTCCGTTCGAGTTCGACCGCCGTGCGGTTGGGGCTCATGATGTAGAACTCGACATTAAATATGCGGGCATCTGTCACTCAGATATTCACCAAGCTCGTGAAGAGTGGGGACCTGCCATCTTCCCAATGGTTCCAGGCCATGAAATCGCAGGTGTAGTCACATCTGTTGGTGATTCAGTAACAAAATTTAAAGTTGGAGACCACATAGGGGTCGGCGTTTTTATCGATTCATGTGGAAAGTGCGAACAGTGCAATAAGGGTTTGCAGCAATATTGCGAAGAGGGAATGACCGGTACCTATAACGGGTATGAGCGCGACGGTAAGACAGTTGCAATGGGTGGATACAGCAATCGCTTTGTAATTAACGAGAACTACGCAGTTCAGATTCCGCAGAACCTTCCGCTCGATGGGGTTGCACCACTGCTTTGTGCCGGAATTACTTTGTACTCACCAATTAAGCATTGGAAGGTCGGACCAGGCAAGAAGGTTGCCGTCGTGGGCCTCGGTGGTTTAGGACATATGGGAGTTAAGTTTGCTGTTGCAATGGGCGCAGAGGTCACGGTTCTCTCACACTCACCTTCAAAAGAAGCTGATGCAAAAGCGATGGGTGCACATCACTTTGTTTCAACGAAAGATCCAGCAAACTTCAAAGCAATCGCAAAGAGCTTCGACATTATTCTCAACACTGTTAGCGCTGAGATTGATATCAATCAATATCTCAACTTGTTAAAGCAAGATGGAACCCTCGTTGTCATTGGGCTTCCAGGTAAGCCATACGCTGTGCATGTAGGTGTTCTGCTGGGTGCTCGTCGATCTATGGCAGGGTCAATGATCGGTGGAATTCCAGAGATGCAAGAGATGCTCGACTTCTGCGGAGAACACAACATCCTGAGCGATGTAGAAGTTATCAAGGCTGACTACATCAACGAGGCGTACAAGCGCACCGTCGCAAGCGATGTGAAGTACCGCTTCGTTATCGATGCCGCTACTTTCTAGCCTTTATCCAAGGTTTTTCGCTATCTAGAAATAGCGTAAGATTCGCTACGTTTGCGGTTCGCCGCAGACGGTGGGGCCTATAGCTCAGTCGGTAGAGCAACGGACTTTTAATCCGTGGGTCGACGGTTCGAGCCCGTCTGGGCCCACCTCTAAATTGGCTGCAGTGATCCTAGAAAATGCCAGCCCAGCCACCACCAAATAACTAAGAGCGCGAAGCGTGATACTCGGTGTGATACGACAAAATTGAAAAGCATGCGAAAAGGCGCAATTGTCGAAGGATTTTCAGTTGAATACATTTGAACGGCGATTGCAATTGCGAGAATGCCAAGGTAAATCCACGAATAAGTGAAATGCATCAGCGGATCTTTCTTAGAAAAAGAAGTTCGTAGCCCATTAAGGTCCACAGTAGAACAAAGATGAATCGACCTTCTGGGTGATGCAAAATTGGATCAACAATCATCGAGATTGTTGGGGTTCTGCTGGGATCCCCGGTGATACTTCCAAGTATGTAACTTACTAATTCCCATATACATGCAGCTAATGCAATCCCACTCCAAATGATTGTGCTACGAACCATGGATTTCTGTGGTGGTTTTATATGGTTGTATTTTTCGCGCGAAACGAGCAAGAGAGGTATTGCTCCAAGGAGTGCAATCATTGCCGGAAGGGTATGTATTCGCGAGACAATCAATGTCAGTGCAATGAGACCAAGGTAAAGCGCCCCCCATTTCTTGAAAGCTGGTTCTTCGCCGAAAGATGTGAAGCTTCGGTTACTAAATGCAGAAATAGTGAGAAGGGCGATAATGACTATGAAAATCAGCCCATCTAGTTCAGAGGCTCGCCAAAACTGAAACACCGCCGTGATTACAAAAATTGCAAGCCAGAGAATCAACTCTCGTCGTTCTTTACGGCCCACGGTGAAATCCTATGTTCGGAATTATGTACTGATTGGCTTACAGAGGGCTTTTCAAGAAATATGCCCCGTGATACTCTCATGTGAGCGCTCTCATTATGGAGCGATGAATCGGGGTTAGAGTGGAAAAAAAGTGGACTCTCTTGGGTCACTTCGAGAAGCAGGCGCGAACCAGCGTCTTCGCTATGGCCCTTGCAATCTATGTAGCCGCTGAAACTTTTGGCGCCCATGAGCACCGATACAAAATTTTGATGTGCCTTCTGATTCTTATCTCAGCTGCCTATATCTCAACCAAGGCTTTCGCCTCGCGCTCTATTGTCGGTATCGGCACAGTGATCTTTAGTTTGATCTGGGTCTTACCAATTGTGAATGCAAATGTTTTCTACTCAGTTGATCTCTGGTTCATGTTGGCACATTCAATTCTCGCTCTTGCAGTTGCAGTAGGAGCATTCACCTACATGAAGAGCTAACGACAATGACAAAACCGTCATTTGTAGGTTTTCAGGAGAAAGTCGTGATCCCAGAAGGATTCGAGCTGCTTGAAATTAAAGAGCGAATTGAGAGCAATCTGGGGCGAGATGAACTCTTCGCATTACTTGCTCTGCCAGAGAAGCTATCTCAATGGTTCTATACCTTTTCAAGCATCGACCTACGTCCTGGTGGCAAAGCAAATTTCATTGGCGATGGTGGAGCTAGCTTGCAAGCAGTCTGCACATCGGTAATTTTTGAGAAAGAGATTTCATATATTGCAGACCTCTTTGGAAATTTCACTGCGAAGGTTACAAAAGCTGGAAAAGTAAATGCAATTGAACTCAACTTCAAGATTTTAACTGATGATTCGGATGTAAAGCGAAACCGAATCCTCGAATCAATTGAGAAATTGAAGGCCTTGGTATCGTGAACAAGAAGGCCAATATCTATGACGTAGCAAAGCTTGCCGGCGTTTCACATCAAACCGTCTCTCGCGTGCTTAATAACCATGCGAGTTTGAAGCCTGAAACTCGAGAAAAGGTTGAGAAAGCAATTAATGAATTGCAGTATCGCCCAAATCAAGCCGCTCGTCAGTTAGTTACCTCCCGTAGTCGAATGATTGGAATTCTGATTGCAGGCTCTGAGTTATACGGCCCTTGGGCGATTCTCAATGCAATGGAGCGAGAAGCTCGCCTCGAAGGGTATTCAGTTATTTCAATCTCGGTTTTGCCGGATTCTCCAGAATCTTGGCGCGAAGGAATTGAGCAATTAAGAAACTTAGATATTGATGGAGTAATCACAATTGCTCTTCCTAATAAGATTATTAAGGAAGTTGAGACATCACTTTCAACTGCAACTATCGTGATAGTTGATACCGAACCAAATAAGAAGTTCGATGCAGTCAATATTGAAAACTTAGAGGGCGGAAAGATCGCGACCGAGCATCTAATCTCCCTCGGTCACAAGGCAATCACACATATCGCTGGACCGCGTGATGGTTATGAAGGCCAGATGCGTCGCAATGGATACGAAGCGGCAATGGCAGCTGCAAAATTGAAGACCGATGTTATTGAAGGCGATTGGTCAATTGAATCCGGTTATCAAGCCGGTCTTCAAATATCGGCACGACGAGAGCGACCAACCGCTGTCTTTACAACAAACGATCATCAAGCCCTCGGTCTCATTAAAGCATTGGCGGAGAAAAGAATTACTGTTCCAGCGGATATCAGCATTGTTGCCTTCGACGATATTCCAGAAGCGGCATATTTCTCACCTGCACTTACGACTGTTCGCCAAGACTTTGATCAACTGGGAAATCTAGCGATCAACCGAATGCTTGCTCAGTTGAGAGAGCCAGTGAAATCTGCGGCTTACACAATCAAACCAGAGTTAGTTGTACGAGATTCAACGCAATCCATCACGAAATCAAAGGGGAAATAACATGTCCGATAAATATGTAATCGGTGTCGATTACGGAACTCTCTCGGGACGCGCCCTCGTCGTCCGAGTCTCTGATGGAAAAGAGATGGGTTCGGCGGTCTTTGAATACCCCAACGCGGTGATGGATCGCGTCCTGAATTCAAGCGGTAAAGCACTTGGTCCAGATTGGGCGCTACAGGATCCCAATGATTATGTTGAAGTCCTCAAGCACGCAGTGCCAGAGGCGCTCAAAGTCTCAGGTGTTAACGGTGCAGAAGTTGTTGGAATCGCAACTGACTTCACCGCCTGCACCATGATTCCAGTATTAGAAGATGGAACTCCGCTCAATCAGCTCCCTGAATTTAAAGATAACCCTCATGCCTATGTGAAGTTATGGAAGCACCATGCTGCTCAACCACATGCAGATCGAATCAACGCATTAGCACGAGAGCGGAAGGAGAAGTGGCTGCCACGTTACGGCGGACAGATTTCATCAGAGTGGGAACTCGCAAAAGGTCTTCAAATTTTGGAAGAAGCCCCAGAGGTTTACAACACAATGTGGAAGTTTGTTGAAGCAGCTGACTGGATTATCTGGCAGCTCTGCGGAAAGTATGTTCGCAATGCATGTACTGCAGGTTACAAAGGCAATTTGCAAGATGGTCAGTATCCTTCACGCGATTATTTCGCAGCACTCAATCCAGATTTCGCTGGCTTTGCAGAAGAGAAGATTGCTCACACAATCGGCGAACTCGGTGACAATGCCGGACCATTAACGGAAGAAGCATCAGCATGGACAGGATTGCCTGCAGGAATTGCAGTTGCAGTGGGAAATGTTGATGCACACGTCACCGCACCAGCGGCAAAGGCAACAAATCCAGGTCAGATGGTTGCAATCATGGGAACCTCAACTTGTCACGTGATGAACCACGATGCGATCACCGAAGTTCCTGGAATGTGCGGTGTTGTTGATGGTGGAATCGTCAGCGGACTCTATGGATATGAAGCAGGCCAATCAGGTGTGGGAGATATCTTCGCTTGGTATGTGAATAACCAAGTGCCACAGCGCTACTTTGATGAGGCGCAGGCTGCAGGTAAATCTGTTCACCAGCACCTCACAGATCTCGCTGCCGACGAAGCTATCGGTGCACATGGCTTAGTTGCACTCGATTGGCATAGCGGAAATCGCTCAGTACTTGTTGATCACGAGCTCAGCGGAACAATTCTTGGTCTTACGCTCACCACCACCGCAGAGCAGGTATATCGGGCACTCCTTGAATCAACAGCGTATGGAACTCGCATGATTGTAGATACATTTGCCAAGTCAGGAGTTCCAGTTAAAGAATTCATCGTTGCAGGTGGGTTACTTAAGAATAAGTTCTTGATGCAGTTGTATTCAGATGTAACTCGCTTACCGATTTCTACAATCGATACTGATCAAGGTCCAGCACTTGGTTCAGCTATTCATGCTGCGGTAGCAAGTGGCCACTATCCCAACGTCAATGCTGCAGCCGAAGCAATGGGCAAAGTCAATAAGCATGTCTACACACCAAATGAGGAACGTGCGGTGCAATATGACAAGTTATATCGTGAGTACGTTGAACTTCACGATTACTTTGGTCGCGGTACAAACAATGTAATGAAGCGTTTGAAGCAGATGAAGCGAGAGGGATAATGATGGCGACAAGAGAAGAACTCATCCGTAAAACTCAGGAAGTCTTAGTTGATCTTCATCAAGAGTTAGTTCGCTATGAACTTGTGGTCTGGACCGGCGGAAATGTTTCGCAACGCATTACATTTGAAGATGGATCGCCAGATCTATTTGCGATCAAGCCATCTGGTGTTCGTTATGACGAATTAACACCAGAATCTATGGTTGTCTGTGATCTCGATGGAAATTTAGTGCAGGGAACTTTGTCACCATCCAGCGACACCGCAGCGCATGCATATGTTTATCGAAACATGGCTGAGGTAAATGGTGTTGTTCATACCCATAGCAATTACGCATGTGCATGGGCAGCAGTGGGTCAAGAGATTCCGTGCATTCTTACTGCAATTGCAGATGAGTTTGGTGGGCCAATCCCGGTTGGTCCATTTGCCATCATCGGTGATGATTCAATCGGTCGCGGAATTGTTCAGACCCTCAAGGGCCACCGTTCGCCAGCGGTCCTCATGCAAAATCACGGCGTCTTCACTATTGGAGATTCTGGAAAGTCTGCCGTGAAAGCGGCCGTTATGTGTGAGGACAACGCTAAAAGTGCCTTTATTGCCCGCCAGCTCGGTACCCCAATTCCGATCCCAGAGGCGGCGATTGAATCTTTATTCAATCGTTATCAAAAGGTCTATGGAAAATAGCCGAAAGTAGATAGATTTCCCGTTAGAAATGTGAGCGCTCACTTAGAGCTCTCATTTTCGTCCACCCTAGGAAAGGAACACAATTGTTCAAGAAGCTAACAACAGTCGTTGCTGCAACAGCAATGGCTGTAACAGGTCTTATCGTCGCTTCTCCAGCTCAGGCTGCGAGCAAGGGACTCATCGGTGTTGCAATGCCAACACAGTCATCAACACGTTGGATCTCTGACGGAAACAGCATCAAGGCTGCACTTGAGAAGGATGGCTACTCAGTAGATCTTCAGTACGCTGAAGATGACATCCCAACACAGGTTTCACAGCTCGAAGCAATGCTTACAAAGGGCGCTAAGGCACTCATCATCGCTTCAATCGATGGCGAGCAGCTCACAGACGTTCTTGCAAAGGCAAAGAGCAAGAATGTTCCAGTTATTGCTTACGACCGTTTGATCCGTAAGTCAGCAAACGTTGACTACTACGCAACATTCGACAACTTCAAGGTTGGCGTACAGCAGGCAACATCACTTCTCGTTGGTCTTGGAGTATTCAAGTCAGAGGCATCAACTAAGGCTGATGGTCCAAAGGCTAAGGGTCCATTCAACGTAGAGCTCTTCGCTGGTTCACCAGACGACAACAACGCTACATTCTTCTTCAACGGAGCAATGTCAGTTCTTAACCCACTCATCAAGAGCAAGGTTATTTCTGTTAAGTCAGGTCAGACAGCATTCACAAAGGTCGCAACACTTCGTTGGGACGGCGCAGTTGCTCAGAAGCGTATGGAAGACATCCTTGTTTCTTCATACGCTAAGGCAAAGGTTAACGGCGTACTTTCACCATACGACGGACTTAGCCGTGGAATCATCGCTGCTCTTACAGACGGTGGCTACACAACAAAGACAATGCCAATCATCACAGGCCAGGATGCAGAAGTTCTTTCTGTTAAGGCAATGATCAAGGGCGACCAGTACTCAACAATCTTCAAGGACACTCGTGAACTTGCAAAGGTTGCAGTATCAATGGCTGAGGCACTTCTTGCAGGCAAGAAGCCAACAGTTAACGATACAAAGACATACAACAATGGCGTGAAGGTTGTTCCATCATTCCTTCTTACTCCATACATCGTTACAACAAAGAACTACAAGAAGGTTCTTATTGATAGCGGTTACATCAAGGCTGCAGACCTCGGTTAATTCCTAGGAAATGGTCAATAGTTCGGTTGGTCAATCTCACATTCGGGATTGGCCAACCGAACTCCCATTTATGGTTCGATAGCAGTACATATAGCAGTAGCGATATAGAAAAGTTGAGGAACATGACAGAGAACATCTTGGAAATGCGCAACATCACCAAGACCTTTCCGGGAGTAAATGCACTTACCGATGTCACACTCAAAGTAAAGCGCGGTGAGATTCACGCGATCTGTGGCGAAAACGGTGCCGGCAAGTCAACCCTGATGAAAGTTCTTTCAGGTGTTTATCCCCATGGAACATACGATGGCGATATCGTCTTTGAAAATGAAGTTCTCAACCTAAAAAATATTCGTGACTCCGAACATCTTGGAATCGTCATCATCCACCAAGAGCTTGCGTTGAGTCCCTATTTATCAATCGCAGAGAACATCTTCCTTAATAACGAAATTAAGAGCCGCGGTCTGATCGATTGGAATAAGACCAATCTTGAGGCCCAGAAACTTCTCGCTAAGGTCGGTCTCTCAGAAGATCCAAACACTCCAGTAAATAAGATTGGCGTCGGAAAGCAACAGCTTGTAGAAATTGCTAAGGCGCTCTCAAAGCGCGTTAAGTTGCTTATTCTTGATGAACCAACAGCGGCACTTAACGACGCAGACTCTGCTCATTTGCTCGACCTGCTCCGTCAATTTAAGAACCAGGGAATGACCTGCATCATCATCTCTCACAAACTCAATGAGATTGCAGCGATTGCAGATCAAACAACAATCATTCGCGATGGCTTTGTAATCGAGACCCTCGATATGAAGGAAGACAAAGTCGATCAAGAGCGCATCATCAAGGGCATGGTTGGTCGCGAAATGAACAACCGCTACCCATCACGCGATCCCAAGATCGGTGATGAAATTTTCCGCGTTGAGAACTGGACTGTGCACCACCCTGACGATCATGAGCGCGTTGTAGTTGACCACGCCAACATCCACGTGAAAGCAGGAGAAATCGTTGGACTTGCTGGAATTATGGGTGCAGGACGTACAGAGCTTGCTCGAAGCGTCTTTGGCCATAGCTGGGGCGCGAAAATCTCGGGACAGGTTTACGTCAAAGGCCAACCAGTAAATGTAAAATCTGTTCGCCATGCAATTGATGCCGGAATTGCCTACTCAACAGAGGATCGCAAGCGATTCGGACTCAATCTCATCGACGATATCAAGCGAAATATCTCAATCGCATCTCTTGAAGATTTCACTCGATTCGGCCTTGTAAATTCCAACGAAGAGTTCAAGGTCGCATCTGAATATCGCGAATCAATGAATATCAAGGCTCCATCTGCAAACTCAATCGTGGGCAAGCTCTCTGGTGGAAATCAGCAGAAAGTGGTCTTGAGCCAGTGGATTAACGTCGACCCAGAGATTCTGATTCTTGACGAGCCAACTCGTGGAATCGATGTCGGTGCAAAGTATGAGATCTACACGATTATTCAAGAACTCGCAGCGAAGGGTAAGGCTGTACTTGTTATCTCGAGCGAGCTGCCAGAGCTTCTAGGAATTTGCGATCGCATCTATGCCATCGCTGAAGGTTCAATTACAGGTGAAGTTGCACGTAAGGACTTCTCGCCAGAATTACTCATGCAATATATGACAACGGTAAAGGATGCAAGCAATGTCTAATGTCAAAGAGCAGTCATCGAGTCCACTCGACAAACTTCGTAGCCGACTCAAAGGTGTAGATCTTCGTCAGAACGCGATCTTCCTTGCCCTTCTTACCCTCATTGCATACTTTGCAGTGACAACGCCAAACCACGCATCCCTTACTCCAGATAACTGGTCTAACTTGGTGGTGCAGAACGGTTACATCCTCGTTCTTGCAATCGGCATGGTGATGATCATCATCGCTGGCCACATCGATCTTTCAGTAGGTTCAGTAGCGGCATTTATCGGCGCTGCATCTGGAATCTTGGCCGTGCGCCCACTTGAGCAGAATGGTTGGGATTGGCTTCCAGCTTCCCCTTGGTTTGTAGCAATCATTGGCGCAATCATCATCGGCGCAATTGTTGGTATGTGGCAGGGCTTCTGGGTCGCATATATGGGTATTCCAGCCTTTATCGTGACCCTGGCTGGCATGCTCCTGTTCCGCGGACTTGCTCTAATGACACTTCAGAATTCAAATATTGGCCCATTCCCAGATGCATTCCGCGCAATTGGTAACGGATTCGTCGATAAAGAGAACACACTTGGAAAAGATTTCGGCATCGAAACTCATAACCTCGTTGCGCTCATCATCACAGCTGTAGGAATCCTCGCTCTTCTGTGGAGCTCATTCGCAACCCGTCGCGGCCGCATTAAGTACAACCAGAGCGTTGAACCACGTACATGGTTCTTCGTAAAGAACACACTTCTTGCAGTGATGATCGGCTATGTCGGCAACAAGCTTTCACAGTCTTCAGGAATTCCATGGACTCTCGTCCTCTTGATCTTCCTCATCGTGATTTACACAATCATCATGAAGCAGACAACATTCGGTCGCCATATCTACGCAATCGGTGGAAACCTTCACGCTGCAGTTCTCTCAGGTATTAACGTTCGTCGAGTTAACTTCTGGCTCTTCGTTAACATGGGAATGCTCTCAGCGCTCTCAGGTATCTTGATTACAGCACGTATGAACTCAGCTGTTCCAAAGGCTGGCGATGGCTTCGAGCTCGATGCAATCTCATCAGTATTTATTGGTGGCGCATCTGTTCAGGGTGGCGTTGGAACTGTTACCGGATCAATCGTCGGCGGAATGATTCAGGGCGTACTCGGAAACGGTATGAACCTCAACTCTGTCGGTATTGACTTCCAGATGACCATTAAGGGATTAGTACTTCTCTTTGCAGTTGCTTTTGACGTATGGTCAAAGCGCCGCACTAAGTAATTAATCCTTAACCCCACTCACGTTAGAAGGCTCTCATGGCACATCAGATTTGGTTTCTCACCGGCAGTCAGGATCTCTATGGTCCAGAGACTCTTGAGCAGGTTGCTGCGCAATCGAAAGAGGTTGTAGCAAAAATCTCTGCTGGACTCTCAGCACCGGTGGAAATCATCTGGAAGCCAACACTCAAGAACACAGCTGATATCAAGCAGTCAATGCTCGATGCCTCATCTGATCCAGATTGCCTCGGCGTGATTACTTGGATGCACACCTTCTCTCCAGCGAAGATGTGGATTCAGGGACTCGATCTCCTTCGCAAGCCACTGCTCCATCTCCATACCCAAGCAAATCAATCTTTGCCATGGGCAACTATTGATATGGACTTCATGAACCTCAACCAGGCAGCACATGGAGATCGCGAGTATGCACATGCTGTTGCACGCGTAGGTGTCCCACACAAGATTGTTGTGGGCGAACCAGGATCTACAGATGTGAAGTCACGCCTTGATGCTTGGGCATGGGCAACAATCGGTTGGAATAAGTCTCAGAATCTGAAGCTTGCTCGCTTCGGTGACAATATGCGTTTTGTATCCGTGACAGATGGCGACAAAGTTTCAGCCCAGTTGCAACTCGGTATGTCGATTGAAAATTACGGAGTTAATTACCTTGTAGATGCTGTTGCTGCAGTATCTGATGCAGATGCAGAGAAACTCACTGCAGAGTATGAATCGAAGTACGAGGTAGCCCCTGAACTCAAAGCTGGGGGAGCGCGCCACGATTCGTTGGTCTATGCCGCAAAGCAGGAGATCGCACTTCTTAAGATTATGAAAGACGGAGGCTTTGATGCCTTCACGAGCAACTTTGAAGATTTGGGAGCACTGAAGCAGCTGCCAGGACTTGCTGTGCAACGCTTGATGGAGATGGGTTACGGCTTCGGTGGCGAGGGCGATTGGAAGACATCTGCTCTTGGCGCAATCTTGAAGTCAATGACGCCAAAGGGTGGCGGAACTTCCTTTATGGAGGATTACACCTATCACTTCGGTCCCGGACCGGCAAAGATTCTTGGCGCACATATGCTTGAAGTCTGTCCAACAATTACTAAGGACAAGCCAAAGATTGAAATTCATCCTCTTGGTATTGGTGGAAAAGAAGATCCAGTTCGTATGGTCTTTACCGCAAGCGATGCAGAAGCTCGCGTTGTATGTCTTGTTGATATGGGGGATCGTTTCCGCATCATCAGCAATGAAATTTCAGTGGTAAAGCCAAATGAAGCTCTACCGAAGTTGCCAGTTGCACATGCGGTCTGGGAGCCAAAGCCATCGCTACCAGTTTCTGCTGAAGCGTGGATGCTTGCTGGAGGATCACACCACACAGTACTTACCAACGCGGTTTCGCTTGAAACGATTGAAGACTTCGCTCGCATTGCAAAGGTTGAACACGTCATCATTGATGAAGATACAAAGCTTCGTGAATTCCGTCGTGAACTCCAATGGAATGCTGCCTACCACCGATTCTCAGAGCGGATTTAATTCATGAGCGCTTCGCTAGAAAATTTTCAGAAGCTCACCAATGAATTTCTCGATGCAGTTGCGCTCTTTCCAGACCGCGCAAGAAGCATCGCACCAGAAGGCGAGTGGTCTGCCGCCTTTGTGATTCACCATGTTGCAGATGCTGAACTTCATTTCGCAGCTCGTTATTGGCACATTCTCGGATCAGATAATCCAGGCATGCCGTATTTCGATGAAGATAATTACCCAAGTGCGCTGAAGTACGAGAAGCGTTCAGTTGCTAAATCTTTGGCAGCGATTGTGGGAGTGCGTTCGATGGTTCTGGAAGTTCTCAGCGAAACGGACGAGAGCTCATGGTCAAGAATTACGACTGCGCCAGATGGTGCGGTATTTACGCTTCAAGATTTACTGGGCAAGGCCGATAGCCATATGGCCAGCCATATCGCCCAACTGAAAGAGCTGCACACTCAAATCGCCTGACCAGCCATCGACCAGTCGCGCTTTGACTGGTCAGAACTGGTTATCTCCTCGCATAAAAACGGGGCATTCCCTACGGTATCCATGTCAGAGCAATCTGAGAGGGTCCTGTGAATGAATGAGATTAGAAGCTTTATCGAGTGGCTGAGTTATCACCCAACCGCTGATGAAATTGCGCGCGCACTTGTCCTTGATCACCTCGCGTCTCTTGATGCCTGTTGCGCTCGTATCGGACTACTTAATCCAGATGATTCACTTACCTTTGCCGGCGAATATGGATTTGAAGATGGTCGAAAGGGTGGAACTTTCACCAGCACTGAATGGCGTTCTTGGAACCACGATGCATCCGAGATTGCACTTGGTCGAAATGTCGATCACTGGTCTCCTGATAAGAAACTCTTAATGTTTCAACTTCGCCACAGAGGAGCAATTCAAGGCCATCTTGTGGTGCGGTTCTCTCAACCGGTAGCGGATACAAAGCGAGTGGAAGAAGTTGTCCTGGATTATGCAGTACCTATCTCGCTCTATCTCTCACTTAATCACGATGGCCGCCGAAGCATAGGTGCAATCTCGCGCGATGATACCGGGGGCAATCAATTGACTCCTCGACAACTCTCAATCCTTGGTGGAATGGTTGAAGGTAAGACCAATCACGAACTAGCAACTGAACTTGGATTTAGCGTCAGCACGATTCGGCATGAAACCATGCGTATCTATCAGGCGCTCGCGGTCAGCGATCGAAAAGAAGCGGCAAAGAAAGCCCTCGCACTACAACTTCTTTAGTATCGTCACCGGGTGAAGAAAACTGGTTCCTGGTTACCGCTCTACCTAGTTGTCGGATTTATCTGGGGTTGCTCATTTATCTTTATTAAAGGTGGGCTGGAATTCCTTACTCCATTCGGAGTCGCCTTCGTTCGGTGTGCACTTGGTGCGATTACTCTCTACATCTTTGCAAGAATCAAGAAGATAGAACTTCCTAGAGGCAGAAAAGCGCTCTTTCATATCTGGATAGTCTCATTGCTGCTCAATGTCTTTCCTGGCATTTTCTTTGCACTCGCTGAAACGAAAGTCACCTCAATTCTCGCTGGAATTATCAATGCTGTTACACCACTGATGACGTTGCTGGCAATCCTGTTAGTTAATCGCGAAGAGAAGCCGAAGTCCGGACAGATCATTGGCTTGCTCATTGGTTTCTTTGGGGTGCTGATAGTTCTCGGCGCATGGAATGGACTGGGCGATAATCCATGGTGGGCGGTCGCAATCTTGTTGCTCGCCGTTACTTGTTATGGATTTTCATTTCCATATACCCGTCGCTTTGTCATTCCATTAGGCCTTCGCACCGAAGCAATCGTTTCTCAGCAACTCATCCTCGCCAGCTTTACGCTGCTGCCGCTCTATCTCTTTGATGGCATCGCAAAAGATGAATACAGATTGGGTCCAGTGCTTTCGATGATTGCGCTCGGAGTATTTGGCAGTGGATTTGCTTACTTGTGGAACTTTAAAGTGATGCAGATTGCCGGAAGTGCGATTGCAAGCAGCGTCACATATCTGACGCCAGTTGTAGCCGTGATTGTAGGAATCATCTTCCTCAATGAAGGAATCACCTGGAACGAACCATTGGGAGCTCTTGTTGTATTGCTCGGTGCAGCTATCGCACAGGAGCGAATCCGCCTTAGCCGACCTTAAGTTCCTGGTGAATGTGCTCGGTCTCAACAATTCCTGATGAATAACGCTCTTCGTAGCGTCCAATCTTCCAGACTGCTACAGAGAAGACCCATGCGAGAACGAATGAGGCAACAATCCAGTAGCCAATTCCACCGAGGTTAATCGATGCAATCGCTGTAAATGGCTGGTAATTATCGATGCTGGTCTTATCGGCAAGAACGCCGACAAGCTGAATAGTTCCAATCACGAGGGCCACAAAGATTGAAAGCCCAGTGGTGGTGATGTTGTAGTAAATCTTGCGCAGTGGTGATGTAAAGGCCCAAGAGTAAGCCTTAGTCATAAAGATTCCATCCAGAGCATCCATCATCGACATGCCTGCGGCGAAGATAATTGGAAGCGCAATAATTGCAAGCGGTGGCAGAGTTCCGCCGACAGCTCCAACTGCAGTTGTTGCAGAGAGCGCAAGCAGCGCAACTTCGGTTGCTGTATCAAAACCAAGTCCGAAGAGAACTCCGACCGGATAGAGTTGCCAAGAATGGTCAAAGCCCTTCTTAAAGAAACCGCGGAAGACACGCTTCATAAGACCGCGCTCATTAAGTAACTCATTGAGGTGCTCGTGTGAGAACTCACCGCTCTTTGCTTTCTTCCATACCTTTAATACGCCAACCAAAATCACAAGGTTGAGAATTCCAACGAGATACAAGAAGAAGCCAGAGACCGAGGCGCCGATGATGGCACCTGTCTCGGCGTAGTTCTTCTGAAACTTAATCGCTTGCTTTGCCGCAACCGCGATTGCGATAGAGAGCGAGAGGACGATTGTTGAGTGACCGAGTGAGAAGAAGAGACCAACACCGAGCGGCTTCTTTCCCTTTGCCAACATAATTCGAGTGGAGTCATCGATGGCAGAGATGTGATCGGCATCGAATGCGTGGCGAAGGCCAAATGAATACGCCAAAGCACCAGCGCCGGCGTAGATGAGTGCACCCTTGCCATCGGTAAGTGAGTGGTACTTGGGATCTGAGTTGTAATGGATAAAGAGACCCCAGCCGAGGATATGGAGGAAGACCACGGTGCCGAGGACGCCAAAGAGCGCAGGAAGCTCCTCACGGCTAAATTTGAGGTGCTCTTTCAAGCTCACCTTCTGGCTCATTGGGCTCTCCATCCCTAGATGCAAATCATTCGCAAGAAGAAGGGTACGGGGTGAGAGGTCTATTTACCACTCGAGAGCGCCGTCAAAGGTCTATTGTGCGCTCAATCGGCCAGTAATCGAGGAGGTAGCTATGAGCAATGACGATGGCAACCACGATGGCGATGAGATTCTGACGGAGGAGATGCTCTGGGATCGAATCCCGGAAGTCTCGGGCGAAGAACGTGCCGATACATATTACGAACTCAGCGCTCGCATCTTTGCTCGCGGCCAATATGACGAAGCTTTGGCGCTCGCCGAAACTGCTCGCGATATTTACTCCGAACTTGGCGCAGGTGTATCGAGTGAAGGGCTAGCCCAGGCATATTCAGCGATTGGTTACAACCTCAATCAATTGAAGCGAATGGATGAAGCGGCAACTGCCATGTCTAAAGCGGTTGAACTTCTTCGCGAGAACAAATCACCAATTGCGTTAGAGCTTGCCTGCACATTGGGCGAGTGGTGGTATTCATCAAAGAATTATGAAAAAGTAATTGAGACTATGTACGAGTGCGCACAGGAGCACTTGGTAGATGGAAATAACATCGGAGCAGCAAACGATATGCATCTCATTGGGTGCGCACAGCGCGAGCTGAAGAATTATGAAGAAGCAATTATCTGCTTCCAAGAAGCACGTTCAACATTTAAGGCAGAGAAAGAAGTGCTACACGTCGCTCGCTGTGACCAGAAGATTGCATCTTGCTACAACGAGTTAGGTGATGGCGAGAAAGCGCTAGAAGCTGCTCGTAAAGCGATCGATGTCTTCGAAACGGGACACGATCATCGTCGTGAAACCTTTGCTTTATATGAGTATGGTCGCGCTGAAGTCCTTCTCGGAAAGCTTGAGGATGGATTAGCTACGCTCGATAACGTACTGCAGATTACCGCCGATGAGGATTCAAAAGATTTTGAATTTATCGTTGAAATTGAAGACCAGATGGCTAAGGTGCTCCGCCAGCTCGGTCGCATGGATGAAGCAGATGAAATTGAACGGCGTCTTGCCTCTGTACGAGAGGCGATGGGCTAATTCTTTCGCGGTAAGTGCTGCAAGGCCCAGTGATACATAGCGATTGCTGCTGCTGCAGAAGCGTTCATGGAACGTGTAGATCCATATTGCTCAATTGCATAGAGCACATCACAGATAGCGATAGCCTCATCTGACATTCCTGCACCCTCTTGACCGAAGAGAAGAACGCAACTCTCAGGAACCTCTGAACCTTCTAAATTACGTGATGTGGGAACGTTATCGATTCCAATAATGGGTAATTCGTTTTCTCGGCACCACTGCGCAAAATCCGCAACGGTTGGATGATGAATAACAGTCAAGTAGCGGTCAGTCACCATTGCACCGCGCTTGTTCCAGTCGCGCTTGCCAATAATGTGGACTGCACTCACATTAAAGGCATTTGCTGTGCGAACAACCGATCCAATATTGAGATCGTGTTGCCAATTTTCAATTGCAATCTGCAGCTTGTGGCGCTTGGTATTGAGGTCAGCCACAATCGCTGCCACCGACCAATAGCGATAATGGTCCAACACATTGCGGCGATCACCATTTGCTAAGAGCTCTGGGTCGTATTCATCACCGGTCGGCCATGGCAGCGGATGTGGACCCACGCCTACGACCGGAAAGAATTCACCGGGACCAATCTCTGCGGGGGTCTTAATTTCCATGGTCGCACTCTAAACTAGTGCGCATGAAGACAGTATTTAATATCGCCCTCGGCATTCACATTCTCAGCATCCTTGGAATCCTTGGATTGCTCTTAGCTCAAGTTCAGAAGAGCCCACGAAAGCTCAATCCTGGTGTTATTCATGCTGGCCTCTCCGCATTTGTCGCTGGAATTGTGATGACAAGTATCTGGAAGCAAGTAAATCCAGATGAAACTCTCAATCACACAAAGATCGGCGTCAAGCTTCTTGTTCTCCTCATCATCCTCACCCTTGGCTATAAGAATGTGAAGAAGGATGTTCTTAAGAATTCAGTCTGGGCAGCGATGCTTGGCCTAACAATTCTTAACGTCGTTATCGCAGTCGCAATTTAAAGAGAAGAATGCGCAATAATCGAATCTCTCGATTGGCCTGCCTGGTTGCAGGTTTAGTTGCAATATCGCAAAGCGGAGCCTTCGCTGCAGATTCGATTGCTATCTCATCAGCATTTTCGCAACTCACCACTATCCCGGCACTAGCAAATCCTTCAGTGATTGTTCTTGATGAGAAATCGGGTGATGTTGTCTATGAATCAAATTCAACTTCACCACGTAAACCTGCCTCGGTCATAAAGCTCTTATCGGCAACAGCTGCGTATACCTATCTCAATCCGAGCGATAGCTTCACAACAACACTTTCAGAGGGTGTTGATGGCAAGTCGGTAGTCATCAATGGTGCACTCGATCCTTGGGTGAGCTATGACAATAAAGTGGCAGAGAAGATGGGACGTACCTCTTTAGAGCGCTTTGAATTCAATGCGCTCAGCGCCCTCAAGCGACTCAATTCAGGATCTACCAAGAACACGACAATCTATTACAACGATATCTACGCCTCTGATTTAAACCATATTGAACGCTTTCTGCGCGATCACCACCTCTCAATCTCTCTTAAGCGTGTTTCCGAGCAAGTTGCTGTTGATGCTTCTGGTGTGCGCTTAATTAGTTCTACTTCACCTACTCTAGAAACGATTCTTGATTGGACACTCACCTGGAGCGATAACTTGTTGGCAGAGCGCATTGCTCGCCTTGCATCTGTGGCTGCAGGAAATACTCTCGATGATGCGGGAGTCGAAAAGACTTTCAAAACAATTCTCTCCAACTATGGAATCACTACATCAAATCTTGTGATTAAAGATGCCAGCGGGCTTTCAAAAGAAAATAGAGTGACCGCTAGCCAGATTGCAAAGTTATTGATGATTATTTATCACGATCCAAAATTCACAAAGTTAATTGCAGGATTGCCTGTCGGTGGAGTTTCCGGAACTCTGCGCCATCGATTTATCGAGACTGCCCCCGAGGCCGTTGGATTAGTACGCGCGAAGACTGGAACGCTTAATGGCACAACAAATCTTGCCGGTTATGTTGAATCCGGAGATCACGAATACATATTTGTTATCTTGGCAGATCGCCATAGCAAGAGTTACTCAGTGACAAAAAAAGTTCGAGCAACGGTAGATCGCATCTTGGGGAAGATTGCTTTTCCACTATTGCCCGAACTGTTACCACTCGCCCCCTCAGGCGAAACTTTAACTACGACAAATTAATCGCGTTCGTGCTCTCCACCTTCGTGGTGCTCGCGACCTTCATGGTCACCAAATTCGCGATCGCCGTCGTCATCACCACGTCCTTGCGGTGCCTGAATTCCACCTTGTGCTGGGTTTGCAATTCCCTTTGCAGTTGTAGTTTTAGTTGTAGGTGAGGTAGCAGGTGCAGCAGTAGCTGGCGTTGCCGATGTAGAAGGAGTTGCTGAGGCAACAGCTGCTACCGCAGAAACGTTCTCAGCGTTTGCTGTAGGTGACTCTGATGCATTTGCAAAGAATGCTCCAGCGCCGATGATGGCTCCAGCAACTACGACTGCAATTGCAGGGAGTTTCTTATTGACCTTCGTTACTGCAGCTGAGGCGTTATCGCTCTCTGCAATCTCAAACCATTCTGGCTTCTTAGGTTCTAGTGTCATTTTCTTCCTCCCGTACTGCTCTTGATATGGCATAAGTTACTTTTCTATTCTGTGAAAGCACTGGGAAGTGGCACTAAGTACCTTGCCAATCGCCGATAGGCTACGCGTGTGTCGACGATCCGCGCCTATATAGACCTGATGAAGCTCCGGGTTGTTGAGCTCTTGATCATCACGACAGTTCCCGCTGTGGTCTTGGCAGAGCAAGGGTTCCCATCACTATCGCTCTTGGCTTGGACTCTCATCGGCGGAACCCTCGCCGCCGGATCTGCCAATGCATTTAATATGGTGATTGAATCCGAACGCGACAAGCTGATGAAGCGCACATCAAAGCGTCCCCTTGTCACCGGCGCAATTACCCGTACCCATGCAACGCTCTTTGCAATCACAATTGGGTTAATCTCAATTGCAATTTTCTATATATTTACAACTCCACTTGCAACGCTGCTCACCGCTATTGCAATTGGTTACTACGTCATCATCTACACAATCGCGCTGAAGCCCAATACATCTCAGAACATTGTCTGGGGTGGAGCAGCTGGTTGTATGCCTGTGCTGATTGGTTGGGCGGCGGTAACGAATTCGCTTTCATTAGTACCAGTTGCATTCTTTATGGTGATCTTCTTCTGGACACCGCCACATTTCTGGGCGCTGGCAATTAAATATAAAGATGACTATTCAGCAGCTGGAATTCCGATGTTGCCTTCGGTTGCATCACGGTCAAACGTCATTGGCCAGATGTGGTTCCACACAATTGCAATGGTGATTTCTTCAACTGCTCTTATTCAATTGGCAGAGCTACCAGTGTGGACTTTGCTGGCAACAGTTGCACTCGGTGCAATCTTCACCTTCCAGCTCTTCGCCTTAAAAGAGAATTCAGATAACTACAACAAAGTCGCTGGCGGAATTTTTCACTGGTCGATTACTTACCTGACTTTATTATCTGTATTACTGGTTGTAGCTCAGCTCTTAAGCGCTTGATCAATATCCTTAATCAAGTCATCTACATGCTCAAGTCCTACAGATAAACGCAGAACTGAAGGCGTAATACCCATTGCAGCCTGTACCTCTGGCGCTAAGCGACGATGTGTTGTTGAAGATGGATGTGTAATAAGCGACTTGCTATCGCCAAGGTTGTTAGAGATATCGATAATGCGCAAGGAATCCATGAACTTGAAGGCATCCTTTTGAGTACCGGCAAATTCAATGCCAATCGTGCTTCCGCCACCGGTCATCTGCTTTGCAATTACCGCTGCATCAGGGTGTGACTTAAGGCCTGGGTACTTCACCATTTTGATAGCTGGGTGCTTCTCTAGGAACTCTGCGATTGCCTGTGCATTTGAATTCATTCGCTGCACACGCATTTCCATTGTCTCAAGTGATTTCACAAGTACCCATGCATTGAATGCGCTGAGTGATGGACCGGTGTGGCGAGTAAATGGAAGTAACTTTTCTTGAATGTATGAAAACGAACCAAGAAGCGCTCCAGCTAAAACGCGACCTTGTCCATCAATGTGCTTAGTCGCTGAATACATAACAACATCTGCACCGAGTTCAAGCGGACGTTGTAGAACTGGAGATGCCATCACGTTGTCTACGATGACAGTTGCGCCAACTTTATGCGCGAGATCGCTGACCGCACGAATATCAGTTACCTCAAGCAACGGATTGCTTGGAGATTCGATAAAGACTGCCTTAACAGGCTTAGAGAGCGCCTTCGCCCATGCATCAAGGTCATTCGCCTTTACGAGCTCGTAGGTAACGCCCCACTTTGGCAAAATTTCAGTAATGATCACGTGACAGGAAGAGAACATTGCAGCAGATGCAACGATGTGATCGCCGGCTTCAACTAAACAAGCAAGCGAAGCAAATGCTGCCGCCATTCCAGAACCGAATGCATGACAGAACTCTGCACCTTCAATTGCAGCCAAGCGCTTCTCAAACATCGCAACAGTTGGATTGTGGAAACGGCTATAGAGATAGTGATCGGTCTCATCGGTAAAGGCATCGAGCGCTTCTTGTGCATTGGAATATGTGAAACCACTATTGAGAAAGAGCGCTTCGGAAGTTTCACCAAAACCAGTGCGAGCTAGGCCGGCGCGGACCGCATCGGTCTGCGGATTGACCTTCCAATCTGGGTCAGGGCGATTGTTGCGTGGCTGATATCCCCAGGCATCTTTACTCATGGATGAATCTTAAGGGACTCACAGGCTCAACCGTTATAGTCGCTCTCATGACCACTATGGCTATTGAAGTAAGGGACCTCACCAAGCGCTATGAAAATCTCGCTGCGGTACAAGGTGCAACATTCTCGGTGCCCCGCGGAACAATCTGCGGCTTTGTCGGCCCAAATGGTGCCGGCAAGACAACCACAATTCGAATGCTCCTTGGCTTAATTGCACCAACATCAGGAAGTGCGACAGTTCTCGGCCACACCATTAGTGATCCCGAAAAATATCTGGCATCTGTCGGAGCGATGATCGAAGGGCCAGCTTTCTATCCTGCACTTACTGGTGCAGAGAACCTTCGCGTTCTGGCAACTCTAGGCGGATTTCCCATTGATCGAGTTGATCAACTTATTGATCAAGTTGGGCTCAGTGGTCGCGGTGGCGATAAATATAAAAATTATTCACTAGGAATGAAGCAGCGTCTAGGAATCGCCGCATCTCTTCTTCCTAATCCTGCAATCTTGATTCTCGATGAACCAACTAATGGACTTGATCCAGAAGGTATTCAAGAAGTACGTGATCTATTGAAGAAATTAGCGAGTGAAGGAAAAACTGTTTTCGTCTCATCACACTTGCTCTCTGAAATTGAAATCATCTCGCAGCACATTGTGATGTTGCGCAAGGGTGAAGTTGTCTTCGCTGGACCAATCGAAGAGCTCCTGATGAATCAAAAGCCAATGATTATTGTCCGCACTGAAAATGAATCTGACTTGGTAAAGATTTCAGAGATTGCAAAATCTGAAGGACATCACGTCACCATTCGTAGCGGCGAGGCACATATTGAAGGTCCGCACGAGTGGGCAGCGGTGCTTAATAAGAAGGCATTTGATGCCGGCATCGTGCTTTCACAATTAACTCCAACGCTGCCAAACCTCGAAGAGACATTCTTCGAGATGACTGGAGGTCGCTAATGTTTAAAGTCTTCTTCGCCGAGTGGCGCAAGCTTCGCCGTCCAACGCTCTTCTTTGGAACATTTATCGCTGCGCTCTTCTTTAATGGACTGATTACCTCTTTTGTTTATCTGATGATTGATTCCCCACAGGGAAATGCCGACCGCGGAAAATCAATCGGCCGAGATGTTCTTGGTTTAGCTAGCGGTTCGGTATATGGCTTCTCATCCATCGGTGGTTTGCTCGGAATCATCGTGCTTTGTGTCTTCGCGGCACAGACCGCACAGGAATACACCTACGGAACTCTCCGTAATCTCCTTGTCCGTCAACCACGTCGACTTGTTCTATTGGCGGGCAAGTACGCAGCGATGAAGACATTTGCCCTGCTGCTAGCGCTGATTAATGCAATCGTCAGCATTGGTATCTCGGTATATCTCTCAGATCGCGCAAAGGTCTCAACTGATCTTTGGTTCACCTCAGAAGGATGGAGCGCAATTGGCCATACTTTCGTCAATGTTTACATCTCAATTGTCTTTTACGCGGTCATCGGAATCGCGCTGGGAATATTGCTGAAGTCACCAATCTCATCAATCTCAATCGCGTTAGTCTGGATTCTTATTCTGGAGAACCTCATCGGAGCAGTGAAGCCGGTAACGTTGAAGTGGATGCCAGGAAATCAGCTCACCACAATTGCGCAGGGCGGTAGCGAAACAATTACATATTCGCACGCGTTTATTCTGGGAAGTTCCTTTGTATTTATCGCACTTGCAGTATCAACATATGTGTTTGCAAAGAGAGATGTGGCTAACTAACCCATTTTGGCGAGTTGGCGCTGCTCTCGTGGCGAACCTCATTTATTCTTGAAGCATGCGCCGCAAGCAGGTAATAGCTCTCGCCCTCATGGGCGCGCTGACTCTTGCCACAACACCGGCGATTGCAAAGCCTAAGCCGACACTGGCAGAGATTGAAGCGGCGAAGGCGGCCGAGGCGCTGAAGAAAAAGGCTGCGGATGAGGCTGCCAAGAAGTTGGCTGCTGCAAATCAAACGCTTCGACAATTGACGGCTAAGGCAAATGCAGCCCGCGCCCTTTATCTCAAAGCACAACAAGAGCTCAATGTTGCAACCGCGCAAGCTAATGCAGCGGCAAAGCATGCAGCAGAGACAGCGCAAGCTGTCTTTGAAGCACATAAAACAATTGGCAAGATGGCATCCAATGCATACATCATGGGTGGAAGCCTCAGCGATATTCAACCTCTACTTAGCGCAAATGGTCCACAAGATTTAGTCGATCAACTTTCAACGCTTAATACTTTAGGAGCACGAAACTCAACTGCACTTGCTCGCTTCAAGGCGGCAGAAATTGTTGCCCGCGCAGCAAAGAAGAAAGCGGATGAAGCCCGTGCAATTCAAGCTGCAGCAACTGCGAAGGTAGCTGCTGCGAAGAAGGTTGCAGATGATGCGAAGGCGCTCCAGCAGAAGGAAGTAGATAAGCTGCAAGCAGTTCAAGATAAGTTGATGAAAGAACTCGCTAAGGCAAAGAATGTTCGTATTACTTTGGAGCAGCAGCGACAGTTGGCACTTCTTGAAGAGAGCCAGGCAAATACCGCTGCCAACACCATTAACCAGGCGAAGGTCTGGCCAGATCGCGGCTTCCAGGGACGTTCAACTGTTCGCACATCTGAAGCACAACGATTAGCGGCGGTGGCATTTGCAAAGAAGCAGGTGCAAGCACGT
>ERZ650311.420-NODE-420-length-27347-cov-7.874139_pt1 | contig 27347 bp, 27 predicted proteins | sample MGYA00376247_ERZ650311 | MGnify/ENA primary metagenome ERZ650311 (study PRJEB26733, sample SAMN07839324) | wastewater metagenome | biome: small river; feature: stream; material: water | place: USA: North Carolina | collected 2016-07-28 ...
ACATAGCGGGTATCATTGAACGCCTTGCCAAAGGCCGCGACGATGGCGTGCGGATCGAGCCCTGCCGCCAGCCCTGTCACCGCCGCCGCAGCGACGGCGCCTCCCCCAGCGGCGGCGGTGACCAAGAGGTAGGGCAACGGAGTGACCGTGGCGACCGCGAACACCCACAACGGCCAGGTCTGCATGACCCGGCGTACCCCGAACAGCACCGCCGCGGCACAAGCCGCCCACAGCACGGCTCCGACCAGGGGCAGCTGCCACAAGCCCGACAACGTCGGGAAGCGATTGGACATCAGGTGGCGCAGAAACAGGCCGAGGCCACCGAAGAACCCGGCCAGAATCCAGTCGGCTTCGGCATCGCCCACGCCATTCGGTGGCCTGCGGTGACCGAGTCCGATCATCGCGATGAGCAAGGGAACGACGGTCAGGTACGCAATCGGGGCGCCAGCCGCAATGGAGAGAACAACGCCGCGGAAGATCCCCCAGAACGGAATCAAGATCAGCGCCAACAGCACCGCTACTCGCACCACAAAATCACGTGGGTTGTTGTGGCGTCCAGAGCGCGGCCCTGGGCGCGTCGGCAAATCCCATCCGCGGCGGCCGCTGGCGTCGACTCGATCGTTCGCGAAATTCGCCGTGCTGCGCTCGTACAACCCGACGAATGTTCGGAACTTGATCGCGAGCAAGGCGCCAACCCCCTCTGGCCTGCGATTTCAGCTGGCGATATGTGGTTTATACCCGACGATCGCCTTGGTTGTCGGTTCTCTCCCAAAAGTTGCCAAATCTCGATACGCCGGTCAAAGCCGCCGACCGAGGTGGCCACGAAGCGGACTTTAAGTATGAATTTGAAATTGCAATTAACGCGTTTTGTTGACCTCAATAGACAGCCGTAATTCGGATTATGGTGAGGCATATTCAAGATCGAAAATCACGCCATTGGGGTAATTGCGAGACAAATTATTTTCGCTCCCGCAATTTACGGCTGGCCGGTTTGTGACAACTCACCGGGGACGATTGGCGACCTGGCCGCCGACCGGTTTGCGCGCGGCTGATCCCGGGAAGACCGGCTGACATGGTCGACAATAAGATCCACGGTGCGGTGGACCGCGCCACCGACAGCAACGGCTTCGAGTACGCCGCCCGCATCGGCTACGGCACCAGCGGTGTGCTGCACCTGATCATCGCCTACATCGTGCTGCGACTGGCGTTCGGTTCCGGCGGCAACGCCGATCAGTCCGGGGCGCTGGCCACCCTGGCGGCGCAACCCGGCGGTGCGGTGGCGCTGTGGATCACCGCGGTCGGCCTGTTCGCCCTGGCGTTGTGGCGGCTCGCCGAAACCGTCGTCGGATCGCACCCCAACGAGCCCGGTGGTGGCGACGACGGCGCCAAGAAGGCGTTCAAGCGGCTCAAGTCGGTCAGCCTCGCCGTGGTGTACTTCGGTATCGCGATGACGGCCGTGCGGTTCGCCTCCGGCGGCGGCAAGTCGAACAGCGCGCAGAATGCCGGCCTCACCGCCCGCATGCTGCAATCCGGTTGGGGCAAGGCGGTTTTGCTGATCGCCGGCGTCGGGATCATCGCGGTGGGCGGCTACCACATCTACAAGGGCCTGTCGAAGAAGTTCGAGAAGGACCTCAAGGTCTCCGGCGGGCAGGCCGTGACGGCACTCGGGGTCGCCGGCTACACAGCCAAGGGATCGGTCCTCGGTGGCGCCGGCCTGCTGCTGATCGTCGCGACGCTGACCGCCGATCCGAGCAAGGGCGCCGGACTGGATGCCGCGGTGAAGACCCTGGGCCACGCGCCGTTCGGCAGGGTTCTGTTGATCATCGCCGCGGCCGGGCTCGCCGCCTACGGCGCCTACTGCTTCGTGCTGGCACGCTTCGCACGTATGTAGACCCGATGTAGGGGTAGTGGCCGACCGGAATTTGAGGCAACCGCCCCATGACCGGCCGGCGCCGCCGACGCCAACATCGGTGCATGAACACAATCGTCACACCCCAGGCCGCGGTGGCCGCCGCCACCGACTCCCCCACCCTGCCGTCCGGCGCCGACGAACGCGTCGCCGGCTTCGGGGTCATGGGCCTCCCGTTCAGCAGCGGCCACTATCTGGCGTTCCGGCACTTCCCGGCGTCGTCCTTCGCCCCCGCGTATCGCTCGGTGTGGCACCGCACTCCATCCGGGGAGTGGACCTTCTACGCGACCACACCGGCCGAGCAGAGCTGTTCGCGTTACTTCAGTTCCGCCACAACGGTTCCCGCTGTCGAGTGTGAGATCACGATGACGTGGACGACTCCGTGGTCGGTCGCGATCACGATCCCGGGACTTCTCGACTGGACCGTCGAGATGAGCGAAACGGCGGCGACCCACACCATGAGCCGAGTCGGACGGGCGGTGCCGGAGGCGGTCTGGGCCCGCGAATCGGCACTGGCAGTGATGAGCAGGCTCGCGGGCCCGTTGCTCGGGGTGGGTCGGTTACGGCTCACAGGCAAGGTGCCGAACGGTCAGCACTATCGCGTGGCACCGCGACAGATGTGGGTGGTGAGCGACTCGACCGCCACCATCGCCGGCGTCGAACTCGGCCGGCCGGCGCCCTTGAGCGAACCGGACCGGCTTGCCGACTTCCGGCTGCCGCAGCGCGGGATCTGTGTCATCGGTTCGGCGCGCTTCGACACCTTCGATCCCGCCCGCCACCTTCCGGGGACCCGCACAGCGCCAACACAGCCCCGCACATCGTGCTAGGGAGGACAATCAAGCGCGTGTCCCCGCCGACCGCCCGGGACGGTCCCCGGCCCAGCACACCGAGCCGGGCCGAAGTGCTGGCCGCGCTGTCGGTGGCGATCGATCTCGGCCTGGGGCAGCCCGCCGAACACATGCTGCGTGCGGCGCTGATCGGTACCCGCATCGCCGACCGGCTCGGGCTGAACAGTGAACAACGTGACTGCGTGTACTACGCGACGCTGGTCATGTGGATCGGATGCCACGCCGACTCCCACGAGTTCGCCCAGTGGTTCGGTGACGACATCGCGGTGCGCCGGGACTCCTACCAGGTCGACTGGTCCGGACTGCCCTACTACCGATTCCTGGCGAGCAACATCGGCCGCGGTGAGCCGCTGCTGCAGCGACTGCAGTCCATCGCCACCCTGTTCGTGGACGCCCGCGGCAACATGTCCCGGCTCATCCACTCGCACTGCACCTCCGCCGCGCTGCTGGCCGAGCGGATGGGGCTGGGCGCCGGCGTGCAGCACGCGATCGGCTTCAGCTTCGAGCGCTACGACGGCAGTGGCCTGCCCGCGGGTGCCCGCGGCGACGAGATCCCCATCGAGATGAGGGTCGCGCACCTGGCCGACATGGCCGAGGTTCATCACCGCGCCGGCGGCGTGGCGGCCGCGGTGGAGATGGTGAAAGACCGCAGCGGCAAGCATTTCGACCCCACGGTGGTCGGGGCGTTCGTCGCGGACGCTGCGGCCATCCTCGACGGACCCCAGCCCGGCGACGCCTGGGACGTGGCGTTGCGCGGAGCCCCCGACCATGACCTCCCGCTGGCGGCGGCCGAACTCGACGAGTTGCTGGTGGCCCTCGGTGACTTCGTCGACCTCAAATGCCCGTTCACCCTGGGCCACTCCCGCGCGGTGGCCCGGCTCGCCGGGGATGCCGCCCACGCGGTCGGGCTGAGTTCCGATGCCGTTACGCTGACCCGGCGGGCCGGTCATGTGCACGATCTCGGCCGAATCGGCATCTCCAACCAGATCTGGTCCAAGCCGGAATCCCTCTCGGCCGCCGAGTTCGAGCGGATGCGCCTGCACCCGTACCTGACGGTGCGAATCCTCAACCGGGTCAACGGACTCGAGGACGTGGCGCAGATCGCCGGCAACCACCACGAGTGCATGAACGCCACCGGCTACCCCCGCAACCTGCCGGGAGCCGCGCTGGGTATGCCGGACCGGTTGCTGGCCGCCGCGGTGAGCTATCAGTCCGCCCTGGAACCACGGCCCTACCGTGCCGCATACGACGCGGGGCAGGCCGCACAACGCATCCGCGAACGGGCCCGCGGCGGCGAACTCGACCCGGTCGCAGTCGACGCCGTCCTGCACGCCGCCGGCCATCGGGGCAGGCGCTCCGCGTCACGGCCGGACGGGCTGACCCCGCGGGAGATCGAGGTGCTGCAAATGGTCGCGCGCGGCGCCTCCAACAAGCAGATCGCGGCGGCGCTGGTGATCAGCGAGAAGACGGCCCGCAACCACGTCGAGCGCAGCTACGCCAAGATCGGGGTCACCAACCGCATCGGGGCGAGCATGTACGCCCTGCGAAACGGGCTCACCGAACCCCTGGTCTGAAGTTGAGGCACATGCCTCATGATCGGGCCGTCCGGGGAGCCGACCATTGACTCATGACCAAACGATTTCTCGTCCTCGCCTACGGCGTCGGCGCCTATCTGCTCTTCCTCGTGAGCTTCTGCTACGCAATCGCTTTCGTCGGCGGATTCGTCGTACCCCGCACCGTCGACCATGGCATCGGTGACGGCCGTCCCCTGCCCGCCGCCATCGCGATCAACACGCTGCTGCTGGGAATCTTCGCCGTTCAACACAGCGTGATGGCCCGGCCCTGGTTCAAACGCTGGTGGACACGGTTCGTACCGCAGTCCCTCGAACGCAGCACCTTCGTGGTGCTGGCCAGCCTCGCTCTGCTGCTGTTGTACTGGCAGTGGCGCACGATGCCCGCGGTCGTCTGGCACGTCGAGGCACCCGCGATCCGGGCGCTGCTGTGGGTGGTGTTCTGGCTCGGCTGGGCAACCGTCCTGGCGGCCACATTCATGATCGACCATTTCGAATTGTTCGGCCTGTCGCAGGTGATCACCGCCTGGCGCGGAACCGTCCGGCCGGAAAGGGGCTTCCGCGCCACGATGTTCTATCGCCTGGTACGCCACCCGCTGATGCTCGGGTTCCTGGTCGCCTTCTGGGCCGCCCCCACCATGACCGCCGGTCACCTGCTGTTCACGGTCGCCACCACCGGATACGTCCTGATCGCCATCCGACTCGAGGAACGCGACCTGGTGGCATCGCTTGGGGACGGGTATCGGGTCTACCGGCGATCGGTGCCGATGCTGGTGCCCGGTCTGCGGCCCCGGTCGTCCTGCCCGGTAGCCCACCACAGCATGCCGGCCGGTCGGACCACCATGGGCGCGATCACTCCGCGAAGTAGCCGAGCCGGCTGATCGCCGTTCCGCCGCCGGCGAGTTCGGCGATCAGCACCCGCGGCACCGGCCCCGGCAGCGATGCGGTGACGAAGGTTCCGGCCGCGATCAGCTTCGTCGGGGTCACGCCGCCGAGTTCGGCACCGAACATGCTGAACTTCAACGGGGTTCGGTCGCCGCGGGTGATCTCCGCACCGGGCGCAAGCGAACGCCACGCCCGCAGCTCGTCGCCGGCCGCGATGGCGTCGAGGAACCCGCGCACGGTGCGCTTGCCGCGGTATCGGGCGCCGCGGAAGCCCGCCGCGAACCCGGCCGAACCACGCAGCCCCTGGTTCCGGAGCAACGCGCGGGTCAGCTGTAGCGCCTGCGGCACGGCCGGGGCCCCGTTGCCCAGGAACTGCAGCATCATCGCCGGCAGTTCCCAGTACGCCCGCAACCGTTCGATCTTCCAGTCATCGACCACACTGCGCAGGTCGTAGCGCAGCACAGCCGGGATCCGCATGCTCACCGCCGGACCCATCCCGACCTCCAGCACCAGGTCCCGGACAACCGTTGAGCCGCAGACGATGTCGGCATCGTGGTGGAAAGTGATGGTGCGCGGGGCGATGAAGGTGTCGTAGAAGCGCCCGATCTGCATCGGCCCGACGTGCGGCCTGGAGCCGACCGGATCCTCGACGCGGCCGTCTGCGGTGAACAACCCGACCCAGCCGGCCCGGTCATGGGCGGCCGTCGCCCGCGGCGATCGGTCCACCACCTCGAGCAGAGCCGGGCGCGTCGCGCTCATCGGACGGCGCGCACGAGTTCCACACCGCGCCCGCGCATCTCGTCGATGGCCTTCTCGGTGGACCCGGGGGCGACGCCGGCCGTCAGGTCCACCAACACCCGGGTGGTGAAACCCTCCCGCACGGCGTCGGCGGCCGTCTCCCGCACGCAGTAGTCGGTGGCGATACCGACGATGTCCACCTCGTCGACCCCGCGGGCACGCAGCCACTCGGCCAGCCGGACGCCATCGCTTTCACCCTCGAACCCGCTATAGGCGGCCTCGTGCGCCCCCTTGTAGAAGACCGCCTCGATCGGGTCGGTGTCGAGTGCGGGATGGAAGTCGGCGCCGCCGGTGCCTGCGACACAGTGCCGGGGCCAGGAGTCGACATAGTCCGGGTGCGCGGCGAAATGGGTGCCAGGATCGACGTGGTAGTCCTTGGTCGCCACCACGTGGTCGTAGCCGTGCCGGCCGGACAGCAGCGCGTTGATCGCGCGCACCACCCCGCGCGCCCCGTCCACCGCGAGTGATCCGCCCTCGCAGAAGTCGTTCTGCACGTCGACGATGAGCAGCGCCCGCATGCTGCCACCGTATCGGCCGATCGGGGGCGGCACAGCAGTACAGTGAGACCGCCAAAACGCCAGATGAGGATGCCCGAGGTAATGACGCTGTTCGACTTCTTCCAGGCCGAGGAACTTCCGGTCCCGGCGATCACTCCGACCCAGGCCCGTGACATCGCCCGGAACCACTTCGGTGTCGAGGCGGAGGCCACCGCGCTGGGCAGCCAGCAGGACGCCAACTTCCTGCTCACCGGAACCGACGGGAAACCCATCGGTGTCCTCAAGATCGCCAACCCGGTGTTCTCCCGCATCGAACTGGAGGCCCAGGACGCCGCGGCCGCCTACATCACGCAGGCCGAGGCGGGGGTTCGGACGGCGACCAACGTGCAGCCGACCGGTTTCCCGGCGATCGCCGAACTGCGCTCCGAGGACGGCGCCGTGCTGTACGCGCGCATCATCACCCATCTGGCCGGCGGCACCATGAGCGGCGAGCAGTACGTCACGCCGGCCCGGGCCGCCGCGCTGGGCCGGCTGGCCGGCCGCACCTGCCGTGCACTGGCCGACTTCGACCACCCCGGCGTCGACCGGGTCCTGCAGTGGGACCTGCGACATGCGCTGCGCACCGTCGAGGTGCTGGCCCCCCACGTCAGTGACCCCCATCGCCGCGATGCCGTGGAGGCGGCCGCGGCGGCCGCCTGGCGGGTGGTGGCCGACCTGGCCGACGACCTACCGGTCCAGGTGATCCACGGTGACATCACCGACGACAACGTGGTGTGCAGCCCGCCGAGCGAAGGCCGCATGCCCGACGGCATCATCGACCTCGGCGATCTCACCCGGTCCTGGCCGGTCGCAGAGCTGGCGGTCGCGGCGTCGTCGGTGCTGCGCCACGAGGGCGGCGAACCGGTGGCCACGCTGCCGCTCATCGAGGAGTTCAACGCGGTGCGCCCGCTGTCCCCGGCCGAGGTCGAGGCCCTGTGGGCGCTCGTGGTGCTCCGCGGCGCGGTCCTCGTCGTCAGCGGCAACCACCAGGCCAGCATCGACGCCGACAACGAATACGCCACCGGGTCACTCGACTTCGAATGGCGGATCTTCGAACGGGCCACGGCGGTGCCGACGGAGGTGATGACCGCGGTGATCCGCGACGCGCTGGGCGTCGCGCACCCGGCGGACCCGGTGGCCGCGGAGTCACCGCTGCTGAGCCTGGACCCGCGGACCGTCACGCGCCTCGACCTGTCGCTCGAGTCCGATGCGATGGACTCCGGGACGTGGCTCGACCCGGCGTGTGAGGCGAATCTGGCCGCCGAAGCGATCGCCGCCGGGGCGGCCGCGGTCATCACCACCTTCGGCCAGCCCCGGGTGAGCCGCTCGGCGACGCTGAGCCCGGTTTCGCCGGCCACCGTCGGCACCGGCGTGGACCTGTGGCCAGCCGCACCGTTGGCCCTGGCCGCCCCGTGGGAGGGCGTGGTCGAGGCCGCCACCGCGGACACCGTGACCCTCACCGGTGCCCCGGGCACCGTCGAGGTGCGCGGCGCGCTGGGCGTCGACGACGCCGTACGGGCCGGTCAGACCGTGGCAGCGGGCGCGACGCTGGCGACCGCCGACGGCCACGTCTGGATCCAGTGGCTGCGCCGGCCCGACGTGGCGGTGCCCGACTTCGTGCGCCCGGAGTACTCGGCGGGCTGGTTGAGCCTGGCCGCCGATCCCGGACCGCTGGTCGGCCTCGAGCCCGTGGCCGCGTCGAGCGGCGACAGCGAGGCGCTCTGGCGCCGGCGCGCGGAGTCCTTCGCCACCGTGCAGGAGCACTACTACGACAATCCGCCGCGCATCGAGCGCGGCTGGCGCGAACACATGCTTTCCACCGAGGGACGCAGCTACCTGGACATGGTCAACAACGTGGCGATCCTCGGCCACGGCCATCCGGTGCTCGCCGACGCGGTCGCCCGGCAGTGGCGCCGGCTGAACACCAACTCGCGGTTCAACTACGCCAGCGTGGTGGCGCTCTCCGAGCGGCTGGCCGCCACCCTGCCCGACCCGCTGGACACCGTCTTCCTGGTCAACTCCGGATCCGAGGCCGGCGATCTGGCGCTGCGGCTGGCGATGGCCACCACCGGGCGCCACGACATCGTCGCGGTGGCCGAGGCCTACCACGGCTGGACCTACGCCACCGACGCGGTGTCCACCTCGGTGGCCGACAACCCGAACGCGCTGGAGACCCGGCCGTCCTGGATCCACACGGTGCCCTCCCCCAACGCCTACCGCGGCCGGCACCGCGGGCTGGACGCCGCGAACTACGCGCCGGAAGCCGTCGCGATCATCGAAGACCTTGCCGCCCAGGGACATCCGCCGGCCGCGTTCATCTGCGAACCGTTCTACGGCAACGCCGGCGGGATGGCACTGCCCGACGGCTACCTGCGGGCGGTATATGCGGCGGTGCGCGCCACGGGCGGGTTGGCGATCGCCGACGAGGTGCAGGTGGGCTACGGCCGAACCGGCCGCTGGTTCTGGAGCTTTCAGCAGCAGGGCGTGGTGCCCGACATCGTCACCGTCGCCAAGGCGATGGGCAACGGCCAGCCCCTCGGCGCCGTCATCACCACCCGCGCGATCGCCGAGAAGTACCGCACCCAGGGCTACTTCTTCTCGTCCGCGGGTGGCAGCCCGGTGTCGTGTGTGGTCGGCCTGACCGTTCTCGACCTCCTGGAACGCGAAGGCCTGCAAGCCAATGCGCTGACCATCGGCGACCACCTCAAGGCCCGCATCGGCGAGTTGGCGACCCGGCACCCCATCATCGGCACCGTGCACGGCAGCGGCCTGTACATGGGCGTGGAACTGGTTCGCGACCGGACGACGCTGGAACCCGCCGCCGCGGAGACAGCCGCGATCTGCGAACGGATGCGCGAACTCGGCGTGATCGTGCAGCCCACCGGTGACCGGCAGAACGTGCTCAAGGTGAAGCCACCGATGTGCATCACGCGGGAGTCCGCCGACTTCTTCGTCGACATGCTCGACCACGTGCTGACCACCGGTTGGTAACCCTCAGCCCTGCGTCGCCAGCCAGTCCCGCTGGCGGCTGACGAACCCGGCGTCGACCACCGCCCCGTGGCCCGGCACGTAGCGCGCGTCCGGGCCGCCGAGCGCCAGCACCCGATCCAGGCTGCGCGGCCACTCCCGCAGGTCGGAGCCGGCGTCGACGGCGGGATCGGCCGACTCCTCCACCAGGTCCCCGCAGAACACAACCGTGGGCGCACCCGGTGCCTGCGGGCCGATGACCACCACCAGATCGTGGTCGGTATGGCCACGGCCCGGATGTTCGACATGCACGGTGCGGGCGCCAAGATCCAGGTCCACCCTCAGCACCCGGTGATCCGGGGCGCGCACCCGCGCGATCGTCCGGTCCAGCTCGGCCGGGTCGGCGCCGTAGCTGATGGCGTGCGCGCGGACATCGGCGATGTCGGTGGTCAGCGCCGCGGCGACGTGAGGTGCGGCGTACAACTCGGCGTCGGTGAAGCCCGCCGAACCGAGGATGTGGTCGAAGTGGTGATGGGTGAGCACGGCGTGGGTGACGGTTCCGCCGGCGAGCGTGCGGACATCGGCCAAGATATCGGCGGCCTCGAGAAGAGTTGTGCCGCAATCGATCAACAGGCTTCCTCGGCTGCCGCGCACCAGCCCGACGCTGACGTCACAGAACGGCAGCCGGCAACGCCAGACACCGTCGGAAAGGGTCTCCCACTGGAAGTGCATCACCATCAAACTAGCCGGTGAGCCCGGTGGGGCTGCGCGCGCGTTGCGATATGTAGCTAGTCGAATTATAGTCTAGACACATGTCCAGAAAGCTCGCCGCGAACATCAGGTCAGTTGCACGATGACATCCGCGGGCCCGGCGGGAGCGTGAGCATGCGAATTGCTTTGCTGTCCTACCGGAGCAAGACCCATTGTGGTGGGCAGGGCGTCTACGTGCGTCATCTGAGCCGCGGTCTGGTCGAACTCGGTCACGACGTCGAGGTCTTCTCCGGCCAGCCCTATCCCGAGATCCTCGATCCCCGGGTCCGGCTCACCGAGGTGCCCAGCCTCGACCTCTACCGCGAACCCGACCCGTTCCGGGTGCCGCGGCCCGGCGAGATCCGCGACCGCATCGACATGCTGGAGCTCGCGACGATGTGGACCTCGGGCTTCCCCGAACCGCGCACGTTCAGCCTGCGCGCCGCGCGACTACTCGCACGGCGCCGCGACGAGTTCGACGTGGTCCACGACAACCAGTGCCTGGGCACCGGCCTGCTGCGTATCGCGGCGAGCGGCCTGCCGGTGGTGGCCACCGTGCACCACCCCATCACCCGGGACCGGGTGCTGGACCTGGCCGCGGCGAAGTGGTGGCGAAAGCCGTTGGTGCACAGGTGGTATGGCTTCGCGCAGATGCAGAAGAAGGTCGCGCGCAGCATCCCCGACCTGCTGACGGTGTCGTCGTCATCGGCCACCGACATCGCCGACGACTTCGGCGTCAGCCCCGACCAGCTGCGGGTGGTGCCCCTCGGCGTCGATACCGAGTTGTTCAAACCGCATGAGCAGCCCCGGGTTCCGGGCCGGATCATCGCGATCTCGAGCGCCGACCGGCCGCTGAAGGGCATCGGGCATTTGCTGCAGGCCGTCGCCAAGCTGCGCGGTGAGCACGAGGTGGAACTGCAGTTGGTCGCCAAGCTCGAGCCGAACGGCCCGACCGAGAAGCTGATCGCCGAACTCGGCATCTCCGACATCGTGCACACCTCCAGCGGTCTGTCCGACGCCGAACTGGCCATGCTGTTCGCCTCGGCGGAGATCGCCTGCATCCCATCGCTGTACGAGGGGTTCTCTTTGCCCGCCGTCGAGGCCATGGCCAGTGGCACACCGATCGTGGCCAGCCGGGCCGGTGCGCTGCCCGAGGTGCTGGGCCCCGACGGCGAGTGCGCCGACCTGGTGGCGCCCGGCGACGTCGGCGAACTGACCCGCGCGCTCGACCGGCTGTTGTCCTCCCCCGAACGCCGGCACTGGCTCGGCACCGCGGGGCGCCGTCGTGCGCTCGACGTGTTCAGCTGGGAATCGGTGGCCGCACAGACCGTGCGGGTCTACGAGCAGGCCATCGCCCGCACCGGCCGGGTGCGCAGCACGATCGAGGCGGTCGACGAGCCGTGCTGACCGTCGACTACGACCGGCTGCGGGTCGGGCTCGGCACCACGGTGATCGACGTCGGCTGTGGCGCGGGCCGGCACAGTTTCGAGGCCTACCGCCGGGGCGCCAACGTGATCGCCTTCGACCAGGACGCGGAGGAACTGGCCAACGTCGACACCATGCTGCAGGCGATGGGCGAGGCCGGTGAGGCCCCGGAGTCGGCCAAGGCCCAGGTGGTGGTGGGTGACGCACTGGCCCTGCCCTATCCCGACGGCAGCTTCGACACCGTCATCGCCTCGGAGATCCTCGAGCACATCCCCGACGATGACGGGGTGATCTCCGAACTGATCCGGGTGCTGCGACCGGGCGGCACACTTGCCGTCACGGTGCCGCGCTGGCTTCCGGAGAAGATCTGCTGGCTGCTCTCCGACGACTACCACGCCAATGAGGGTGGCCACATCCGCATCTACAAGGCCGACGAACTGCGCGCCAAGCTCATCGCCGGCGGACTGCGGTTCACCCACTCCGAGTACGCACACGGGTTGCATTCGCCGTTCTGGTGGCTCAAATGCGCTGTGGGCGTTGAGAAACCCGACCATCCGGCGGTGCAGGCCTACCACAGGCTACTGGTCTGGGACATGATGTCGCGACCCGCGCTCACCCGGGTCGCCGAGGCCGCGCTCAACCCGCTCGTCGGCAAGAGCATCGTGCTGTACTTCGAGAAACCGGACTCCGATGGCCCGGCGATTTGACCTCGACGGAGTGCCCGGCGTTGCCGGCGTCCTGACCCCCGCGCAGTGCCGCCAGACGGCGGAATCGATTGCCGCCCTGCAGCTGCCGTCCGGCGAGATCCCGTGGTCACAGACCGGGCACACCGATGTCTGGGACCACGTGGAATGCGCGATGGCGCTCTCCGTCGGCGGACTGACCGAGTCCGCCCGGGCCGCCTACGACTGGTGCCGCCGCGAACAACGCGCGGACGGCTCGTGGCCGATCCAGTACCGCCGCGGTGTGATCGAGGACCACAACAGCGACAGCAACTTCTGCGCCTACATCGCCACCGGGGTGTGGCATCACGTGCTGGTCACCGGTGACCGCCGGTTCGGCGAGCAAATGTGGCCGACCGTCCGCGCGGCCATCGATTTCGTCCTGGACCTCCAGGCCACCACGGGTGAGATCTATTGGGCGCAAGGACCTTCCGGGGCCCTGCCCGAGGCGCTGCTGACGGGATGCGCCAGCGTCTATCACAGTATCCGCTGCGCGCTGGCCCTCGCCGACGACGTCGGCGACCCGCAGCCCGAATGGGAGGTCGCGTTGGGCCGGCTCGGCCATGCGATCGCCGAGCACCCCGAGGCGTTCACCGAGAAGCCGCACCACTCGATGGACTGGTACTACCCCATTCTCGGTGGCGCACTGCGCGGTTCGGCGGCCGGCGCACGGATCGCCGAGCGCTGGCACGAGTTCGTGGTCGACGGCCTGGGCATCCGCTGCGTCAACGACCGGCCGTGGGTGACCGGGGCGGAGACCTGCGAGTTCGTCATGGCACTGGACGCGATCGGCGAACGCGAGCACGCCCTGAACCAGTTCACCGCGATGCAGCACCTACGGGAGGCGGACGGCTCGTACTGGACCGGGCTGGTGTTCGCCGACGGCAAGCGCTGGCCGGTGGAACGGACGACGTGGACCGGTGCGGCCGTCATCCTCGCCGCCGACGCCCTGTCGGCGACCACCGGCGGCAGTGGCATCTTCCGCGGCGCCGAACTCCCCCGCGGCCTCGAGGCCGACTACGACTGTGAATGCGTCAGGAACTGACCGGCGCGGCCGCAATGTCCTCGCCTGGAACACCCCGGGTTCGGCGCAGAACCCGCAGCGAGCCCGTGCAGCCCACCTCGGTGAAGTGACCGGATTCCAGTGCGCGGCAGTAGATGTGGTACGGCGGACGGCCACCGTCGCGTGGGTCGGGGAAGACGTCGTGGATCAGCAGCGTCCCGCCCACCGCGACCCAGCGGGCCCAGCCGTCGAAGTCCTGCTGTGCGGCGGTCTCGCTGTGGCCGCCGTCGATGAACAACAGCTGCAGCGGTGTTCGCCAGCCGCGGGCGACGACCGTGGACTTGCCGACCACGGCGACGACGGTGTCGTCCAGACCGGCGGCGTCCAGGGTGCGGCGGAAGGTCGGCAGGGTGTCGAACCGTCCGCTCACCGGGTCGACCATGGTGGTGTCGTGGAACTCCCAGCCGGGCTGGTGCTCCTCGGATCCGTGGTGATGGTCGATGGTGTAGAGCACGCTGCCGGTCTCGGCCGCGGCGGCGCCGAGCAGGACCGTCGATTTCCCGCAGTACGTGCCGATCTCGACCGCGATCCCGCCCTTGAGGGCGCCCACCGCCGCATCGAAGAGTGCGCGGCCCTCGTCGGCGGGCATGAAACCGATGACGTGGTCGGCCAGTTCGAAGAGTCTGGAAGTTTGCGCGGCAAGGTCGGTCTCGGTGCGGCTCATGCCCCGAACATAGCCTGACCGCGCCGTGGATGGCCAGCGCGCACCTTGCCCGCCCCCGGGCGTTGTAGTAGCGTCCGGACATGTGTCCGATCCGGTAGCTCGGGAGTCGACCCGACGCCGGTTGACCGCGAAGCAGGCCGCCACGGTGGACCGGCTGGGTCGGGCCGCGGTCGACGTTCTGAGCCGAGAAGGCTTCGCCGGGCTGACAATCCGGATGGTCGCCGCCGAGGCCGGGGTGGGCGCGGCGACCGCCTACACCTACTTCTCCTCCAAGGAGCATCTGGTGGCCGAGGTCTTCTGGCGACGGCTGGCCTCGACGCCGGTACCCCCGGACCGCTCACCCGATCCGGTTGAGCGGGTGATCACGGTCCTGCGGCACATCGCCCTGCTGGTCGCCGACGAACCCGAACTCGCCGGCGCGGTCACCACCGCCCTGCTGGGCAGGGATCCCGACGTCGAGCACCTGAGGTTCCGGATCGGGCACGAGATCCGCGGCAGGTTGTGCTCGGCCCTTGGGCCGCAATCGGATTCAGATGTGGTCGAGTCCCTCGAGCAGCTCTACGCCGGCGCCCTGGTGCGCGCCGGGATGGGCTACGCCTCCTACACGGAGATCGCCGCCAAGCTGGAGCGATCGGCCCGGCTGCTGCTGGCGTGAGGGTTTGACCCCACGGTCGCTGGGCATCCTGATCCGATGGATGTGGACCATCCGGAGTTCGATCAGGATTGGGATGCCGCGGCCCGCTCGGAGACCCAGTCCGAGCGCCTGGACCGCAACTGGTCGAGTCTGCTGCAGGAACTGCGCGTGACGCAGACTGGTGTGCAGCTGCTGACCGGGTTCCTGCTGACCCTGCCGTTCCAAGCCCGATTCGCCCAACTCGGCGACGACCTGCACACGGTGTACCTGATGACGGTGGTGTGCTCGCTGGCGGCGACGGTGCTGCTGGTGGCCCCGGTGGCGATGCACCGGCTGCTGTTCCGGCGCCATCGGCTCAACACGGTGGTCTCGGTGAGCCACCGCTGTGCCTACGCGGGTCTGCTGCTGCTCGGAACCGCCCTGACCGGGGTCGCGGTCGTGGTGTTCGGCGCCGTGCTCGGGACCACCGCCGCGGCGGTCGCCGGCGTGCTGACCGCGGTCGCGATGCTGATCGCCTGGGTGGCGTTCCCACTGTGGACGCGCCACGGATCCGGCTAGGGCCTGCATCGTCGGCTCGACGAGCCGGGTTTGGCTACCCACACCGCCGGGAACACCGGCGCCATGCTGATTCGCAGAGTTGCCCGTCCCATGTTGGCTGCCGCGTTCATCGGTCAGGGAATCGACGCGCTCCGGAGTCCCAAGCCCGCCGCGGACGCCGCCCGTCCGGCTCTCGAGGGTCTGCAGAAGCTGCCCGACCCGGTGGGGACCAGGGTGCCGACCGACGCCGAGACCTTCGCCAAGGCCAACGCCGCCGTGCAGATCGGCGGCGGGTTGCTGCTGGCGACCGGCAAGCTGCCGCGGTTCGCCTCGGCGGCCCTGGCCGCCACGGTGATTCCGGGAAACCTCGGCGCGCACATGTTCTGGTCCGAGGTGGACCCGGAGCGAAAGGCGCAGAAGCGCCGCGAATTCCTCGCCGACATCAGCCTGCTCGGCGGACTGATCATCGCGTCGGCCGACACCGCGGGCAAGCCGTCCCTGGGCTGGCGCGGCCGGCGCGCGGCGCGCAAGGTCTCCGATGCGGTGTCCTCGACCCTGCCCGGCTCGAGTTCGACGCTGCTGGACGGTGAACTGGCCGACAGACTCGGCCATGGCCTGCAGGTGGGCGCCGAGCGCGGCCGGGAGCTCGCCCTGGCGGCCGGCGAGCGGGGCGCGCCGCTGCTCGAGGCGGCCCGCAGGCGGGGCGTCGAACTGGCCGCGGACCTCGCCGACGTCGCGCGCGACCGCGGCGCCGACCTCGCCGACGTCGCTCAGAAGCGCGGTGCCGAATTGGCCGAGACCGCCCGCGAGCGGGCCGCGCAGCAGGGCGGCGAGCTGGCCGACACCGCGCGGTCGCGCGCCAAGCGCCTCAAGAAGCGCTGAGCGGCGACTTCGGGTCTCGCCGCGGCGAACTCCGTGCAGGATGTGCACACCGGGGTAGATTGATCGCACCTACTTCGGCAGGAGCGATCTGATGACAACGGGTGACTACGATCCCAACGCGCAACCGTCCGGCTATCCCCCGCCGCCGCCGGCGCAGCCATACGGGCCTCCCGGTGGATATCCCCCGCCACCGCCGCCCAGCCCCTACGGCCAGCAGCCCGGCTACCCGCCCGCTCCCGGCCCGTTCACCGGTGGTCAGCCCGGCGGTCTCGGCCTGCGCTTCGCGGCCCGCCTCATCGACGGCATCTTCGTCGGCATCGTGGCATTCCTGCTGGCCTTCCTGTTCCATGCGACCAGCAATGTCCTTGTCACCGGACTGTTCTCGGGCCTGTTGACCTTCGCCTACTTCGTGGTGTTCGAGGTGACCCAGGGCTGGACACCCGCCAAGAAGCTGCTCGGCCTCAGCGTGCACGGACCGGGTGGTGCACCCAAGCCCACCGCGCAGCAGTCGGCGATCCGAAACTCCTTCACCCTGCTGTCGGTCATCCCGTGGCTCGGCGGTCTGCTCGCGGTGGTCGCGTACATCGTCATCGCGGTGACCATCAACAACAGCCCGACCAAGCAGGGCAAGCACGACGAGCTGGCCGGGGGCACTCAGGTCATCAAGGGCTGAGCTCGCTTCGGATCCCGTTGCGTACCGATACGGTTCATCGCGGCGAGGGCCCGGCGCTGCATCAGCAGGATCTTGGCGGAGCCCGCCAGGTAGCTCTGCGGCGCAGAGTGATGCCCCAGGTACAGGCGGCTTCGCCGCAGCCATAACGGGATGGCGCGGTTGCAGTTGATCATGTTCTGGGCGGTGGTGACCAGCTGGCCCGGCAGGTCCTCCTTGAGTTGCGGGTGGGGAACGGCGGTGCAGATCCTGTTCCGTCGCGCGTCGCCGGTTTTGAGCAGCTCGAGGTGAGCGATCAACGCCGCGCTGAACGTCTGCTGGCACATGAAGATCGGCTGCAGGGTGACGCGGCCCGGGGTGAACAGCGGTTGCGGATCGAGCCTCGCCAGACACGCCCACCACCACGATCGGTGCAGTCATGCCTGCGTCTACCCGGTTGATTGACATATCACCAGGATGGGTGATTGATCTGCTCTTTACTCGCCGATCTGCTGATGCATCGGTTCTTAGCCGGGGTACCGGCCGATATGACAACATCTTTGGGTGGATCCGGAGTCGCCGGTCGGCGAACTGCACGGCAGCGTGCTGGCCGCGCTGGGTACGGGCATCGTATCCGGCCACTACCAGGCCGGCCGCGCGCTGACCCTCGACGGTGTCAGCGCCGCGCACGGGGTGTCGCGCTCGGTGGTCCGGGAGGCCGTCCGGGTGCTGGAATCGATGGGGATGGTGACACCGCGGCGGCGGGTCGGCATCACCATCGAGCCGTCGAGCAGGTGGAATGTGCTGGATCCCAGGCTGATTCGCTGGCGATTGGACAGCGGCGACCGCGTCGCGCAACTGCGATCGCTCGCCGAACTGCGTCGCGGCGTCGAACCGGCCGCCGCCGCACTGGCCGCCCAGCGGGCCGACCCACAGCAGTGCCGGTCGATGGCCGCCGCGGTGTCGGACATGGTGGTGCACGGCCGCTCGGGCGATCTCGACGCGTTCCTGCTGGCGGACAAGCTCTTTCACCGCACCCTGCTGGAAGCCAGTGGCAACGAGATGTTCCGCGCACTCTACGAGGTGGTGGCCGAGGTCCTGGTCGACCGCGCCCTGCCCGGGGCCGAGGCGGTCCGGCCCGACCCCGCCGTGACCGCCCTGCATGACGAAGTCGCCCGCGCGGTCCGGATGCGCGATGCCGCGGCCGCCGAACGGGCGATGCGGGCGATCATCGATCAATCGGCCGCGGTCACGACCGCCGCGCCGGCCTGACCCTCAGTCGGCAGGGAGAAGCGCGATCAGCGCCTCGGCGTCGGCCACGCTGCGCAGCAGATCGTTGAGATGGGTGCACGTGCTGGTCCCGTGCAACTCGCGGCGCACCCGGGAATGCAACTCGGGCAACGTCATTCCGGTGATCCGCCCCGCGCTCTCCGCCGCCGCGGGACACTCCTGCCAGGGCAGCACCCGTGGCGTCGCCCGCGACTCGAGGACCCGACCGGTTCTCCGATCCAGGGTGGCCAGCAGGGTGTACTCGTGGATTATCGTGACCACTCCGTCGCCCCGGACGTAGGTGTCCCGGAACATCGCGTCGATGGCCACCTCGGTGCCGTCCCGGCCCTCGGTGACGTCGACCCGGCGGACACGCCGCATCCCGTGCAGGGGCAGCCCGCCGAACTCGTGCCAGGCCAGCGGGTCGTCCGCATCGCGGAGATCCGGCGCGGGCGGCCCGGTCACGATCACGGCCTCATCGGAGGCGAACATCGTCGTCATCACGCCGCCGGTGACGAACCCGGCGCACTGATCGGCCAGTGGCCGGAAGCCGGTGCGCGCCGACTCCAGCTGACCGGATGCGCCGAGCGCATGCCCGGAGATCAACGTGGCACCGGGCACGTCGTCGACCAGCGTGTGCAACAGATCCCGGGCTCGACGAAGTTCCGGGGTAGCCGCGTCGATCGCGGCCCGGAAGCCGCCCATCGGCGGGGTGCCCACCACGGCGGCCAATGCGGGAACCGGCGGGTCGGTCTCGATGCTGCGGACGACCTGTCCCAGTAGTTCGACGGTCGCCGTCAGGCCGGCGGTCCGCGCCACCTGCGCGGAGCCGTCAGGCCCGGTGATCAGGTCCCGCGCGCGCCCGAGCAGGTACACCGGATCCGGGGTATCCGGTGCTCTGGTGATGTCCATCGACGAGGTACGCCGCACCGAGCCGGGCCGGCGTGGGGGCGTGGACGTGGTCGGCTCGTGGGGGCCGCGCAGCGGATGCAGCGCGAAACTCGGCGCACCGAGATCCGTCACCGCCATCGACTCACCTCACTATCGGTTAGCCGACCTTAGCGACCGCGCACGCAGGGCTAACGCTTCGGGTCGTACCGGTAGTTGATCTTGTCGCCGTCGACGCTGGTGACCGTCAGGACGAAGTCCTGCGCCTCCGACCCCGCCACCACGTTGCACTCGATGGTGTTGCCGGGCTTCCCCTCGAGGTCGTTGGAGCATTCGGCACTGTCCGGGCGCTGGCCCAACTGTGTGCCGATCTCATCCAGCAGCGACTCCTGCACCTGGTCCTTCATCAGCACCGGGATGAGGGTGAAGTTCATCAGCAGTCCGTCCACCTTGGTGACGTCGACGGTGCGCTTGAGCGTGACACCGCCCGCCGTCACATCACAGTGCACCTCGGCGCCCTTCTTGCCTTCCAGGCCCGACTCACAGACGACCGACTCGACCTTTTCACCCGAGGCATTGGCAACCAGATTCGACACCGACTTCTCCAGCTGTTCCTTGGACACCGCCGGTGTCATCTCGTAGCTGACCGTCTTGCCCTCGACCTTTGTCACCGTCACGATCGGCTCGAAGGAGTTGGTGTCGCTGAGCACCACCTCGCACCGGGTGGTCTTGCCGACCTCGCCCGGCAGATCGTCCTTACAGGTCACGGACTGCGGCTTCTCACCCGCCTTTTCGAGGCGCTCCGAGATGTCCTTCTGCAGGTCGCTCTTGGCGACCACCGGTTTGCCACCGCCGATGCTGAACGAACAGCCGGCCAGCGCGGCGCCGGTGCAGGCGGCGGCGGCCAGCGCGGCGCTGAGCCGCATTGCAGTCGAAGTGCGTGTCACGATGCCTCCAGGAATTCGCTGTGCGACGCGCGTGCGCTATCGCGAGAAGATACCAATCCCCGGTGGTTGCGGCCGTACATCGGCTGAAAGTGGATGGCCCGCCGGAGAACACGAACCGGCGCCGTGGGGTTCAGCCGTTCACGTCGAAGTTCATCAGGAGACCCTGGACCTCCGTGACTGTGGCCGTGACCTTGGTGGTGGTGCCCTCCGCGTCGGTGACGTCGCACTTGGCCTCGGCGCCCTTCTTGCCTTCCAGTCCCGACTCGCATGTGACGCTTTCGGCGACGCCGCTCGCGGTGCCGGCCACGAGTCGTGCGACCGACTTCTCCAGTTGCTCTTTCGACAGCGCCGGTGCGGTGTCGTAGCTCACCGTGGAGCCGTCGACCTTGGTGACGGTGACGATCGCATCGATCTGGTTGGTATCGCTGATGGTCACCTCACAGGTGACGTTCTTGCCCACCTCGCCCTTGAGATCGTCTTTGCAGGTGACCGATTGGGGCTTCTGGCCACCCTTTTCCATCCGGTCGGAGATGTCCTTCTGTAGGTCGGCTTTGGCCACCACCGGCGCCCCGGCCGAGACGTTGACCGAACAACCTGTCAACGTGGTGCCGGTGACTGCCGCCGCTGCCAGCGCTGCCCACATCCGTCGCATGATGACCCTCCAACCCTGTCTGAACAGCGCGGTGCTCGCGCCGCGGATGCAAGATAGCAAGCAGGTGACGTTCGGTGGGCGCGTCCGGGCGTGATTGACTGCGGGAGTGAGCAGGGCAGCGCGACTGGCGAGACGCTTCTTCGACCGCTTCGAACCGGTGCACGCGGTCACCTACTTCGCCCCGGAGGTGCGAATCGCGCTCGAAGCCATGGGCTTCACCGGGTTCTGGCGCGGATATTTCGCCGCGCGAAGCGCTCCGCTGGGCCGGGTCCCCGCTGAGGTCGTGACCGCGGTCTTCTTCAACTTCTCCGCCGAGCGCGTCGGCAGGACGGTGCCCGCAATCTGGGAGGTGGCCGACCCGGAGGCGGTGTTGGCGGTCCGGCTGTCCAGCGCCGTGACCGCCTTGCAGCGCTGCGGGGTGACCGACGACCTGCCCGGTGTCGCCGAGGCGGCCGAGTTGGCCGGGGCGGCCGCGCGTGGCGCGCCGCTGGACGGTCGGCCACTGTTCGCCGCGAATTCGGCGCTGCCCTGGCCCGAATCCCCGGTGGCGGCGCTATGGCACGCGACGACCTTGCTGCGCGAACACCGCGGCGACGGTCACGTGGCGGCGCTGCTGTCCGAAGGCCTGTCCGGCCGGGAGTCGAACGTGCTGCACGCCGCTGCCGGCTCGGTGCCGACGGAGTTCATCAAGCGCAGCCGCGACTACACCGACGAGGAGTGGGCCTCCTGTGTCGAGGCACTAGCCGCCCGCGGATTGCTCACCGCCGCAGGAACTCTCACCGACTCCGGCCGGGCCATGAAGGACCGCATCGAAAACCGCACCGATGCGCTGGCGCTGACCGCGCTGCGGGATCTGGCCGATGACGAAGTCGAGCGCCTGTTCGTGGCGCTGACCCCGCTGACCCGCTTGGTGGTGGCCGGCGGCGACCTGCCGGCGGCCACGCCGATGGGCCTGCGCCGCGACGAGTTGGACGACGACTCGGCGCACCTGTAGTCAGAGGTTGCGGTTCCACTCCGCCCACCCGACACCGCGGCGGCCGTCGGTGGTCTCCACCTCGACCCAGGCCCGCGGGAACAGGCTCACCCGGCCGTCCGGCGCGACCAGCCGCACCGGTGCGTTGCCGACCACCCGGATCGTGGTGTCCACCGGCCCGGGCTGGTAGACGATCCGGGTCTGCACGGGCAAGCCGTTGTCCGCGAACGTCGCATCCGCGGACACCTCTGTCGTCTCGACCACGTCCCCCGCACGCTGGATGTAGCCGACACTGAGCGGCGGCAGGTCGGGGATGCGTAGGTCGACCCCGTGGAGATGAGTGTCGTCGTCGAGGTGCAGGGCGCTCCACACCCAGTCCATGCTCCACCAGTCGCGCACGCCGTGAGAGTGGTCGCGCTGCCCGACAGCGGCTTCGATCTCGTAGCTGCGGCCGTCGACGGTGATCGTTCCGGTGATGGTGCAGGGGATCTCGTAGCGGGTGGTGATCCGATAGGCGTACGGGGTACCGGTTGTCGTCCAGGTCAGGTCCATCGCCAGTCGAACGGGACGGCCGGCTTCGCCGCGCAGCAGCGCCGACGGGTCGTTGTGACTCTGCGCGGCACCACCGACCTCCACCCGGTAGGACTGCAGCGGAACCGTTGCGCCGTGCCGCAATTCGACATCGTCGCCCGCGACCACCGCCGGATCCGCGGGCAGCGGCGCCTGGAAGTCGAGCAGCGCCACGGTGGGCAGGGCGGGCCCGCACACCAGCGCGTTGATCCATGCGACGTTCTGATTCGGGATCAGCCCCAACCGGATCCAGCCGCCGATCCCCTGGCCCGGGTCGGCGAAGTCCCAGTACCAGCTCTCGTTCCACAGCGGCTCATTCCCCGGCTCGTGCGCCCCCTCGTCGACCGGGTCCGGGAGCAACGCCTGCCGGGCGTCGTCGGGCACGATGTCCAGCGCGCCGGAGTCCAGCACGTGGCTGCTGTGCCGCTCCATCATGGTCAGGAACATCTCGTCACCGCGATCGGTGCGCTCGACCAGCATCGAGGACACCACCGCCATCATCACCCCGAAGAAACTCTGCCTGCGCACACCGTCGCGCACGTCGTCCAGCGTCAGCGGCGGGTTGGGGCCCAGCCCTTCGTGATACGCGCGCAGCAGCTCGTCATAGTTGGAGCGACGGTCCTCGGTTCGCAGCGCGCAGCCGATGAAGTAGGCGACGTCGGTCAGCGCCGGTCCCCACGTGACGGTCTGCCAGTCGACGACGGTCAGGTCGCGCAAGGAGCCGGGCCGGCCGAAGAGCATGTTGTCCAGCCGGTAGTCGCCGTGCACCAGGCCCTTGGGCCGGCCGGCCGCGGTCTCCTCGGCCAGGTAGGCGTCGAAGTTGTCGACCAGCCGCTGGCACACCATCCGCTGGTCCGGGGTGATGGCCTCGCCGTAGCGGTCGATGAACGCCGCATACAGCTGGGTGATCAGCGCCTGGTTCATCGGCGACTCGCGATTGAGCCAGTCCGCCTCGGCGAACGTGTCGCTGCCGATCACCGGGGCGTGCAGCCGGCCCAGTTCGGTCAACGCGAGCCGCGCGTCTTCCATTGTCGCGCCGCGGATCTCGTCGCCGACGACGGCCGGCGCGGCATCGTCGATCAGCAGCGCGAAGATCCCGGTCTCCGGATCGTAGGAGGTGTGGAAGCACTGTGCGATCGGTCCGCCGAGGCGGGGTGCCACCTCGGAGTAGAACCTGACCTCGCGCTCGTAGAGGCCCAGCGCCAGCCCGGTCTGCCTGCTCATCGGGTCGGTGGCGGCGACCTTGAGGATCACCGTCGCCGGGCCGTCCCGGCCGTCGGCGTAGGTCAGCGCGATCCGGTAGCACTCACTCATCTGGCCGGTGCCGATGCGCTCGGAGGTGAACGCGGTGACGGTGCCCGCTCCGACGGCGGCGGTCAGCCACTCGGGGGTCAGGTCGCTGGGACGCTCGATGATGGTGTCATTGGGATCTGCGGTCTGCACCTGACCAACCTAGGGCACCCCCGCGCCCGGGCGATAGGTTTTCCGGTCGCTTCTTGACGGCTGTCAACTCAGCGCGCCGTCAGTGAGAATCCCTCCCACGCCTTGCGGCGATGCGGGTGCGGGTCGAGTTCGACCCGGGTGTGCCGGTCGAACACCATGACCGGCCTCTCGTCGTGCGAGTAGGTGGGCCAGTCGTCGCCGGGGACCCCGGTGCGGCTGAAGCTGCGCCAGCGCCGCTGCACCTGATTGCTCACCTTCAGCGCCGACGGACGGTCGATCCCGACGGTGAGCGCACCGCCGAGGCGGGTTCGGTAGATGTCGAACACCGCGAGCAGTTCCATGGCGTGGGTGGCCCCGAGCCCGGACCAGTGCAGCGTGCGCGGCGCGTAGTCGTAGCGGTAGACGTAGGTGGGCGCGTGCGTGCCGTGCGCCTCGGCGATCTGCCAGGCGGCGGTCCCGAACGCGAAATCGCCACCGAGCTGGACGCACGCCTCCGGGTGCGGGTAACCCGGGTAGGCGGCGGTGATCCGGTCCCGGGTCTCGGGTTCGGCGAAGGCCAGCAGCCGTTCGATGGCGTGCTCGGTGGTCGGCAGCAGTTTCATGAAACGGGTGAACAGCTTGCCCTCGTCGGCGTTGGTTCCGACGATCAGCGGAACCCGGTGTGCCTGGCCGGTCCTCATCGCCTCGATCGGATCCACCGGCAGGACGTCGTCCCCGTGGGTGGGTCCGACAGCGAACGCGCCGTCCATCTCATGCAGGCTGCGCTCGAGCAGGACGTCGAGCGTCTTGACGAGGTCGGCGGGGCGGGCCCGCATCAAAGCGCCTGCCGCATCGTCCTTGTCGGCGCCCAACGCGTCGGTGAACTTGCGCGCGATCTGCGCGGCGGTCTCGCTGGTGCTCACCAGTCCGGACGCCGGACTCTCCGAAATGGCCTGCCGGAAAAGGCCATTGGCCTCCGGCACGGCGAGCAGCGTCGCGACGGCGTGCGCCCCGGCGCTCTCACCGAAGATGGTGACGTTGCCGGGGTCACCGCCGAATGCCCCGATGTTGTCGCGCACCCAGCCCAGTGCCATGAGCAGGTCACGCAGGAACAGGTTGCTGTCGAGCTGGAATTCCGACGTCGACAGCGACGAAAGGTCCAGACAGCCGAGCGCGCCGAGCCGGTAGTTGACCGAAACGTAGACACAGCCGCGGCGGGCCAGTGCCGCGCCGTCGTACAGCGGGGTGGCCGAGCTGCCCATGATGTAGCCGCCGCCGTGGATGAAGAACATCACCGGCAGGGGTTCGGAGTCCGGCTGGGATCCCGACCACCGCGGGGTGACGACGTTGAGCGTCAGGCAGTCCTCGCCCATCGGCTGGTACTTGCCGAGCCCGAGCATGGTGTAGCGCCGCTGCTGGGGCGCGCAGTTGGAGAAGCTGTGGCAGTACCGGACACCGCGCGAGGGCTGCACCGGCTGCGGCGCCCGGAACCGCAACGACCCCACCGGCGGCCGGGCGTAGGGAATCGAGCGCCAGCGGTTCACCCCGTCGCGGGCGAATCCCTCGACGACGCCGTTCGTGGTGGTGGCGCGGACGGTGTGCTCGTGCATCCCACGACGGTAGCGAACTGCCGCCGGCTCGACGCGCCTGACGGGCGGCCCGGTGCCCGGCCGTTAGCCTGGCGGGATGCGAATGGTGGTGGTGTTCGCCGCATCGGCCCTGTTGGCGGCGGGATGCTCGGGCGACAGCGGACAGGCCCGACACACCCAGCTGACGCCGATCACCCCGTCGCGAACCGCCACCACCACCTCCGCGACCTCGACGACCCCGTCCGCCGCGCCGGCCGCCGGGGTGCCGATCGCCGAGGTGATCAAGTGGGTGGCAGCGGCCGGACCGGTGGATGCCGCCCAGTACCACGTCGCGCTGCGACCCGGCAGCACCGTCCAACTCGGCGACGACGTCGCGTTCACCACACCGTCGGGCACCACCTGCATGACCGATGCCAAGCACGGCACACCGGGACTGGCCTGCCTGGTGGACCTGACCGACCCGCCACCCCAACCGCCCGACGTCTACGGGGTGTGGAAGGGCGGCTGGGTCGACTTCGACGGCGCCGGAGTCCAGGTGGGCTCGGCGCACGGCGATCCCGGACGCTTCAGCAACGGGCAGGGGCCCGAGCTGCCCTACGATCGCTCGCTGTCCTTCGGCGACTATCGCTGTCGCACCGATGAGACCGCGTTGTTCTGCGTGAACTACGCCCATCAGTCGGCGGTGCGGTTCAGCGCCGGCGGCATCGACACCTACGCATGCGCTCGGCAGCTCACCCCGCCGGCCGGTATCGGCGTGCAGTACGTCTGCTAGTGCGCGCCGGCGTGGGCCGGATAGGCATGCACCACGGCGTTGTCCAGCTTCGGGATCGCATGCGCCAGAGCGTGTTCGGCATCGTGGGCCAAGGCATGCGCCTGGCGCAGGGTCAGCTCCGGATCGACGTCGAGTTCGACGTCGGCATCCAATCTCAGCCCCAGCCAACGCATCCGGACCCGATTCACCCCGACCACACCGGGATGATCGGCCAGCGTGGCGTAGGCGGTGTCGACCAGTTCCGGGTCGACACCGTCGAGCAGTCGCGCGAATACGTCGCGGGCCGCCTTGACCATCACCACCACGATCATGCCGGCGATCAGCAGCCCGATGACCGGGTCGGCGACCGGAAAGCCCAGTGCCACACCGATCGCGCCGAGCACGACCGCCAGCGAGGTCAGGCCGTCGGCGCGGGCGTGTAATCCGTCGGCGCGCAACGCCGCCGAGCCGATCCGGGTGCCCACCCGGATGCGGTAGTGGGCCACCACCTCGTTGCCGAGGAACCCCACCACGCCGGCCGCAGCCACCCAGCCGAGGTGCGACACCGGCACCGGGTGAACCAGTCGGCGAACCGCCTCGACGCCGGCCACCACCGCCGACGCGGCGATGACGGCGACCACGAACAGCCCGGCCAGATCCTCGGCCCGGCCCAGCCCGTAGGTGTAGCGGCGGGTCGCACTGCGCCGGCTCAGCGAGAATGCGATCCACAGCGGGATCGCGGTGAGCGCATCGGAGAAGTTGTGAATCGTGTCGGCAAGCAACGCGACCGATCCCGACACCGCGACGATGGCGATCTGGATGGTCGCGGTGAGGGCGAGGATCACCAGGCTGATGATGACGGCACGGATGCCCGCCTTGCTTGCGGTCAGTGCATCGTCGACCCGCCCGGCGTGGTCGTGGGTGTGGCCATGATCGTGGTCATGTCCCATCAGGCACTCCCCTGTTGAAGTTCACGGTGGTGGGCGGGGATGCCGCCGGCGGCGTGCTCGGCGTTGAACACCGCATCGGTGACGAGCTGACGCACATGGTCGTTCTCCAGGCGGTAGAACACCTGGGTGCCTTCCCGCCGCGTGCGCACCAACCGGGCCATCCGCAGCTTGGCCAGGTGCTGCGACACCGATGGCGCCGGCTTGCCGACCCGCTCGGCGAGGTCGTTCACCCGGAGCTCGCCCCCGATCAGGCACCACAGCAGCTGCACCCGGGTGGCGTCGGCGAGCATCCGGAACACGTCCACCACCCGGTCGGCGTGGTCGTCAGACAGCCGGGGTTCCGTCTGATTATCTGCATTCATACGCAGATAATAGCGGAGGGCTGTGGCACGGCATCCTGGCTGGACCGGTACAACTCGGTGCCCGGTTGTCAAGTCATCCAATTGTGTTCTGTGGATGGATTTTTGGGGCTGTGGATAACCTCGGCGGGTGTCGG
>ERZ650311.422-NODE-422-length-27285-cov-16.269666_pt1 | contig 27285 bp, 27 predicted proteins | sample MGYA00376247_ERZ650311 | MGnify/ENA primary metagenome ERZ650311 (study PRJEB26733, sample SAMN07839324) | wastewater metagenome | biome: small river; feature: stream; material: water | place: USA: North Carolina | collected 2016-07-28 ...
TAGCGACGGAATCTCGCCTATTAGCGGCGGAACGCCCGCTGACTTGAACCGCGCCGCGCCTCCGGCTCCGCAAAAATGCCCCGCTGTGTGCCTTGCAGCACGCCCTTTGCCGTTTTCTGGGATCATTCCGGCCAGCGCTGCCGAGATGCATGCAGGCGGCGGATAGACCCCGAATTGCCATCCAGGAGCCCTCTCCCATGTCTGCCCTCTTCTCGCCCTATTCCCTCGGCGACCTCGCCCTGCCCAACCGCATCGTGATTGCCCCGATGTGCCAGTACTCGGCCGACGCCGAAGGCCGGGCCACCGACTGGCACACGATCCATCTGGGCCAACTGGCCCTGTCCGGCGCCGGCCTGCTGATTCTCGAAGCGACCGCGGTGGAGCCGCAGGGGCGTATTTCGCCAGCCGACCTCGGGCTATGGTCGGAGGCCAACGAAGCGGCCCTCGGCCGCGTGCTCGATAGCGTGCGCAAGTATTCGTCGATGCCGCTGGCCGTCCAGCTCGCCCACGCCGGGCGCAAGGCGTCGAGCGCCGCTCCGTGGGACGGCGGACAGCTACTCCCGCCCGCCGCAGGCGGCTGGCCGACCGTCGCCCCGTCGTCCCTGCCCTACCTGCCCAGCGAGCCGGCGCCCCAGGCGCTCGATGCAGCCGGGCTCGCGCGCATCCGCGACGCCTTCGCCGATGCCGCCCGCCGCGCTGCCCGCATCGGTCTGGATTGCATCGAACTGCACGGCGCTCACGGCTACCTGTTGCACCAGTTTCTCTCGCCGCTCACCAATGCCCGCAATGACGCCTATGGCGGCAATCTCGAAAACCGCCTGCGCTTTCCGCTCGAAGTCTTCGACGCCGTGCGCGCCGCCTTCCCGGCCGGCAAGCCGGTGGGCATGCGGGTCTCCGCCACCGATTGGGTGGAAGGCGGCTGGGAGCTGGAGCAGACGCTCGCCCTCGCCCATGCGCTCAAGGCGCGGGGCTGCGACTTCATCCACGTTTCCAGCGGCGGCCTGTCGCCGCTGCAAAAGATCGAACTGGCGCCGGGCTACCAAGTGCCCCTCGCCGAGCGCATCCGTGCCGACAGCGGCCTGCCGACGGTGGCCGTAGGCCTCATCACCGAAGCCGAACACGCCGAGGAAATCGTCGCCAAAGGACAGGCCGACCTCGTCGGCATCGCCCGAGCGATGCTCTACGACCCGCGCTGGCCGTGGCACGCCGCCGCCAAACTGGGCGCCCAGGTGGCAGCCCCGCGCCAATACTGGCGCAGCCAGCCGCGCGGGCTGGCCGACCTGTTCAAGAACGCACGCATCGGGATGAGATGAATCCGCCGTCGGCGGGGTGAAGGGCGTCGTGCCTCTCGCCCCCCGGACGCGGCGTCAGCCGCCCACGCCCGCCGCCTCCCGGCGATAACGCAGCACGGTTTTGACCAGCAGTTCCGGATCGATGGGCTTGGCAAGGCGATCGACCATGCCCGACGCGAGACACGCGACACGTTCTTCGTCGAGGGCATGGGCGGTCTGCCCGATGACCGGCAGCTCCGGCGCCAGCGTGCACAACAGGCGAGTCGCCTCATGGCCGTCCATCACCGGCATCTGCACGTCCATCAGCACCAGATCGAAGGCATCCGCCCCCCGCCGCTGCACGCACTCCACCGCCTCGCGACCGTTGCCGACCAAGGTCACCTCGGCGCCCTCGCTGCTCAGATTGTCTTCCAGCACCATCTGGTTCACCTCGTTGTCCTCGGCCACCAGCACGCGCAACCCGGCCAGACGCGCGCCCGACTCGCCTTCTGCGCCGACCGCCACGGCCAGTTCGGGCGTCAGGCGGTCGACCGGCACGCAAGGCAGGCGCACTTCGAAGGTGCTGCCCTCGCCCAACCGGCTCTCGGCGTGCAGGCTGCCACCCATCAGACCGACGATCCGGTGGGTGATCGTCAGGCCCAGGCCGGTGCCGCCAAACCTGCGGGTGGTGGAATTGTCGGCCTGCTCGAAGGGCGCAAAGACCTTATCGATCTGATCCAGACTCATGCCGATGCCGGTGTCGGCCACCCGAAACACCAGCTCGCCGTTCTCGGCGCCGGCGTAGAGCGTCACGCTGCCGCACTCGGTGAACTTGATGGCGTTGGACAGCAGATTGACGAGAATCTGGCCGATACGCAGCGGATCGCTGACGCAGGCCGTCGGCAAGGAGGGCGCGCGCTGCAGGCGTAGCGTGAGCCCCTTTTCCACGGCACGTTCGTCCATCAGCACCAGAATGTCGCCGATGAGCTTGCCGAGTTCGACCGGAATCGCCTCGATGCCGAGCTTGCCCGCCTCGATCTTCGAAAAATCGAGGATGTCGTTGATGATGCCCAGCAGCAGCTGTCCCGACGACAGGATGCGTCCGAAAAGCACCTGGGTGCTGTCCCGCCCGACGCTTTCCCGATAACCCATGCGCGCCAGACCGAGCACGCCGTTGAGCGGAGTGCGGATCTCATGGCTCATGTTGGCGAGGAATTCGCTCTTCGCGCGGGACAGACGTTCGGCCTCGGCGCGGGCCACCTGCAGATCGGCGGTACGCGCGGCCACAATCTCCTCCAGACTGTCCCGATAGCGGGCGAGCTCCCGGTCCTTCTGCACCCGCTCGGTGATGTCCTGAAGGATCGAGATACCACCGACGATTTCGCCGGACGCATCGCGCAGCGGCGCGCAGTTCACCGCCACGTTCAGATCCGTGCCGGCGTAGGTTGTGCGATACGGCCCTTCGTATTCGCCCAGACCGCCGGTCAGCGCCTTTTCCATGGCCGGCACCATGGACTGATCCTTCAGCGTTCGGCAGTCGAGGGTCAGCATGTAGCGGTGGGGCACTTCCATGATGCGGGCGAACTGCAGGTTGCAGTAACTGACCTTCAGATTCTTGTCGTAGTGCAGGATGCCGACCGGCGAATACTGAAGCAGCAAGCGGTAGCGCTCCTCGCTCTCGCTCATGGCGAGCTCGGCCAGCTTGCGGTCGGTCACGTCCGTCGGCACCCCTTCCCACATCACCGAGCCGTCTTCGAGCACGGTCGAGCGGGCCTGCACGGCCAGCCAACGCACCGCACCGTCGACGCAGACCCGCCCTTCCCAGGAAAACGAGCCCTGACCGCCGGCCGAACACAGGTTCATGCGCTCGACATTGACCCGGTCGTCTGCGTGAATCTTGTCAAATACCGCCGTGCTGTCGGCCAGCACAAGCGCCTCCGACAAGCCGAACTGTTCGCAGAAGCGCGGGCTGGCGTAAGCGAAGTGCGCCTTGCCGGCCTGCCAGTGAAACTTGAAAATGCCGACGGGAATACGCGCCACCAGCCTCTCGTATTCGCCAAGGGCATGCTGCAGCGAAGCAGCGACGCCTTTGTACTCGGTGACATCCTGCACGGCGCCGTGGGCGCTCAGCGGCTGCCCCGCGAAGTCCCGCACCAACTGACCGACGCCGCGTACCCAGCGGATTGTTCCGTCGCGGCGCACGATACGGTAGGTCTGGTCGAAAACCCGCCCTTCCTTCAGTAAGTCGTTTTGCAGCAGCGAAACCACCTCACGGTCATCCGGATGCACCAAGCCGGCCCACTCCTCGGGGCCGAAAGGCTCATCCGGCTGCAGTCCGAAGACTTCGCGCAAGGGGGACGAAATCTCCGTGGTGCCTTTGACGAGATCGACCACGTAGACACCCAGCTTGCCAACCTGCTCGGCGGCGGCCAGCGCCCGATCCCGGTTGGTGAGTTCGGCGAGGGTCGCCGAGAGGTGCGCATTGCTGTCGCCGACACGGGAAGCTTCCTCCTGCTGGCGCCGGTAAAAAAGGCCGATGGCCAGCGCGGAGCCGACCGAGACGCATAGAAAGAACCCCAGCACCACGGCGGTTTCCAGAGCCTCGGTACGCCACTGGGCAAAAGCGTCGGCACTGCCCATCCCGATGAAGAGCAGGAAGGGCAGGCCCGCCACGCGGCGCACGGCGAGAAAGCGATCGACTCGATCCGGGGTTTCGGCCGTGCGGTAGGCCAACTCGGTCCGGCCCTCGCCCAGCCTGGCACGCAACTCCGGCGAGGCCCACACACGGCCGACTCCGCCGGCCGGTCCGTTGAGCACGGGATGGCTGCTGATCAGGCTGAAATCGAGGTAGCGCAGCACGGCACAGCCGCTCGCCCCGAACTGGGGGCCGGACAACAAGCGATCGAAATAATCGACGGGCACCACCGCCGATACCACGCCGCCAAAGGAGCCGTCCGGACGATTGAAGCGGCGCGCAAAGGGGATGATCCACCTTCCGCTGACCCGCCCGACCAGGGGTCGGGAGACGATCAGCCCCGCCTCGGGATTGTTGCGCAAGGTAATGAAATAATCCCGCTCGGCAATGCCGAAGAGGCCCTGGTGCTTCGGGCCGCTGGTCCACCGCGGACGGCCCTCGGCATCATAGACGCGGATGCCTTCCGTCTCGGGCAGCCAGCCCTTGAAGCGTGCCAGCATGTCGACGATCTCGTCGTCCTTCAGATAGGCGTCGCCTTCACTCTCCTCCCGCTCAAGTTCGTCGACCAGCGCCAACAGCGCCACATCGATGGTGCGGGCACTGCTCGCCAGACTCTGATCGAGCATCCGGGCGAGGTTACGGGTGCTCTGGTAGGCGGCCTCCTCGGCCCGCTCGCGACTGTCGCTCAGGATCAAGCCCCCGAGCACGATCGCCGCCAGATTGCTGAGCACCACAGCCACGATCAGCAGCGCAGCAAAACTGCGCCGGCGCGGTGCCGCAGACGCGCCGCCGACGGCGGCGGGAGCAGGTGAAGGGTTCATGGTACGGGGCTGAACAAAAACAATAAAAGGCCGGCAACTCGGGAAGATCCGATCTTGCTTAACGGCCAAGACCATCAAGTCTGTAGCGCAGCCCGGAAAGGACTTGCAACGGCGGAGAGCGTCTCAGGCCGCCCCCACCATCGCAGCGGCCTTCACCCATGCATCGAACTCGTCCGCCGTCACATAGCCCAGGGCCAGCGCCGCCTCCCGCAGGGAACTGCCTTGCTGGAGAGCCTGCTTGGCGATTTCGGCTGCGCGATCGTAGCCAATGCGAGGGCTGAGCGCCGTGACCAGCATCAGGGAACGTTCGACCAGTTCGGCGAGGCGAGGCCGGTTCACATCGATGCCTCGCGCGCAGTGAACGTCGAAACTCGTCATGCCGTCCGCCAGCAGACGCACGCTGGAAAGAAAGTTATGGGCGATCAGCGGCTTGAAAACGTTCAGTTCGAAATTGCCCGACGCCCCGCCGACGGTGATCGCCACGTCATTGCCGAACACCTGACAGCACAACATGATCAGCGCCTCGCACTGGGTCGGGTTGACCTTGCCGGGCATGATCGAGCTGCCCGGCTCGTTCTCGGGGATATGCAGTTCGCCAAGCCCCGAGCGCGGTCCGGAGGCCAGCCAGCGCACATCGTTGGCGATCTTCATCAGCGCCGTGGCGAGGGTTTTGAGCGCACCGTGGGCGCCCACCAGCGCGTCGTGGGCCGCCAAGGCCGCAAACTTGTTGGGGGCGCTGCGAAAGGGCTGGCCGCAGCGCCCGGCCAGCTCCGCCGCCACCCGCTCGCCGAAGCCCGGCGGCGCGTTGATCCCAGTGCCCACCGCCGTGCCGCCGACGGCCAGATCGGACAAGGCCGGCAAAGTGGCAACGATGGCCCGTTCGGCGTAATCGAGCTGGGCCACCCAGCCCGACATTTCCTGCCCGACGGTCAGCGGCGTCGCATCCTGGAGATGGGTGCGGCCGATCTTCACCACGTCGGAGAATTCCACCGCCTTCGCCGCCAGCGTCGCGCCCAAGGCCTGCAGCGCCGGCAGCAGCGTCTCTTTGAGGCTTCCCACCGCCGCCACGTACATCGCCGTAGGAAAAACGTCGTTGGACGACTGGCCCAGGTTCACGTGGTCGTTGGGATGCACCCGCCGCGCCATGCCTCGCTCGCCGCCGAGCAGTTCCGAAGCACGGTTGGCGAGCACCTCGTTCATGTTCATGTTGGTCTGAGTGCCCGAGCCGGTCTGCCAGACCGAAAGCGGAAAGGCATCCGGGTGGCGGCCCTCCAGCACCTCATCGGCAGCGGCGACGATCGCCCCGGCAATATCGCCGGGAAGCAGCCCGAGTTCGCCATTTACATACGCGCAGGCCCGTTTGACCGTGGCCAGCGCCTTCAGCAGATCGGCCGGCATGCGCTCGGTGGAGATGGCAAAGTGCTGCAAGGAGCGCGCCGTCTGGGCGCCCCACAGCACGTCCGCCGGCACTTCGATGGTTCCGAAGGAATCTCTTTCGGTTCGGGTGGGTGATGTCATCGCGGACTCCTCGGGCTGCGCCCCCTGCAGCACCGCGGGAGGCTGCCTTGAGTCTAGTCCGTCCGCATGCGACGCGCTCGACCGCGAGCATGGCGACGGAATCGCGAACCGGGCCTACCTCCGTGCGGAAATCGGCGCGCTCAGGATCACCTGACGCTGCAAGGCCACCAGACGCTCGACAATGCTGCGCCAAGCCAGACCTTCGACCCGCCCGCGGCCGGCCAGACGCTGGTCGGCGCGCAGTTCGGGCGATTCGGCGAGGGTCACCGCACCGGCGACAAAGGCGCTCTCGTCGCCGGGCTCGGCCAGCCAGCCATGCACCGCGTGCTCCACCAGTTCGTGGGCGGCGGCATCCCGATACGCCACCACCGGCAGGCCGCTGGCCAGTGCCTCGGCAACCACGTTGCCGTAGGTTTCGGTGAGGCTGGGAAACAGAAACAGATCGCCGCAGGCATAGTGTTCGGCAAGCAGCGCACCGCTTTGCGGACCGGCAAAGATCGCCCGCGGCTGACGCGCCCGCAGCCCCGCTTCGGCCGGGCCGCTGCCCACCAGCACCAGACGCGCCCGCGGCTGGCGGGCGTGGATCGCCGCGAAGGCCTTCTCGAGCAAAGCCAGATTTTTTTCGGGCGAAATCCGTCCGACGTACATCACCGCCAGATCGTCCGGCGCCAAACCCCACTGGCGACGCAAGGTTTCGCTGCGCCGCGCCGGATCGAAGAGCGCCGTATCGACGCCGCGGGACACCACGTCCACCCGCGGAATGCCCTGGGCGGCCAGCTCGCGGCACAACGCGCGAGTCGGCACCAGGGTCAGATCGGCACGGTTATGGAACTTGCGCAGATAGGCGGCAATCGGCTTGGTCAGCCAGCCGACGCCGTAATGGCCGGTGTAGCGGTGGAAATTGGTGTGGAACTCGCTGATCACCGGCAGCTTGAGCTTGCGCGCCGCGGTGAGCGCCGACCAGCCGAGCGGCCCTTCGGTCACCACCTGCACCACATCCGGCCGTTGCAGCGACCAGCGCCTGAGCAGCACCTTCTGCGCCGGCAGGCCGAGTTGCAGATTGGCATATTTGGGAATCGGAATGCCGCGGGCAAGCATCTCCTCCACGCCATCGCCGCCGCCAAGGATGCCGCCGCCCTCGTGGCCCTGGCGCGGGCGGACCAGATCCACCCGGTGCCCGGCCGCCGCCAGCCCCTCGACGATGCGCCCGGTGCTCATCGCCACCCCGTTGATTTCAGGCGGATAGGTTTCGGTCACCACGGCCACCCGAAGGGGTGTCAGTGGGCTGACGATTTCCTGGCAAACGAGTCCGGCACGATCCATCCCGCCAGTGTTGCCGGGCGATGCTGCAAGGGTGTTACGGCCCGGTGATGGCTGGGTGACGGGTCGCGGCCGATCGACCGCCCGGACTCAATTTTTCCCGCGACGGTTTCCCGCCCCGCATCGGCCTATAGTGAAGACGCGCCCCGCGTTCGCGGGATGCCTATTCAGGAGTATCGCCATGAGCAAGTCACAACAAAGCAACAAACAGGCAAAGAAGCAACCCGTACTCAACCCCAAGGAAAAGAAGGCCGCCAAGCAGGCCAAGAAACACGCCCAGGACGTGGTGCCCTTCATCACCCGCTAAGCCGTCGGAACGCATCCGAACACCCCTGAAAGGTGGCGGGGAGGGACTGAAACGCCCACAAAAACGGCTATCATTCGCCCCCTCATGCGTATCGAACACCTCCGCCAGCGCCTCGCCGATCTGGGCGCAAAACCCGTGCACATCCAGCGCATCCTGCGCGCCTGGACCCACGCCCAGCCCCTCGATGCGGGACCCGCGCGACGCGGGCCGATGCTCCCTCAACCCGTGCTCGACGCCCTGCCGGCCATCGCTGCCGACCTCGCCGGGCTCACCCGGCTGCGCTCCGCACACCCCGCCGACGACGGCTCCGCCCGCCTGCTGGTCGAGCTCCCGGACGGCCAGACCATCGAAAGCGTGCTCTTGCCCCGCGACGGCCTGTGCGTCTCCAGCCAGGTCGGCTGCGCGGTGGGCTGCGTGTTCTGCATGACGGGGCGCGACGGCCTGCTGCGTCAGGTGGGCAGCGCCGAGATCGTCGCCCAGGTCGTGCTGGCCCGGCGCCAGCGTGCCGTGAAGAAGGTGGTGTTCATGGGCATGGGCGAGCCGGCCCACAACCTCGACAACGTCGTCGAGGCGATCCAGCTCCTCGGCGGCGAAGGCGGCATCGGCCACAAGAATCTGGTGTTTTCGACGGTGGGCGACCACCGCGTCTTCGAGCGCCTTCCCACCCTCGCGGTCAAGCCGGCACTGGCCCTGTCGCTCCACACCAGCCGGGCCGACCTGCGCGCCGAACTGCTGCCCAAAGCGCCGCGCATCGCGCCCCACGAACTCGTCGAACTCGGCGAAACCTACGCCCGCCGCACCGGCTACCCGATCCAATATCAATGGACGCTGATCGACGGCGTCAACGACACGCCCGAAGAGCTCGACGGCATCGTCCGGCTGCTCACCGGCAAGTACGCGATCATGAACATGATCCCGTACAACACCATCCCCGACCTGCCCTTCCGCCGCCCGGCCTGGGACAAGGCCGCCGACATCGCCCGCCAACTCCACCGCCGCGGCATCCTCACCAAGCTGCGCAACTCGGCCGGGCAGGATGTGGAAGGCGGCTGCGGGCAGTTAAGGGCGCGGGTGCTGGGGGCCGAAGCCCCGCTCCGCTTCGTGCGCTGATTACTCTTCCAGCAGCAGTTTTTTGAGGTTTTCCGGCACGTTGGTGAGCACCAGGGTGTTGCTGGTCTTGTCGTATTGGACGCTGCCGGAGCGCAGGCCGCTGCGGTCGAATTCCAGTTTCCAGTCTTCGGCGCTGGCCTTGAAGCGGATCAGCGGACGCAGGGCGCGCTTGTCGGGCACGAAACCGCTGGCCAGATCGAGGGCTTCGTCCTTGAGGGTGTCGGCGAGCTTTTGCGGCGCGTCGGGAAACACCTGACTGGCGACTTCGGCCAGATCGAGCGCGGCGCCGCTCTCGTTCATCTGTTCGAGAATCAGGTGGGCGCGCTCCATCAGTTCGTCGCGGGCGGGCGCTTCGAGTTGCTGGGTTTCGGCGAAATGGGTGAGGGTTTCGACCAGCTTCTTGGTTTCCTTGAGGGCGATGACCACGTCGGTGCAACCGAGAAAACGCTTGAACCAGCCGGCCACGTCGCCGCGCCCCTTGAGGAAGGCGATGTAGCGCTCGGCGCCGGCCTGCCAGGCACTGAGGTCGATGCGCCCGGCCACCTGCAGGCCGGCAAAATCCAGGTGCGGGCTGTCGTGGACGGCCAGCCCGTCGCCGATCACCGTGCCGAGGGTTTCCTGCAGCAAGGCCACATACAGGCAGTCGGCGCCGAACACGGTGGCGCGGGCGATCAGCACGTAGCCGCCGTCCTCCACCTTGTCTTCATCCACCCGCTGCTGCAGATGGGTCACCATTTCGGCGGAAAGGCTGGCGAAGTCGAGGCTCTGTTCCTGCACGTGGCGGCGCACCAGGCCCGGCATCGGGAAGTTGCGCTCGTCCTGCTCGAAATGGCCGAAGCCCTTGCCCGGCCGCTCCGAGAAATGCCGGCACAGACGCTCCATCAGGCGCACCGCCGCATCGTCGAGCGGGTTGGGCGCGGCGCGCAGTTCAACCCGCGACGGCCCCTCGGCTTCGCGGATCAGGCGGTGGATGACGAGGGAGGAAATGACGTGCGTCGACTCGGTCATGGAAGCGTCCGGCAGATGAGGGGGCGGGATTGTCGCACGGCGGGGCGGCCCGGCCGCGCGTCAATAGCGCATCTTCTTGCGATTGCCGGGTAGCTGGCTCAGTTGTTCGCGGCGCAGCTGGTTGGCCGACGGACGCTTGGCGGGCGCCGCCGGCTGCGCCGCGGCGAGCTCGGGCGGGATGTTGGCGCCGACGCCCCGCGGGCAGAAGCCGGTGGTGGCGCAGGTGCAATTGACGCAGGGTTTCAGGCTGGAACGGGCAGGACGGGAGGTCATGGGAAGCGGGAATCCGGAAAAAAACTCAGCCAAACAACACGAGCGCCCAGACTACCACCACGTTCACCAGCGCGACGAAAACCGCCGCACTGCCGATATCCTTGGCGCGCTTGGCGAGATGGTGGCGTTCCAGGGACACGCGGTCGACGGCGGCCTCGACGGCGGAGTTGATCAGTTCGACGACGATCACCAGCAGCACGCTGGCGATCATCAGCGCCTTGCCGATGCCGCTCGCCGGCAGCCACAGCGCCAGCGGAATCATCAGCAGGGCGAGCCGCACTTCCTGACGGAAGGCGTCCTCGTTGCGGTAGGCCGCGGCAAGGCCGGCCATGGAGTAGTGAAAGGCGTTCCAGACGCGGGTCAGGCCGGTCTTGCCTTTGAAGGGGCTCTCGTTCATGGCGGGCAAAAAGGCTCAAGCCTGAACGGCTCAGGTGACAGGCATGCGGCGATCGAGCCCGGCGAGAAATTCGCCCACCGCGGCGGCGAAGGCATCGGGCTCTTCGAAGGGGGCGAGGTGGCCGGCGTCGATCTCACGGTAGGTGGCGGCGGGCATGCGCTCGGCCATGCGGCGCAGCAAGGCTGGCGTCGACACCGTGTCGTGACGACCGGCCACGACCAGTGTCGGCATGGCCAGAGCGGGCAGCGCGGCACGCTGGTCGAAATGCACCAGCGCCTGCATGGCGGCGCGGTAGCTGGGCGCCGGAATGCGCGCCATCACGTCGACGGCGTCGTGCACCAATTCCGCATCCGCCGCCGGGCCGACCATGGTGGGAATCAGTTCAATGGCCAGCTCGCGCATGCTCGCGCCGTCGTCGAGCGGGCCGAGACGGCGGGCCAGAAAGGCCTGCTGCTGCGGCCCGCCGGTGGCGCCGAAAGCCGGCGTGCAGCAGGCCAGCACCAGACCGGAGATACGTTCGGGAAAGCGCACCGCGGCCTGCAGCGCGACCATGCCGCCAAAACTGTGACCGACCAGAACCGCCTGCGCCAACCCGGCGGCGTCGAGCAGATCGACCAGCGCGCCGGCGAGGCGGTCGAAAGTCATCGGCTCGACCGGCGCACTGGCGCCGTAACCCGGCATGTCCCAGGCCAGCCCACGCCAGCCCGGCGGCGTGAGCCGCGGCAGGATGTCGATGACGCCGGCCGCGCCGCCGCTGACCCCGTGCAGAAAAACCAGCGCGCGCTCGCCGCGGCCGGTTTCGATCCAGTGGGGAGCGTCCAGGTCGCCCACGCTGGCCTGCTCAGGCGAGACGCTGATAGGCGCCGCCCTGGAACAGCAGCGGCTTTTTGGTCGCGTCCCGTTCGAAGCGGGCCACTTCGCCGATGAAGACGATGTGGTCGCCGCCGGGATGGCGGGCGTATTGGCGGCATTCGAACCAGGCACAGCAGCCGGGCAGGAGCGGCACGCCATCGAGGCCTTCGGTGAAGGCGAGGCCGGCGAACTTGTCTTCGCCGCGGCTGGCGAAGCGCCGGGAGATATCCTGCTGATCCTCGGCGAGGATGTTGATCGCGTACACTGCAGCGTTTTCGAAGACGGGCACGCTCGGCAGGTGTCCGGACAGGCTCCACACCACCAGGGGCGGCGCAAGCGATACGGAATTGAATGAACTGACGGTGAGACCGACGGGCTCGCCGCTGGGCGCACGTGCGGTGATCACGGTCACGCCGGTGGGAAACATGCCCAACGTGTCGCGAAAGGCGCGAACCGCCGGGTCGTTTTTGGAAACAGTCATGATGAAATCGGAATGGCCGGCCGCCGCAGCGGGCCGGAAACCTGTTGGAGAGCGTCGGATTATGGCGTTGCAGCCGCCCAGCGTCGAGGGGCGCACACCTTGAGCGCCTTCGCCGCCACCCTGATCGACTGGCAACGCAAGCACGGCCGTCACGATTTGCCCTGGCAAACCCGCGACGCCTACCGGGTGTGGCTGTCGGAAATCATGCTGCAGCAGACCCAGGTGGAGACGGTGATTCCGTACTACACGCGTTTTCTCGAGCGCTTCCCCGATCTGCCCAGCCTAGCTGCCGCGCCGGTGGAGGACGTGCTCGCGTTGTGGAGCGGGCTCGGCTACTACGCCCGCGCACGCAACCTGCACAAATGCGCCCGGACGCTGATGAGCCGTCACGGCGGCGTGTTTCCGGCCGACCCGGCGCAACTGGCCGAGCTGCCGGGCATCGGGCGGTCCACCGCCGCGGCGATCAGCGCCTTCAGCTACGGCACGCGGGCGGCGATCCTCGACGGCAACGTCAAGCGGGTGCTGGCGCGGGCCTTCGGCGTGGAGGGTTTCCCCGGCACCAAGGCGGTCGAGAATCGCATGTGGAATCTGGCCGAAGCGCTGCTGCCGGAAGCCGACGTGGATATCTACACCCAGGCCCAGATGGACCTCGGCGCCACGGTCTGCACCCGCGGCCGCCCGGCCTGCGCCCGCTGTCCGCTGGCCGACCGCTGCGTGGCGCTGCGCGACGGCCGCGTCGCCGATCTGCCGACACCGCGTCCGAAGAAGGAAACCCGGCAGCGTCACGGCCGTTTTGCGGCGATCCTCGCCAACGGCGCGGTGCTCCTCGAACGTCGCCCGCCCGCCGGCATCTGGGGTGGCCTGCAAAGCCTGCCGGAACTCCCCGAAGATGCCGACACCGCCGACTGGGTGCGCACCCGCTACGGGCTGGCGGTGCGCCGGGTGACGCCGCTGGCGGGCTTTCGCCATGTGTTCACCCACTTCACGCTGCACCTGCAGCCGGAGGCGGTGGAAGTGGCGGCGCCGCCGGCCGGCTGCACCGAAGGCGGGACGACGTGGCATCCGCTGGACCGCCTGGACGACGCCGCGCTGCCGGCACCGATCCGCAAACTGCTGGAACAGCTGGTACGACCGGATTTGTTCGGCGTTTGAAGCCAGGCCGGCCGAAGCCTTTCAGTCGATCAGTTTGTGCTGCGTCAGGAAGGCGTGAATGATTTCCAGCCGCGAAATCGGGTCGTCGAGTTCGAGCAGCCGCAGCCGGGCCTGGTGGGGAATGGGCAGGACTTCGGCCATCCGGTAGCCCACCCAGGTGGCGTCGTCGAAACGATGCAGCGGCGGAAAATCCTCCAGGCCGGCATCTTCGACGATGGCCCGCAGCAGCGGCACGATGGCTTCGAGGCGCGCCGGCACGGGCTGCGCCGGCGGCTCGGGCTGCCAGGCGACGCGGGCCGTCTGCAGGCGGTCGGGCAGCACCTTGCGCTCGACGATCCTGAAACGCGGACCGCCGCGGGCGGTGATCATGAGCAGGCCGGGCTGGGTCATGTCCCAGTTGGCGATGCGTGCCATCGACCCGAAATCGTGGGGTAGCGCCGCGTCGCCCACCTCGCTGCCTTCGCGGATCAGACACACGCCGAAGGGAAGTTGCTCGCGCATGCAGCGCGCCGCCATATCGAGATAGCGCGCCTCGAACAGCTTGAGTTGCAGCACGCCGCCCGGAAACAGCACCATGTTGAGCGGAAACAGCGGAATCTCATCGGGCAAGGGCTGCGCCGTCGTGGAGGCGTCGGTCAAGATCTGGCTCCTGTGGGTCGGGTTTGGTCGACTCGCCGTCGCGCAAACAAGTGGCGGGCTGCGCCGTTGCGGAATCGGGAGTTGCGTAGGGTTTACTCGTCGCCCTCGCCCCAGCGGGGCATGAGCGAATGGGCCACCGCGAGCTGGTCGAGGATGCGGGCGACCACAAAATCGACGAGTTCGCCCACGGTTTGCGGGTGATGATAGAAACCTGGATTGGCCGGCAGGATCACCACGCCCATGCGCGCCAAACGCAGCATGTTCTCCAGGTGCAATGGCGAGAAGGGCGTCTCCCGCGGGACGACGATCAGCTTGCGGCCTTCCTTGATCGCCACGTCGGCCGCCCGTTCGATGAGGGTGCTGGCCAGCCCCGCCGCGATGGCCGCCAGCGAGCCCATCGAACACGGGCACACCACCATCGCGTCCGGCGGGTTGGAGCCCGAAGCCGGCGGCGCGAACCATTCCTCGCGGCCGAACACCCGCAGCTGGCCCGGCGCAGCGCAGAAGCGCTCGCTCAGCATGGCCTCGACCTCGGCCGGACGGGCCGGCAGGGCCAACGCCATTTCCTGGCGGGCGACGATCTGCGCCACCTGCGAATAGAGCAGCCACACCCGACAACCGGCAGCCAGCAGGCATTCGACGAGGCGCAGCCCGTAGGGCATGCCGGACGCGCCGGTGAGGGCGACGGCGACGATCTTGGGCGCAAGCGCGGGCGACGCGGAGGAAAGAGTCAAGGCTGAAGAATCCTGGTTTTTGCCGGACGGACGGCGCGCCCGCTCAATGCCGATGCACCGCGCCGATGCCTTCGTGGGCGACGCCGTGGGCATCCGCGGCGTGGTGGCCGTGGCGCAGGCGATCATGCACGTGGATGTCGTGGTGGATGAACTGTTTGACCAGCGAGCCCGCAATCATACCGACGACCCCGGCGATCAGCCCAGCCAGCGGCGCCGGGATCAACGGCGATTCGCCGCCGGCCAGATGCACCGCCAACCACCCCGCCAGCCCGCAGAAGATCGACACCAGCGCCCCCTGGTTCGTCGCCTGGCGCCAGTAGAGGCCGCACACCAGCGGCACGAAAGCCGCCACGAGGGTGACCTGATAGGCATTTTCGACCATTTTGAAGATGCTGGCCTTGGAGTTCATGGCGTAGAACGTGACGATCACCGTGAAGGTCAGCGTAACCAGCCGCATCCAGAGCAGCAGCTTGCGGTCGGTGAGATGCGGCATGGCCGGCTTGAGGATGTTTTCGGTGAAGGTGACGGAGGGCGCCAGCAAGGTGGCCGAAGCGCAGCTCTTGATGGCCGACAGCAATGCGCCGAAGAACATCACCTGGGCAAACAAGGGCGCCCTGCCGAGCACCAGTTCGGGCAGGATCATCTGGGAATCGGAATTGATCAGCCGGCCGACCATCTCCGGATCGATCATCGTGGCCGAGTAGGCCAGAAACATCGGCACGAAGGCGAACAGAAAATACAGGCTGCCGCCGAACACCGAACCCCACACGGCGATCCGTTCGGATTTGGCCGACTGGACCCGCTGAAAAACGTCCTGCTGCGGAATCGAGCCAAACATCATGGTGACCGCCGCGGTGACAAAGGCGATGATCTCCCGGGCGTCGGGCGGCGGGAAAAAGGCAAACTTGCCCTCGTTCATCGCGTGGCCCACCACCGCGCCGACCCCGCCGGCCATGCCGCTCACCTCGCCGCCGATCCACAGCATGCCGATGACGATGATGACCATCTGCAGCAAGTCGGTGACCGCCACCGCCCACATGCCGCCGAACAGGGTGTAGACAAGGATGGTGCCGGAGCCGATCCACATGCCCGCCACCTTGCCGATCTCGCCGCCCGACACCACGTTGAACACCAGCCCTAGAGCCGAAATCTGCGCCCCGACCCAGCCCAGGTAGGAAATCACGATGGCCAGCGTGGTGAGCACTTCCACGCCGCGGCCGTAACGTCGTTTGTAGAAATCGCCGATGGTCAGCAGATTCATGCGGTAGAGCGGCGCCGCGAAGAACAACCCGACCAGGATCAGACACATGGACGAGCCGAAGGGGTCGGCAACCACCCCGCGCAGGCCTTCGTTGAGGAAGGTGGCCGGCACGCCGAGCACCGCTTCCGAACCGAACCAGGTTGCGAAGACCGTCGCGGTGACCATGTAGAACGGCAAATGCCGCCCGGCCACGGCAAAGTCGCGGGTGTTATGCACCCGCGTGGCGGCGATGAGGCCGATGGCGACCGAGAGCAGCCAGTAGGCAAGGACGAACCAGAGCAGCATGGGGAAACCGGAAAAGGCGTTGGCGAATCAGCCAATTATAGGGGGAGCGACGGAGCGCTGAGGAGCGCATCCGCGCGGAATGGGCCCAGTTCCTTGCCGGCAGCGGAGCGGAAAAAAGCGGAGGACAATGTCGAAGTCATCCGAAGGCCGCAAAATCCCGCGCCCGGCTTGGCACGACCGAAAAAAACATCACTCAAGGAGAAAGCCCATGACCCGTATCCTCCTCGCCATCCTCTTGGCCGGAGCCCTCGCAGCCTGCGGCACGACCAACGTCGGCCTCAAGTATTCCGCCGCCCCGACGGTCGCCCGCGCCTCGAGCGACGCCCAACCGGTACGCGTCGGCCCCTTTGCCGACCTGAGAGGCGAAAGCGCCACCTGGCTCGGGGTCATCCGGGGCGGTTTCGGCAACCACCTGAAAACCCTCGAAGCCGACCGTCCGGCGGTGGAACTGGTACAGACGGTCTTCGCCGACGCCTTGCGGGCACGCGGAGTGAAGCCCGATGGCGCGGCCAACGCGAGCCGGCTCGGCGGCGCCGTCCGCAAGCTCTACTGCGACCAGTACGTCCGCCGCGAAGCCAATGTCGTCATCGACCTCACGGTAAGCGACGCCCAAGGACAACAACGCTTCGCCCGGACCTACGAGGCCAACAAGGTCGAGGGCTCCGCGCTGGCAATGGACGTGGGGATTTTCGCCTCGCCGGAAGAACTCCGCGCCGTCCTCGAACGCACCTTGCAGGAAGTGGTGGACAAAGCGCTCGACGACGCCGAGCTGCGCGCCGCCCTGCGCATCTAAGCATCGAGCATCGGAACGCGCCGGTCGGGCCGCCCGCCGCCCGCCCGGCCTCCGAATCCCGAACCGACCCCTTTGACCCCTGCCCCCTGCCCCCTGCCCCCTGCCCCCTGACCCCTGACCCCTGACCCCTCTGCCCCCTTTGACCCCGGTCAATGTCCGACCCCGGCGCGGAGCCTATAGTCCGGCCGCGTGATTCCCCACGCCCGACCGCCCATGACCTCAGCGCGCACCATCGAACTGGTTTGCCCCGCCGGCAGCCTGCCTGCCCTCAAAACCGCCGTCGATCACGGCGCCGACTGCGTCTATCTCGGTTTCAAGGACGCCACCAACGCCCGCAACTTCTCGGGCCTCAACTTCGACGACAAGGCCCTCGCCGAAGGCGTCCGCTATGCCCACGCCCGTGGCCGCAAGGTACTGCTGGCGCTCAACACCTACCCCCAGGCCGACAACTGGCCACGCTGGACGGCCGCCGTCGATCGCGCCGCCGACTTCGGCATCGACGCGGTGATCCTCGCCGACCCCGGCCTGATGGCCTACGCCCGTAAAACCCACCCGCAGCTGCGTCTGCATCTCTCGGTGCAGGGCTCGGCCACCAGCTACGACGCGATCAACTTCTACTTCGAACACTTCGGCATCGCCCGCGCCGTGCTGCCGCGGGTGCTCTCCCTGGCCCAGGTCGAACAGGTCATCGCCAACACCCCGGTCGAGATCGAAGTCTTCGGCTTCGGCGGGCTGTGCGTGATGGTCGAGGGGCGCTGCGCCCTGTCGGCCTTTGCCACCGGCGAATCGCCCAACTGCAACGGCGCCTGCTCGCCCGGCAAGTTCGTGCGCTGGGAACAGACGCCCAAGGGCATGGAAACCCGCCTCAACGGCATCCTGATCGACCGCTTCGCCGACGGCGAACGGGCTGGCTACCCCACCCTGTGCAAGGGCCGTTTCGACGTCAATGGCGAAACCTATTACGCCATCGAAGAGCCCACCAGCCTCAATACCCTCGAAATGCTGCCCGAGCTGGCCCGCGCCGGCATCTCCGCCATCAAGATCGAGGGCCGCCAGCGCAGCCCCGCCTACGTCGCCCAAGTGACGAAAGTGTGGCGCGCCGCCATCGACCACCTGCAGGCCGACGAAGCGCCCTTCCGCGTCGAAGCCGCCTGGATGGCCGAACTCAACAAGGTTTCCGAAGGCCAGAGCCACACCCTCGGCGCCTACTACCGCCCCTGGAAGTGAGCGCAAAGCCATGAAGCACACCCAACTCGCCCTCGGCCCCCTGCTCTACTACTGGCCCCGTCAGGCCACCTTGGCTTTCTACGCCGACATGGCCGACGCACCGATCGACATCGTCTACCTCGGAGAAACCGTCTGCTCCCGCCGCCACGAACTACGCCTTGCCGACTGGCTCGACGTGGCCGAAGCCTTCGCCGACGCGGGCAAGGAAGTCGTGCTGTCCAGTCAGGTGCTGGTCGAATCCGAATCCGACCTCAAAACCTTGCGCCGGATCGTCGACAACGGCCGTTTCCGCGTCGAAGCCAACGACATGGGCGCCGTGCACCTCCTCACCGGCGGCGACCACCCGGCCCGCAACTGGATCGCCGGCCCCACCCTCAACATCTTCAACCCGGTCACCCTCGGCATGTTCGCCGACCTGGGCGCCACCCGCTGGGTCGCCCCGCCGGAGATGTCGCGCCGGCAGATCTCCGATCTGCGCGCCGGCCTCGCGCGGGACATCGAAGTGGAAATCTTCGCCCACGGCCGCCTGCCGCTGGCCTACTCGGCGCGCTGCTTCACCGCCCGCCACTTCAATCTGCAAAAAGACACCTGCGAATTCCGCTGCCTCGAATTCGCCGACGGCATTCCGCTCAAGACCCGCGAAGGCGCCCCCTTTCTCACCCTGAACGGCATCCAGACCCAATCCGCCCACGTGCACACCCTGCTCGGCGACCTGCCGGCCATCGTCGCCGACGGCATCGACATCCTGCGCATCAGCCCCCAGGGCGAACACACCGGCGCGCTCATCCGCCTCTTCCGCGACGCCCTCGACGGCATCCAAACGCCGGGCGACGCCCTCGACAAGGCACGCCCGCTGCTCCCCGAACGCCCCTGCAACGGCTTCTGGCACGGCCGGCCGGGCGTCGAACAATTCGTCACCGCCTGAACTGCGAAGCCCCATGCCACTCCCCGCCTTCATCCTGCCCGCCCAAGTCGCCCGCATCGGCGCCCACCTGCCCCAATTGCCGCCCACGCTGGCGCTCGTCGCCGGCCTCAACCTGGCCCTGGACCGCATCCTGCCCCGCGACGCCCTCGAACCGCTCACCGGCAAGCGCCTGCTGATGAAGGTGAACGACGCCGGCCTGGCACTGCGCTTCACCTTCACGCCACGCGGCTTCCGTCCGCTCCTCGACCCCCGCCAGCCGGACCTGACGATCTCCGCCACCGCCCGCGACTACCTTGCCCTCGCCCTCCGCGAGGAAGACCCCGACACCCTGTTCTTCAGCCGGCGGCTCTTGATGGAAGGCGAGACGGACCTGGGGCTGCTGGTCAAGAACACGCTGGACGCGGTGGACTGGGATGCGCTGACCGCCAGACTGCCGCTGTTGCGGCACGGCCGAACGGTCGGATAAGGGCGCCCAGGGCGGGACGCAACCGGATCCACGCCCCACCCAATCGCCCAAAGCACTCCGCTCCGCCCGGCTGCGACAAGCCGCAGCCAATCCACCGCCGCTTCGTCAGCCGCTTTCGCGCGCACCTTCGACGGCCGGCGAGTCCGCCGATACCGGCGAGTCCGCGTCCATCCTCGTTTCCGGACGCTCGCGCCGGCCAGCCGACAAAGGGCGGCGTCGCCCGATCGCGGACCGGAAAATGTCACACTTGGAAAAATCTCGCCGACAGGCGATGGACCACTCGGTCAAGCTCTGTCCAAGCTCTGGCCCAGCCGGAAAACCTGCCAGAACGCGGCGTAGGGCGACACCGCGATACCGATTCAGAATGACACGATGGGCATATTCGCCGGCCGGAAAATCGCGTAGCGCCAGATTCCACGCCCGCTTGACCGAGCACGGCATCGACGGCGACGTCCCGACAGCCGCTAGAATGAAGTCACCGCGCCCTTCTCCCGGCCCCATGTCCCTTCACCAACGCCGCAGTTCCCCTCTCGCCGCCTGGTTTGCCGCCGCCATCGGGGTGCTGATCGTCTACGCCTGCCTGCACCCGTTCACCGGCTGGCGCGATCCGGGGTTGCCGCCGTTCGACTTCCTGTGGCTGCCGTGGCCGCGCTATTACACCTGGATCGATCTGACGGTGAACGTCATCGGCATCGTCCCGTTCAGCTTCGCGCTGGTCGCCGCGCTGCCGGGAAGGCTGTCGCGGGGCTGGGCGGTGCTGGCGACGATCCTGATCACCTTCCTGCTCAGCCTGTCGGTGGAAACCCTGCAGAACTTCCTGCCGAGTCGCGTGCCCTCCAACGTGGACGTCGGCTGCAACACCCTCGGCGGCGTGCTCGGCGCGCTGGCCGGCGGGCGCTGGGGCGGACGCCTTTTCGATCCCCGCAGCGGCCTGACCCGCTGGCGCAAGCGGCGCATCGTCGACGGCCAGCTCGGCGAAGTCGGACTGGTGGTCCTGGGCCTGTGGCTGCTCACCCTGCTGACGCCGGAAAGCCTGCTCTTTGCCAGCGGCGACCTGCGTCACCTGTTCGATCTGCCCACCCCGCTGCAATTCAATCCAACCCGCTTCGTCAAGGTCGAAGCCGCCATCGCCGCCAGCCAGCTGGTGGCCGTAGGGCTCACCGCGCGCAGCATGATGCGCCAGTTCAGTCCGTGGCCGGTCGTGCTGCTGTTCCTCCTCGGGCTGGGCGCCAAAACGCTCGCCGCGGCCACCTTCTTCGCACCCGGCGATCCACTTCACTGGGCCACGCCGGGCGGCCAGATCGGCCTCGCGGCCGGCGTGGCACTGCTCGGCATCTGCCTGCTGCTGCCTGCGCGCAGCCACGCGATGCTCGCCGGCATGGCGCTGCTGGTGGGCGTGGCGCTGGTCAACCTGGCCCCGGAAAACCCCTTCCTGCCCAGCGACGCCGCGCTGATCCGGCAGGGCAACCTCCTGAACTTCCACGGCCTGACCCAGCTCACCTCCAGCCTGTGGCCCTTCATCGCCTTCGCCTACCTCGGCCTGCTCGGTGCCCACCATCAGCGGGACGCCCTTTCCGGACGCTGAAACCCGCCACCGGCGGCATGATTGACCGATAATCGCGTTCATTTCCAGAACCGATCGCGGAGACACTCGATGAGCTATTTCAAGCACCACGTATTCTTCTGCTGCAACCAGCGCGCCGAAGGCGAAACCTGCTGCGCAGCCCTTGGTGCCGTCGAACTGCAAACCTACGCCAAGGACCGCATCGCCGCCCTCGGCCTGAAGGGCAAGGGTCAGGTGCGCATCAACAAGGCCGGCTGCCTCGACCGCTGCGACGAAGGTCCGGTGCTGGTGGTCTATCCCGACAACGTCTGGTACAGCTTCGTCGACAAGGCCGACATCGACGAGATCATCTCCGAACATCTGCAAAACGGCCGCATCGTCGAACGCCTGAAGATCTGACCATGGCCGCCACCGAAACCGCCCTCATCAACGGCCCGGACGGCCCGATCGAACTGATCATCGACACGCCCGATCAGGTGCGCGGCATCGCCCTGATCTGCCATCCGCACCCGCTCTTTCACGGCAGCAACACCAACAAGGTCGCCCACACCCTGGCCCGCGTTTTCCGCGGCCTGGGCTACGCAGCGCTGCGCCCCAACTTCCGCGGCGTCGGCAAAAGCGTCGGCGAACACGACCATGGCGGCGCCGAAACCGAAGACATGCTGGCGGTGATCAGTTGGGCGCAGAGCCGCTGGGGCGGGCTGCCCCTGGCCCTGGGCGGCTTCTCCTTCGGCGCCTTCGTCCAAACCCGCGTCGCCGCCCGGCTGGCCGAAGGCGTCACGCCGGCCCGGCGCATCGTGCTGATCGGCACCGCCGCCGGCAGCGTCACCGGCGCACGCAGTTACAACACCCTGCCGGTGCCGGAAGACACCCTGGTCATCCACGGCGAAGTGGACGAAACCGTGGCCCTCGCCAACGTCATGGCCTGGGCGGCACCTCAGGAATTGCCGGTTGTCGTAGTGCCGGGCGCCGACCATTTCTTCCATGGCAAACTGCATATCATCCGCAAGATCGTCGAACGCGCCTGGAGCCCCCTATGACACCATCCCCCCGTTCCCTTCGCCCGCAGCTTCTTGAAGTTTCCAACGCCGCCTTCGGAACGGCCCGGCGGGAGGCCCCATGAAACTCGTCGCCTCGCTCACCAGCCCCTACGCGCGCAAGATCCGCGTCGCCCTCGCCGAGAAGAACCTGCCCTTCGAGATGGAAGTGGACATTCCCTGGCTGCCCGAAACCAAGGTGCCGGACTACAACCCGCTCGGCAAAGTGCCCGCGCTGATCGCCGACGACGGCGAAGTGTGGTTCGACTCGCCGGTGATCGCGCTCTATCTCGAAACCCTCGGCGGACCGGCGCTGATGCCCGCCGACCGCGCCGCCAATCTGCCGGTGCGCCAAACCGAAGCGCTGGCCGACGGCATCACCGACGCCGCCGTCAGTGCCTTCCTCGAAACCCGCCGCCCGGCCGGCCAGCAGGACGCCGAAACCGTCGAACGCCAGCTCGCCAAGATCCGGCGCGGCCTGACCGCCCTCGAAGAACGCCTTGCCCGGCACAAGGGCTTTGGCGACGCGGCGATCAACATCGCCGACATCGCGGTCGGCTGCACCCTCGGCTACCTCGATCTGCGCTTCGGACAACTGCAATGGCGAGCCAGCCATCCGGCCCTCGCCGCGTGGGCGGCCACGCTGCTGGCCCGGCCGTCCTTCACCGAAACCGTGCCGCCCGCCGTCTGATGCCGCTGGAGATCGCCGGCCTCGTCAAACGCTTCGGCAGCGGCGCCGACGCCAAGGAAGTGGTGCGCGGCATCGACCTCGCGCTGCGCCCGGGCGAGTGCTTTGCGCTGCTCGGCCCCAACGGCGCCGGCAAAACCACCACCCTGCGCTGCGCGCTCGGCCTCACCGCCGCCAGCGCCGGCAGCATCCGCCTGTGCGGCCTGCCGGTGCCCGAACAGGCCCGCGAGGCCCGCGCCCGCGTCGGCGTGGTGCCGCAGATCGACAGCCTCGACCCGGATTTCACCTGCGCCGAAAACCTGATCGTGTTCGCCGGCTATTTCGGCCTGCGCGAGAGCGAAATCCGCCCGCGTATCCCCGAACTGCTCGCCTTCGCCGGCCTCGAAGGCAAGGACAACGCCCGCATCCAGTCGCTCTCGGGCGGCATGAAACGCCGCCTCACGCTGGCCCGCGCGCTGGTCAACAAGCCCGAACTGCTGATCCTCGACGAGCCCACCACCGGCCTCGACCCCCAGGCCCGCCACCTGATCTGGGAGCGCCTGCGCCGCCTCACCGCCGAAGGCACGACGATCCTGCTCACCACCCATTTCATGGACGAAGCCGAGCGCCTCGCCCACCGTCTGGCCATCCTCGATGCAGGTCGCATCCTGGTGCAAGGCAGCCCGCGGGAAGTCATCGCCGCCCACATTGAGCCGCAAGTGGTCGAGGTGTTCGGCGAATGGAACGGGATCGGCGCCAACACCGGCAGCGACGCAGCCGCCTGGGCCGCCGCCCACGCCGGCGCGCTCAGCCGGCGCTGCGAGATCAGCGGCGAAACCGCCTTCTGCTACACCGACGACGCCGCCCCGCTACTGGCCCATCTGGCCCGCCAGCCCGGCCTGCGCACCCTGCACCGCCCGGCCAATCTCGAGGACGTGTTCCTCAAGCTCACCGGCCGCGAACTGCGTGATTGAACTGTGAGAGAAAAGCCCCCACGCTCACTCCGTTCGCTGCCCCCCAAGGGGGCCACAGCCTCCCTAGGGGCGGCCCGGCGGGAGGCTGGACGGCCCCCACGCTCACTCCGTTCGCTGCCCCCCGAGGGGGCCACAGCCTCCCTGGGGGCGGCCCGGCGGGAGGCTGGACGGCCCCCACGCTCGCTTCGCATGCCGAAGGCCTGATCATGCCCAGCCACTTCGCCCTGCCCCGCCTGTCGCTGCGCCTGTTTGCGGTGTGGCGGCGCAACTTCCTGGTGTGGCGCAAGCTTGCGCTGCCTTCCATCGTCGGCAATCTGGCCGACCCGGTGATCTACATGCTCGGCCTTGGCTATGGCCTCGGGATGCTGGTGCCGCAGGTCGAAGGGGTGTCCTACATCGCCTTTCTGGCCGGCGGCACGCTGTGCTATTCCACGATGAACGCGGCCACGTTCGAAGTGCTGTATTCGGGCTTCTCGCGCATGCACGTGCAAAAGACCTGGGAGGCGATCATGAACGCCCCGGTAGCCCTCGACGACATCGTGGCCGCCGAGCTGGTATGGGCGGCCAGCAAGTCCTGCCTCGCCGGGGTGGCCATCCTCGCGGTGATCGCCGGCTTCGGCTTCACCGCCTCGCCGCTGGCGCTGGCCGCCATTCCGGTAGTCTTCCTCACCGGCCTGTGCTTCGCCGCGCTGGGCCTGATCATGACCGCGCTGGCGCCGAGCTACGATTTCTTCATGTACTACTTCACCCTGTTCGTCACACCCATGACGCTGCTCTCCGGCGTGTTCTTCCCGCAAAGCCAGTTGCCGGATGCGCTGCGGACGGTCGCTGACCAGTTGCCCCTCGCCCATGCCGTCAGCCTCGTGCGGCCCTTGCTGCTCGGCCAGACGCCGCAGCACATCGGCCTCCACCTCGCGGTGCTGACCACCATCACCGTGCTGGCCTTCTGGCTGGCCCTGGCGCTCACCCGACGCAGACTCCTCAAATAAGTCCATGAGCACTCCCGAAGAAACCCTCCTCGTCCTCACCAATCTGCCCGACGCCGACCACGCCACGCGCATCGCCCGCCTGCTGGTGGAACGCAAGCTCGCCGCCTGCGTGAACATCCTGGCGCCGTGCACATCGGTCTATCGCTGGAACGACGCGGTCGAAACCGCCACCGAGGTGCCGCTGCTCGTCAAAACCACCCTGGCCCGCTATCCGGCCCTCCAGGCAGCCCTCACCGAAGCGCATCCCTACGAACTTCCCGAGATCATCGCAGTCCCTCTGCAGGAAGGCCTGCCCGCCTATCTGGCGTGGGTCGGCGCCGAAACACTGAACGCACGCCCCTGAATCGTTTTCTTGATCCATCCACTGGCAAGGCTCCGGCCTTGCCGCGACACTTCCGGCCATGATCCGCATCTCCCGTCTTTTCTCCCTCTCCCGTTTTCTGCTCGCGACCCTGCTCGCCCTCCTGGCCATGGCCGGCGCCCGTGCCGCCGGCGAGCCGCTGCCGCCCGACCAGGCCTTCCGCGTCTCCGCCCGCGCCCTCGACGAAAAAACCGTCGAAGTCCGCTTCCACGTCACCGACGGCTACTATCTCTACCGTCACCGCTTCAAGTTCCAGGCCGACGGCGTCACCTTCGACGAACCCGTCCTGCCCCCCGGCAAGCCCAAAAAGGACGACGCCTTCGGCGAAGTCGAAATCTACCGCGGCGAACTGATCGTTCCGCTCGCCATCGCCACCGGCAAAGCGCCCTTCGAGCTGAACGTCACCAGCCAGGGCTGCGCCGACATGGGCATCTGTTACCCGCCGCAAACCCAAGCCCTGCCGATCGCCCTGGCCAGCGCTGGCGGCACGGAGGGCGGCTTCCTGTCCCGCGCGCTGGGCAAGGCCGACGCCCCCGGCGCAAGGTCCGTCCCGGCCGCACCCGCCACCGCCGCAACCGACGAACACGACGAATCCGGCCGCATCGCCCGCCTGCTGGACGGCGGCGCCACCTTCGCCACCCTCGCCAGCTTCTTCGGCTTCGGCCTGCTGCTGGCCCTCACGCCCTGCGTCTTCCCGATGATCCCGATCCTCTCCGGCATCATCGTCGGCCACGGCCACACTATCTCGAAAGGCCGCGCCTTCAGTCTGTCGGCCCTCTACGTGCTGGGCATGGCCGTCACCTACGCCGCCGCCGGCGTGGCGGCCGGGCTGTCCGGCACCCTGCTGTCGGCCGCGCTGCAGAATCCGTGGGTGCTGGGCGGCTTCGCGCTGGTGTTCGTGGTGCTGTCGCTGTCGATGTTCGGTTTCTACGAACTGCAACTGCCCACCGCCCTGCAAAGCAAGCTTTCCGACAGCGCCAACCATCAAAAAGGCGGCTCGCCCGGCGGCGTGATCGCCATGGGCGCCCTGTCGGCGCTGATTGTCGGCCCCTGCGTGGCGGCACCGCTGGCCGGCGCCCTGCTTTACATCGCCAAGACCGGCAACGCCACCCTCGGCGGTCTGGCGCTGTTCGTCATGGCCCTCGGCATGGGCGCACCGCTGCTCGTCGTCGGCATACTGGCGCGCAGTGCCCTGCCCAAGCCGGGGCCGTGGATGGAAGGCGTCAAGCGGGCCTTCGGCGTGGCGCTGCTGGCCGTCGCCGTGTGGCTGGTTTCGCCGGTCCTGCCGGGCATCGTGCCGATGCTCGCCTGGGCGGGCCTGTTGATCGTCTCGGCGATCTACCTCCACGCCCTCGACCCGCTGCCGCCCCACGCCAGCGGCTGGCAACGCTTCTGGAAAGGCTGGGGCGTGCTGGCGCTGATCGCCGGTGCGGCGCTTTTCGTCGGCGCGCTGGCCGGCTCCCGCGATCCGCTCCAACCGCTGGCGATCCTGCGCGCCCAGGCCGCCACCGCGCCGGCCGCCGAAACCAAGTTTCAGCGCGTGCGCTCGGTGGAAGAACTCGATCGAATCCTCAAGACCGCCAACCGTCCGGTGATGCTCGATTTCTATGCCGACTGGTGCATTTCGTGCAAGGAGATGGAACGCTTCACCTTCGCCGACCCCGCCATCGCCCGCCGCTTGGCCGGTTTTCAGCTGATCCAGGCCGACGTCACCGCCAACGACGACGCCGACAAAGCGCTACTCAAGCGCTTCGAACTCTTCGGCCCGCCCGGCATCATCTTCTTCGACGCCGCCGGCACCGAACGCGGGAACCTGCGCGTGGTCGGTTTCCAGGACGCCGAGACGTTCGGCAAGGTACTCGACGCCGCCCTATCCCGGTAGGGGCGACTTCAGTCGCCCTCAGCGCTCGATCAACCACCGATGGGCGACTGAAGTTGCCCCTACCGTCGCCCCAACAAGCAGCGCTAATTTCTAAAGAAGCCCCGCCTCGATCCGATATAATCCGCCACTTGCTTCGAGGAGCGCTGCAAGACTGCCGGGTGCAAAGCCCGCCGTCCCAGGCTCGATGTCAGTGCCGGCCGGGTTTCATCCGCCGCACCAGCAACCGCGCTCACCCGTCCATGCTTTGTTTGCAAACCCGTGCCGGGCACGGGGAGA
>ERZ650311.423-NODE-423-length-27211-cov-8.852850_pt1 | contig 27211 bp, 32 predicted proteins | sample MGYA00376247_ERZ650311 | MGnify/ENA primary metagenome ERZ650311 (study PRJEB26733, sample SAMN07839324) | wastewater metagenome | biome: small river; feature: stream; material: water | place: USA: North Carolina | collected 2016-07-28 ...
TCGGGACGGTGCCTCTGGGGGTTCCCGGGGGAGATCACACCGTCCCACCTTGTAATGAGTAAAAGTAATGACTAAATTGATGCAGGGTGATTGTCTGGAACTAATGAAAGAAATCCCCGACCAGTCGGTGGACATGATTCTGTGCGATTTACCCTACGGTACCACTCAAAACAAATGGGACAGTGTGATCCCGTTTGAGCCGATGTGGGCGCAGTACAAGCGAATATGTAAAGGTGCAATTGTGCTGACATCAACGCAACCGTTCACAAGTGCTCTGGTTGCAAGTAACAGTCGGGACTTCAGGTATGAAATGGTGTGGGAAAAGTCATCCGTGACAGGGCATCTGAACGCGCATCGCCGTCCAATGCGAGTACATGAGGACGTGCTAGTGTTTTCAGATTTTGCACCACCGTACTACCCGCAAGGTCTGAAACCTTACGGGAAGACAAAAAAGCGCGGAAACAATGGCACCAACTTTGGAAAGTCTGGAACCGAAAACTATCAAGAGTTCACCAACTACCCCCGATCAATTATTCGGATCGCCAATGACAGCAAGCCCGTCCACCCCACACAAAAACCCGTTGCCTTGATGGAATACCTAATCCGCACCTACACCAACGAAGGCGAGACGGTGATGGACAACTGCATGGGCAGTGGCACCACTGGCGTGGCTTGCGTGAACACAGGGCGCAAGTTCATCGGCATGGAGCAAGACGCAAAGTATTTTGAAATCGCACAAAAGCGCATACATGACTCCATTGATTTACCGGACTGGCTCAAATGAGTAATCGAAATTTCAACACAGTGACAGACGGTCATGATGAATGGCTGACGCCCAAGTACATTACCGACATCCTTGGGCCTTTTGATCTTGACCCGTGCAGTCCCGGCGCTCGTCGCCCTTGGGACACAGCGATGTATCACCTGGACAAAATGGACAACGGACTTGTTGCGCCTTGGTTTGGCAGAGTATGGTGCAACCCGCCATACGGTCGAGAGACATTCAAGTGGCTTGCCAAACTCGCAGACCACGGTAACGGTATTACGCTGATGTTTGCCCGCACTGAAACCGTTGGTTTTTTCGAGCAAGTGTGGGAACGTGCGGACGCAGTGTTTTTCTTCAAAGGTCGGTTGAAGTTTTGCTACGTTGACGGCACTGAAGCCGATGTTGCAAATGCTCCAAGTTGTTTAATCGCTTACGGTAAATCAAATGTCGAACGATTGCGAGATTCTGGTTTTGCTGGAAAGCTGGTGGTATTGAAATGAGCAACGACTATGTGTTCGACATCGAAACCTACCCCAACGTGTTTACGTTGGCGGTGGAACATGCAGAAGCGCCGCTGCGCTGGATGTTTGAGATCAGCGACTGGCGCAACGACTCCCGTGAGATTGTCGCGTTCCTTCAGTGGCTCAAGGGGACTGACGCCCGCATGGTGGGCTTCAACAACATCGGCTTCGACTACCCCGTTCTGCACACCCTGATCCGCATGGGTCACAGTGACGCGAACACGCTGCACCAGAAAGCGATGGCGGTCATCAATTCGCAGGATGACGACGGGGGCAAGTGGATGCACCTCGTCAAGCCCAGCGACCAGTTCGTGACGCAGATCGACCTGTTCAAGATTCATCACTTCGACAACAAGGCCCGCGCCACCAGTCTCAAGGTGTTGGAGTTCAACATGCGGGCCGACAACATCGAGGACTTGCCGTTCCCTGTGGGTACCACATTGACCCGCGAACAGGTCGAAGTGCTCAAGCGATACAACCAGCACGACGTGAGCATGACCAAGGCGTTCTATCACGAGAGCTTGGACATGATCCGCTTCCGCGAGGAGTTGACGCGCAAGTACGCCCGTGACTTCATGAACCACAACGACACCAAAATCGGCAAGGACTACTTTGTCATGAAGCTGGAGGAGGCCGGGGTCGCCTGCTACGATTTCGGTCCCAGCGGACGCACCCCTCGACAGACCAAACGTCCGGTGATCCATCTCAAAGACGCCATCCTGCCGTGGATCACCTTCGAGCATCCCGAGTTCAACCGGGTGCTGGCTTGGCTCAAGGCGCAGTCGATCACTGAGACCAAAGGTGTATTCACCGATCTGACAGCCACGGTCAACGGCTTCACGTTTGTCTTTGGGTTGGGCGGCATCCACGGCTCCGTTGAATCAGAGATTGTCGAGTCGGATGACGAGCATGTCATCGTGGACCTCGATGTCACTTCGTATTACCCAAACCTGGCCATCACCAACGGGTTCTATCCGGCGCACCTGGGTTGCGAGTTCGTCTCCATCTACAAGCACCTGTTTGAGCAGCGCAAACAGTACCCAAAAAAATCGGCTGAGAGCGCCATGCTCAAGCTGGCCCTGAACGGGGTCTACGGCGACTCCAATAACCAGTTCAGCGTGTTCTACGACCCGCAGTTCACCATGAGCATCACATTGACCGGTCAATTGCTGCTGTGCCTGTTGGCCGAGGGGTTGATGACGATACCGGGGCTGCGTGTGTTGCAGACCAACACGGATGGGATAAGCGTGAGGGTTCCGCGTAGTCAACGGGTAATGGTCGATCTGGTTCGAGGGGTTTGGCAAGAGCGTACCGGGCTGAACCTTGAGGAGGTTGTTTACAAAGCCATGATGATCCGCGATGTCAACAACTACATTGCGGTCTATGAGGACGGCAACACGAAGCGCAAGGGTGTTTACGAGTGGAAGACAGAGTGGCACCAGAACGCCAGCGCCTTGGTGGTCCCCAAAGTGGCAGAGAAGACACTGGTCGAGGGCGCCCCGATCCGTGAGACTGTGGAGAAGTGGCCCGACCTCTACGACTTCATGCTGCGCACCAAGGTACCGCGCTCCAGTTATCTGGCAATTGAGTGGGACGGTCAACCTCCCCAGCGGTTGCAGAACACAACTCGTTACTACATCGCTGAGGGCGGGGGTCGTCTGTTCAAGTGGATGCCCCCGCTCAAGGGTAAAAATGAGTGGCGCAAGATTGGCGTCGAGAGTGGCTGGGGTGTCCAGCCATGCAACGACATCAAGGACGCTGGCAAGTTGTCGGTGGATTTCGATTATTACATTCGAGAAGTGGAGAAGTTATGTCTGAGCTTGAAGTAACACCGGAAGAAGAGGAAGCGTTTGATGCACTGACCAAACAGGTTGCGGGCACCCATTACAAGGACTTGCCAATCCAACCCGTCGAGTACATCCACGCCAACGCGATTGGGTACTTTGAAGGCAACGTGATCAAGTACGTTTCCCGTTGGCGCAAGAAGAACGGCATCGCCGATCTTGAGAAGGCCAAGCACTACATTGAATTGCTGATTGAACTGGAAACACGCCATGCTTGAAAAACAGATTGAGACCAAGGTCTGCGACTACGCGAAGACCAAGAATGTGTTGGTTTACAAGTTCACCAGCCCCGCTCGTGCCGCAGTACCTGATCGTCTGTTCATTGGACCCACCGGGCGCGTGTGGTTCATCGAGTTCAAGCGCGAGGGTCAGAAGCCCACACCGGCACAGGAACGTGAGCACGCCCGGCTGCGCGGTCACAACGTCAGTGTGTTCGTGATCGACGACGTGGAGCAGGGTAAAGCGGTGGTGGATGCGATGGTGACGGGATGCTAACCCCTGACCTTCTCCACGACTACCAGAAGAAGGCGGTTAACTTCCAATGCACGCACCCCCACTCGATGCTGTGGTTGAACATGGGGCTGGGCAAGACCATCATAACGCTGACCAGCCTCGCACACCTGCTGGGCGTCGGCTTCCTGCATGGTGTGATCGTCGTTGCCCCGATCCGAGTCATCCGCCTGGTGTGGCGTCAAGAGGCTGCGAAGTGGGAGCACACCAAGCACCTGAAGTTCAGCCTGGTCACGGGCACCAAGGACCAGCGCACCCGCGCTCTCCTGCGCCCAGCCAGCGTGTACTTGGTGAATTACGAGAACCTTGGGTGGCTTGCCGAAACGCTCCAGACGTACTTCGTCAATAAGGATCGCCAGATGCCGTTCAACGGTGTGGTGTGGGACGAAATCAGCAAGATGAAAAACTCCACCACGAACCGGGTCAAGGCGTTCCGCAAAATCGCGGATCAGTTTGACTGGACCACGGGTCTCACTGGCACCCCTGCCAGCAACGGGTACAAAGACCTCCACGGTCAGTTCCTTGTGGTGGACCGGGGCGAGCGTCTGGGGACCAGCAAGACAGCGTTCCGCACCCGGTTTTACAAGAAGGCTGGGCCGTACAAAGAGGTACCCTACGAAGACACTGAAGACACCATCAAGAAGCTGATCGGTGACATCACGCTTGAGATGTCAGCAGAGGACTACAACCCGCTGCCCGATCTCATCGTCAACAACGTCGAGATTGAAATGCCCGACGATCTGCGGGCCAAGTACGAAAAGCTGGAGAAAGAGTTCTTCCTGGTGCTCGACAGCGGCAAAGAGATTGAGGCGTTCAATCAGGCTGCGCTGACCAACAAGTGCCTGCAGTTCAGCAACGGCGCCATGTATCCGATTGCCGGGATGCCCTTGTGGGAGTCGGTGCATGACCTGAAGCTGGACGCGCTGGAGGACATCATCGACGAAGCGCAAGGCTCACCGGTGCTGTGCGCCTACGCCTATCGAAGCGATGCCGAGCGGATCATGACCCGATTCAAAGACCTTCGCCCGATCAATTTGACCGAGTGTAAGAGTGAGTCCGCGCTGACCAACGCCATGCACCGGTGGAAGACCGGCGACTGCCCCCTGATGATCGGCCACCCTGCGTCAATGGGTCACGGCATCGACGGCCTCCAGAAGAACGGTCACATCCTTGTGTGGTACGGCCTCAATTGGTCGCTTGACCTGTACGAACAGTTCAACGCCCGGGTGCGCCGCCAAGGACAGGGTGCGCCGGTCATGTGTCATCGCATCCTGATGCAAGGCACACTGGACCAAGCGCAAGCGTTGGCCCTCGACGAGAAGGCGACAACGCAATCAGGGCTGCGCAACGCAGTCAAACAATACCGCCAATCCAAAGGACACTGACATGACAACCGAATCCATCGAACTCTGGCACAAACACGCCCGCCCTGAACCCACCGCTGCCGACTTCAACGTGCAGCTCGGGTGTCACTTTGAAGAAATCGAAGAAATGATGCGCTCCATCGTCACCAACGACGAAGAAGTGTGGCAGAAGATTCGATTGCAGCTTTTCGCCCTGTCGGCATTGCTCAAAACCGGCGCCATGACCGCCACTGTCCATTACCGCAACGGTTTCCTCGACAGCATCGCGGATCAGGTTGTCACCGGCCTCGGTGCTGCCCACTGTGCTGGGATGAAAGGTGCCGCTGCCTGTGATCGGGTCAACGCGAGCAACTGGTCCAAGTTCGACCACAACGGTCAACCGTTGCGCGATGTCAACGGCAAGATCACAAAAGGTCCGAATTACCAACCACCCGTGCTTGACGGCCTTTACTGAAAGTGTGATACACTTGTGTCACATTAACAGGAGCAGACATGAGCAATACCATACCGCCGCGCCCAGTAACAACAAGCGCCCGAGGCGCCGTTCTGAGGTGTGGAGAATGACCACCGCCGCACTCCCCACCCGCCAGCGCCAGGTGCTGCAGTACGTCATGGCGTATGTGAGGATCAATCACGCGATGCCGTCGCTGGCGGCAATCTCTGCCGAGTTCGGGTACCGGTCGCTCAATTCCGCCCGCTGCGCCATGCGTGCGCTGGAGAAAAAAAGCTGGCTGGCTCGCAACGAAGCCGGCTGGCTGATGCTCCACCCGGGCCGCTTCGCGGTGACGGTGCAGGCCGTCAACGTTGCCGACGCCGAAATGCTGGCCCTGCAAGTCCGACCACCCCGCCGCGCGCCGCGTGTGGCTCCGCGCGGCACGATTGATTTCGGCGCCGTCAGTGCCGCACAGGCGCGGGTGCTGGATGCCGTAGTGCGGCACGGCAGCAACAAAGGCGCCGCGCAGGCCCTTGGGCTCAGCGTCAAGACGGTCGAGACCCATCGGGACAACCTGCGCAAAGCCACGGGCGCCCGATCCAGCCTGGCCGCCCTGTGCGCCTGGGCGCAAGAGCGGGCAATGCAGGGGGAGCAGTCATGACCCTGCACCGCATCTTCAACTGGGCCATTGCCGCCGCCATCGCCCTGCTCATGGGCCTGACGTGGCATCTCGACGACCACGGCGCGGACCTGGTCCGCAGCGACGCCGAACGCGCTGCACAAACCGAAGCCCGGCTGCAAAAGGCCGCGCAGGACCTGTGCCTGCAAGAGGCCGGTCCGGGCGCTGCGGCCATTTGGACAACAAACGGCGACCTGGTTTGCAGGCCGCGTCGAAACATCAAAACAGGAGTTTGAGACATGCAACATCTTGATTGCACCTGCAACCAAGGCCGCTGCGCGTGCGCATGCGGCAAAGGACTCTGCCAGCGCAACAGCGACGGAAGCGACCCTCACACGGAAGACGACCTGAGCCCGTTCGCCGTGCAAGCGCTGGCGCTGGCTGTCGCTGCGGTAGCTGGCGTCATCTTCGTTTGCGCGCTGGCCGGGTACGTCGGCACGAAGATGGGGTGGCTGGCATGAGCTCTTACCTGATCGCCCACGTCGGGCACACACACAAAGGGTGCGAACACATCCTATGGTGGAACCCGGATAGCCGCGGCTACACGTATTGCATCGAGAAGGCCGGGCTGTACAGCGAGGACGATGCCCGCTCCAGGTGCAGACACGGTGACTGCATTGCCGTGAGCAAGCCCGTGGCCGAAGCACTGGCAAAGAGCACGCCATACTACCGCCGTCAGGACGGCAGTCTGGGCAAGATTTACGACGGCGGGCCGCATCGCGTGGTTCCGAACTCCAGAGATGCATGGACAGCCCTGCTCGCTGTCCGCCTTGGAGGATGCGCTCGCCTTTATGAGAGCCCGACACCGATCAGCGCAGCAAAGGCACGCGCCATCTACCTCGACGGGCTGGGCATGGAAGGCGGTACAGCATGAAAGAACGCCCCATCCTTTTCAGCACGCCGATGGTGCGCGCGATCCTTGCTGGCACTAAAACACAGACGCGGCGGGTGGTGAAGGCTGCGCCACCGCCTGGTGCACAGCGCGTCATCAGACCATTTGCAGGCGTTCGCCTGCAATGGGCCGCCACAGACCCGCACGACATGGAGCAGGGGCAGCTCGTGCTGGGAGATGTACCGCGCTACCCCTACGGCCAGCCCGGCGACCGGCTATGGGTGCGGGAGGCGTGGCGCGCGGTGTGGAGTTCAGACCACGAGCCGCCGCGCAACTTCGACGAATCGTATCGATTCTGGTACGAGGCCGACACCCCGCTCCAAGACGGTTACGGCAAGTTGCGTCCATCGATTCACATGCCACGTTGCGCCAGCCGAATCACCTTGGAAGTCACCGGCGTGCGCGTTGAGCGGTTGCAGGACATCAGCGAGGCGGATGCGCTGGCGGAAGGTATCGAGCGGTGTCAGGACGGAAAGTTTCCAAATTACCTCAGCCCGAGCGGATACGCTGGAAATCCGGTTGCAAGCTATCGAACGCTGTGGGAATCCATCAACGGCACCGGGAGCTGGGACGCAAACCCGTGGGTATGGGTTGTTGAATTCAAGCGGGCGGAAGGCATCACCCCATGATCCACGCCCGCACTTCCTGCGCAGATGACCGAAGAACTCCGCGCGTCTGTGCTCACCGCGTGTAAGTCAGAGGGGTTGCTGGACGGACCTTTCATCTAAGCCAATCCGTTGCCATCCGGTCATGTTCCGCTATCGGAATGATAGCAAATAACCCTCCAACCAATCACTTGACCTTACGAGCGTAGAACAAAGTGCGGTCCCCGAACAAGTAGAACCCCACGGCAGCGGCAAAGTTGTCAACTGACGCGCTGTCCATGTTGTTCAGTTTGAGAGTGGCCCATGTGCCCAGCACAATCACGGCCACTGCGGGGCGCATGAGGCGCACAATGGCCTCAACCCACGGGTACGATGGGTTGCTGCCACCAGCCTCATTCATCGCCTTGAACATATCCAGGTCAAGCTGGCGCATCCTGACGTACTCGTCCACGTTCACCGGCTTGTAGACATCCTGCTGGATGAACCGACCAATCAGAGATTTCCCCAGATCGACGGCCAACGGACCAAGGGCTGCGAGTATTGTCAACATGTCCATTACGGGTACTCCTTTTTCGGTAGCTGAAAGTGCGGGCCGTCTTTGAACGTGGACCAGTCCCCACCCCATTCAATCGGGACACCAACCTGTCTTGCCGCTTCTTTCATCGCAGCGGCGATCTTGTGGTACAGCGGCCAATCCCATCGCACTTCGCCGCCTACCCACGCGCCAAGGTCCACCGCTTTGGCAAACCCGTCCGCACCACGAAGATGACGCGAGTTCAGTGTTTGACTGGCGCCGATTTCAACCAGCGCCTTTTGACGCGCGGGGTCACGGACACCCTCCAGTACGGCGAAGTCAACGGCAGTCAACTGGATCGCCCGCTCGACTACTTTGACCAGATCGGGGTGGACACCCGCGAGTCGTGTTTTGGATCGGGCGCCGAGTGCGTACACGTCAGTGTCCCTTGAACCAACTGAGCGCAAACCCTACCGCACTGGAAACTAACGATACGAATACCATACCGGCCCAGAACCCACCCCGCCCCTGGTTGGCAAGAGCCACCAGTTTCTCGACGCTGGCTTCCAATTTGTCGATCTTGGCTGCCATCTCATCGAACCTGTGCTCGTAGGTATGCACACGTTCCCAGAGCGCACCGTATTTCACAGGGTCAAAGTTCGTTTCGTCGAACGCCATTGCTTACTCCGTAACAAGCGAGTTTTGAATTTCAGCAGCCGGAGCAAGCATGTTCACAGCAGCAGGGGTACGCAAGGCTTTCGACGCAGCCTTGCCGGTTTTTTGGAAGGGGTCTGCCAGCTTCTGACCTTTGGCCTGACGCGCCATCGCTTTCTCAAGCGCGGCAGCGGCCGACGCAGGGTCCAGCATCTCAGCAGCCAACTTGATTGCCAGCTTCTGATCCAGTTTGCCCTGCATCCGGCGCAGCAGATCGTTGGCGACCGTGGTCACGTTGTTCATGAAGTTGGGAGCGCGAGCGCTGCCCATGACCTCGGTGCCCATCAGGTTCACGTCAGGACCAGCACCACGGGCGGCTGCGGCCTGCGCTTCGGTTTGACGAGCACGGGCCAGATCGGCGCGGACATCCTCGACGATTTTGATCTGCTCGGGGGTCAGCACATCCGACAACGCCTCGAAGCGCGATTCACCGGTGGCCCGCTTAATGGTGCCCGGGGCGTTTTCCATTGCGCCAGCGAATCCTGCGGCCCGCAGGCGGGCGGTTTCCTCACCCAGTGCGGGCTTGAGTTTGCCCTCAAGAAACTGGCCGACCTGCATCTGGTTGATCGGCTTGCTCTGGGCGGCAAAGGTTTCTCGGGCCGTCTTGTAGGCGGGGGCCTTGTCTTCAACCCAGTTGAGGAACTGTGCCCGGGTGCCTTTGATCGCACCAACCTCGGCAGCACCGATACCAAATCGCTCGGGGTTCTTGATCAAGTCATCGAAGGCCATCTTCATGGCGTGGAGACTGCTGCCGGGGTACTGGGCTACTTCGCCCGGGATCACGGTCTGACCCATTGGACGACCGGCTTCATCGACAATTCTGGACGGTACGACTTGAGCAGGGCGGTTTTGACCGATCTGGAACGGTTGGCCTTTTTCCGCAGCCAGATCGGCAGCACGGGCAATTACCTTGTCCATTGAGGGGCGGTCTAGCAGCGACGCAAACGCATCATCTGCTGCCACCATTGCCTTGTCGGAAATGCCGTAGAGTTGACCGGCCGTTGTCTTGCGGGCAGCTTCAGCGGCTTTGAGTTCCGCAGGAGTTTTGCCGACCTGCTGCACGGCGGCAAGCTGCGCGGCCTTCTGCGCCTCGGCCCGCTCATAGAACGGCGTCGGGGTGGTCTTGGCAGCAGACGCACCCATCGCCGAGAACCGAGTGGCTCCGGCAGGTGCAGCGGCTTCAGCAGCCGTGGGCAGACTGCCCGGGACGATCTCGGACGGCTGGCGCAGGGCATTGAGCACCTCAGGACCACGACCCTCCACGGCCGTCAGGTACGCCGCCGACTTAGGGTCGAGGGCGTTGTAAACAGCACCGGCACCCTTTGCCGCCAGCTTGAAGGGGGCTTCGATGATCGGGGCGATGGGTCGCATTGGGTTGATGGCAGTACCGGCCTTGGACAGCGCGGCACCGGTCTGCGTAGCACCCAGCTTGGTCGCGGCAGCACCGCCACCACTGAGCAGCGTGGACAAGTCAGCAGCGGCACCCACGGGGTCTTCGGCGAACGTGCGCTTGATGCCCTCGTAACTGCCGTAGCGGTCCTTGTACATACCCCCGATGGCGTTGGCTGTCTGGACCGCCCGTTGCGTGGCTTCCGGGTTGGTGTCGAACTGGTCGATGAAGTTGACCACGCCCTGCGGCAGCGCGTTGCGCAGCGCCCCAGCGCCAGCATCAAGGATGCCAGTGAGGGTTTGGACCGGGCTGGTCACTGCTTGCAGAACACCACCGACAAAGCGCCCTGCACTCTCGGGCACGTTCTTGACGGCCTCCACGGGCACCTCGGTGAGCGAATAGCTGCGGCGCGGGCCGGGGATGCCGCCAGTGGCGGGGGCGGCGGCAAACTGCTCGAAAGGATTGACCGCAGGCGCTTGCGGTTGAGCAGCAAACTGGGCAAACGGGTTTTCTGCCATTTACTTCCCCTTGAGCACTTTGGCGGCTGCACCGGTACCGAAGATCGCATCGAACTGCTCGGCAGTACCCTGACCAGCCCGCAGCGCCTGAATCGCGGCAGCAGGGATATTGGCAGTGCTTGCACCAGCAGCAGGCTGACGCTTGGGCACCACGATTGGCTCGGTCGTGATGCCAGTACCTTCAAGAGCAGCAGCCGGGATTTGTTTGACGCGAGAGTTCCACGACTCGGCGCTCTTTTCAGCCGCGAGGCGCGACAAACGGGCCAGTTCAGACAGCGACTTGGCGTCGTAGGTGAGTTGACCGGCCTTGGCCTTTTCCAAGAAGTCCCGGTCGGCGTTGGTGAAGCCTTGGCCTGCGCCAAGGTTCGACGATTTGATCGCACCCAGCGTTGTCTCGGCCAGCGAGGACACCAGCACTTCCGTGTTCTTGATCTTTTCCGAGTCCGTGCCACCGGCCAGATTAAGCGCCTTGGCGATCTGCAACCGGGCGTTGGCACCGGTGCCGGTGATGACTTTGCCAGTGCCAATCAGGTCCATGACTCGATCAGCCGTGGCTGCGGCTTCCGGTGCCTTCTCGGCAGCGGCCAGCTTGGCTGCATCTTGATCAGCGATCAGGCCACCGAAACGCTCACCGTACTTCTTCTCGGTGCTGACGTTGACATTGGTGGCACCGGCTTTGGCAATGCGAGACTTTTGAGCTTCGACAGCAGCGGGCAGTGGTACATCGGCATAGGTGCCCACGGTCGTCGGCGCACCACCCAGACCCGGCAACTGAATCACTTGGCGCTGACCGCTCTGGTCGATGACCTGCGTCGTGGGCTTGTTCAGTTCCATGAACTTTTCGGTGCCCAACTTCGACTGCGCCAACAGTTGCGCGAACGCCTGCGGACCCTTGGCGATGGCATCGTTGATGCGACCAAGCGACTGCTCGGCAGTGATACCGCGAGACTTCAACACAGGACCAAGCACCGGGTCAGCGTGGTTGGCCTGATGCCATGCCAGATACTGCTGGGGTGCGTTGGGGTCCATCGGGTCGATGGTGTCGAGGAACGAGCGCGACTGTTTCAACTTGGCGTCCACCAGTTCGGTGTCGGCCTTCATCGTTTCGCGGCGCGTCTTCAGGAAGTCCGAGTAGCCTTTCAGGTCACCGGACTTCAGCAACGCATTGGCGATAGCCGTGTCGTCGGTTCCTGCTTGTGCAAGAGCGTTGGTGCGGGCGATGTCTTTCGCCTCGGCACGTTGAGCAGCGCCAAGCTGGTACTGCGCCAGTTGGTTCTGCGACTGGGCACCTTGGATTGCCATGACCTTGTCGTACTGAACCAGCGGGTCTTGAAGTTCGAGTGGCTTGACTGCCAGTGAAATGTTGGGGTTGAGTGCCATATCGAATCCTTATCCGATATTCGCCGTGTACGGCACTTCATACGAAGGGTAATTCGTCGTTGGCGTGAATGCTGGCACACCCCGGCTGCGCAGCGCGTTGAGCATGTTCTGACCCTGCGAGTAGTTCAGGTAGGTACCCAGCGCACCGGTGAGCGCGTTGGCACCGCCGACATAACCGGAGGCCCGAGCAGCGGCACCACTGGTCAGGGCTTCCCCGACGTTGGACGCCATCGTCTGACCTGCCTGCCCAATTTGCTGGGCCGACGTTTGCCCGATACCGGCCAACGATTGCAACGGGGCCAGCCGCGCCGCCCGCTCGGTCTGATAGCGGTTAAACGCATTGGTGTACTCTTGCGAAGCAAGGTCTTGACCAAACCGCTGGATCCCCTTGAGCGTGGAACCGGACAGCAGGCCACCACGGGCCGCAGCCGACCGCTCCAGTGCCTTCATGCCTTCGGACATGCGGAAGCCGTAGCCGGGATCAGCTTGGAACTGTTGCATCCCGAACTGCTGGTAATCCGTCAGCGGGATCAGCTTGTTGAGCGCCTGTTCACCGGCTTTGCGCCACGGTTCGGACAGTTCAACCTGTCGCTCGAACTGCTGATATTGTAAATCCGCAGCACGGTCTGCGGCAGACGCTTGCGTACTTGCTGCCTTATTGGAAGAAATGCCTCCAATTACAGCACTGCCGACAACGGCACCAGCAACCCAAAAAGTCATGGCTGCGCCTCGATTTCTGTGTGTTTGACCCGATTACCGAGACTGTACATCGAATCGGGGTCGGCCTCAACCAATTCGGCTTCGGCTTCCTCGACTGTTTTGGCCTCGATGGCGTGGAACGTCATGCAAAGCGTGTCGGTAACTGCGTACACCGCCCGCTTTGTCCCGGGTTTGCTTTGAAACAAGTGAGGCCCGGTAACCTCTTGCGCATTTCCCTCACCATCCGTGATCTGGACAGTTCCCGACACGATGAGGTAGAAATGTTCTTTCTTGTGGACTGCGCCGACCACGAGCACCCCGGCGTGACGAAACACTTCACGACAGTACATGCCGCCGTGGAAATAGTGTTTTGTCTCGGGTTCGTATTGCGGCAGCTTGGACAATTCCTGCTGCAAGGTTTCCACCTTTTGCCGCATCATCTGCGGCGGCGCAACCTCAAACCCTTTACCGTAGGTTATTCTCACTGAGTCACCTCACGACCACTGACGCGCATGTTGATGGCGCTGGCAGTCCCGGCAATCGTCGAGATGAAGTCGCCATTCCCCAAAACCTGACCCACCAGTTCTGGGAACGTGTAGACCTCGGACGGCTGGAGCGTCTTGGTCTTGGTGATCAGGTTGGCGTTGCCAGCGGAACCAGCGGCGGTCACCAAGTTCACCGAGATCGTCGCAGCCGAGGCACTGTAATTGGTCGCCGTGAACTTGTCGATGATGGTGGTCACGTTGGTGGCCGTGTATTGAGTTGTCTGGGTGTTCTCGACAGTTTTTGCCGGAACCAGAACTTTTACGGTGACTGTCATAGAGTGTCCTTAAACGATGCTTGTGATTACACCATCGATCACAGTGATTGTTTCACCACTGTCGGCAGTGAACGACCCGGATGCGCCAGTTGTTGCGATTGTCAGCGACCCGGCGCCCGGGGTGACTGCGATGTTTGCGCCTGCGGTAACGCTTGCGGTCAAAAACTTTGTGCCGTTGCCGATGAGAATCTGACCGTTTGTCGGTGTGCCCGTCCCAAGTCCGAGGTCATCACGCGCATCAACCGGAGCACGATTTTCCCAGCGGTTGTTTGCGGTTTTATAGACCAGTGTGTGGTTGTTCGCAACGCTCGAAATCCGCACGTCCTGCAACGAAGAAAGCGACTCGCTCAACTCCATCCGCATGAAAATCGAACCTGCACCGCCTGACGCTGCGTTGACCACTACAGCCACAGGGACGGTCAAGTTTGGGGCTGTGGGCTTGAATTTTGTCCATGTTCCTGGTGTTGCTGGGTCAAAATACAGCAAATCGCCATCTGCCCACACCTCACCAACGGGTGCTCCGGTCGTGTTGAATCCGCGAACCAACCCAAACGATGTAACGTACCCGAATGCGTTGTTTGCTACGTCTTGGGTCACAGCCCCCATCATGTACTCTGACGGGACCGAACCATCGGCAACAGCGAGGCCGAACGTCAGCTTGCCAGAGGCTCCGACAGTCCCGGTGAACATGACCGGGGACCCGTTGACAATCGTCGCCCCGCTGGTGTTTTTGGCGTAGTAATGGTTCTCCTGGCCGACTTGCAGGACACTACCGCCATACAAACCGACATCGAGCGTGCCGTCGTCGGAGTTCCACGCTGTGACGCCGGGGCTGTACACAACATCGGGTGACGGTTCCAGCGAATAACCAATGAACCGGGTGTTGTCTTGCTGCACGGACGCCATGCTGCCAAGTTCAGGCCGAACTTGCAGCTTCAGGGCGTCAAGTTGGTTCTGAATGTCCGCGATCTGCGCCAACAGTTGCATCGGGCTTGGTTCAGCCGCCAACGATTCAATCTGCTTTGACAACTCGGTTGTCTGCGCAATCAGGTCGCCCTGCAACGGGGCCTTCTGCAAGTCATTCAACGACTGGCTGCTGCCACCAACAGTGCGGAACAGCGAGAAGAAGAACATGTACCATTCGCGCGAGATGTTCCCCGTGCGAGGGTCCGTAAACGGTACCCTCGGGGGCGTGGGCGGTACGTTCAGCGGATCAGGCATTTGTGCCACCCACGACAATCTCTGCACCCATGATGGCGATCTTCACAGGGTCGGTGCCACTGACTTCGTACACGCGGTCACGCAGCTTCATGGTCATCCCGAGCCTGCGCCAGATGGCACGGCGCCCGTATTCGCCGATCTTGCCGATGCTGGTCCAGTGCTCGTTTGACCACGTATGACCACCGTCGTCAGACCAGCGCAACATGACCTGCGGATCGCTGCCCTGCCCTGTGTTCAGACCGACACCCGACTCCACATCAAGCTGAAGGCTGTGCTGCGCAGTGCGCTTGAGGTTGTTTTGCCCGGTCGGTAGCGCCCGCCAAGACCGCAGCCACTTCTGAGGGGCGCCATTGTCCGAATAATTGGTCAGGTCATACGAGTAGATGTTGCCGTTCTCGTGGTCCCCGATCACGGTGTTGTTATTGAAAAACGCCTGGCAGTCCCCCCTGTGGCGAGTGAACGCACCATCCACAAACCCCGCGCGTTCGTGCCACTCCTGAGTTGCTACATCGTAGACCCATGTCGTATTAGCACTTGGGAACACGAGCACATAAAAGCTGTGACCATCCTGTTGATAAGTGTACCCAATGGTGTCTGACAAGTCACCGTACCGCTGGATTTGCCACTCGACCGCATGAGTCGAGATGCGCTGACCCGTGTACCCGTTTGCACGGTACACCATGCCCTGACCCCGGGCGTCCCTGCCGAGCCAGAACAACCCGTTGTCCATTTTCGCAATCGAGTACGGGGCCGCACAACCCAACTCATTGAACGCACCCTGTATCCGGGTAAGGGGGAAGTCTGCGTTGCCACTGCTGTACCAAACCTCCACTGAGTTGGTGCCAAACACCCACAGTTCCCGGTGATCTGCGATGACGCCAACCACACCATCAGGGGCACCCTCAGCAGACGCAAAGTCCAACGGGTCAATTGATGTGCCATCCAGCAAATCAGTGACCCATATTTTCTGACTGTTGGGTTCGTTGAACACGAAATACGTGTCAAGGTATGAGACAGTCACGGCGCCGGGGAAATCAGAGTCGGTGATCTGACCAAAGACACCCGTGTTCGCGTTGTAGATGTACGAGGGGCCGTTGCAGGCAACGAACAACTGGATGCCGTTGTCAGCCATGCTGACTGGTCCAGCGCCACTCACAGCGCCCAAGTCTGTGACAACGTACGTCGGCGAAACCTTGTACAGCCGACTACCACTGACAGCGTACAGGTTTTCACCAAGAACCCACAAACCTCGCACCGGTCCACTGCCGACAACAACCTCCAGATGCAACCCGGGGCAACGGTTCAGAAACGCAGGTTCCTTGCCACCTTCGGGCACCATCTCGGGGTACAGGTTCACCATGCGGCTGTCAGCAGCATTGACGCTGCGGGCAACGTAGGATGACCCGAGGATGGGTGTCTTCATCAGAAATTACCGGCGTAGATGTTGAACCGCTGACGGTTTGCAATGACGGCGTAAGGCATCCCCATCACGTCGTCCGGGTTGTTGATGCGCTTCAGGTTGCGTTTGCTTGTCATGGCGATTCGCTGCACCTGTGGCGACGGTTCAACCCCGAACTCGGGAGCAATTTCGCACGCGAGATTGTACGCAAACGCCCGCATGTACCCCGGTGGGAAAAACAGGTCGGTCGCCAGATCAGCAGGCTGCGCCAGTTCCTCAACCGATACGATGTGCCACTCCAAGTCCTGCGTCGGCCTTGGGTACACGATCATCTCAATGTCCGGGAACGTCATGTTGACGAACATGACCTGTGGGAACGTGGATGTCGCAGTTTTGACGGCGATCTCGTTGTATTGTTGCTGGTTGATCAGCTTGATGCCGTATGGCACACCACTCGGGGCGACGTAGTACGTGGCGGGGTCAATCTGTACGGGGCGGGCGCCCACGAAATCACCAGTGGGGCCGAGGGTGCGGCTGATCTGACCAGCGGGCCAGGTAAACACCTGGTCTTGAGTGCAGAACACGGCAAGCCGCTCGACACTCCACGAGTCCAGCATCTGATTGAGCGCAGTCAGAGCGTCCTCAGCACTTGCGGCTGACGGGGTTTCACCTTCTGCGAGAACACCCAGCAGTCTGAGTGCTCTATTGATCTGTTCCCCGGCTGTCGCCATTTCGCGGTCCTTCGCATTCGTAGATTGCCGAAGTCAAGAAGGAAGGGACTTCGTTGGGCTGTTCGACGGGTTGGTCGGTTTGTTTCCGGGTGTACTTGCGCTTGGGCTTTTCAGCTTCGGCTTTGAGTTCTTCGGACTCCACCTGTGCAGGCGTGTCGGGATTGTACTGCACCCATCCGTTTTTTTCATCTTGCTTGACCTCATCAGGGTGGGTCGCAATCTTGGCGCCGTGGATCGGGTGAGTGAGGATGATGTTCATGGGGCTCCTATGAAGAAACGAGACCGAAGTCTCGTTTCTCATGTGGTGATGAAGATCAGGCGATCTTGTAGACGACAAACGTACTGTCGGCCACCTTGCGGAAGCGGAACAGCGCACTGGTCGTGACCGCAACCGCCACGACAGCGTTGCCGCCATCCGTGACACCCGTGTTCACCGCCAACGTCACAGCGCCGGACGAGGTGCCGGTGTTGACGACAGCCCAGTCAAACGTGCTGCCAATGACGGCATTGGGTACGGCGGCGTCGATAGCCGCGCCGGTAGGCAACGTGTAGGTTGCGGCAGAAGTGCCGGGGTTGGCAACCAGCCAGCCGTTCACGACTTGAGCGGCGGTCAGGGTGGCGGTGGATGTTGCGGTCTGAGGGGCAGCAAATGCGCCCATGATGGTTTCGGCGCGGTTGCCGGCACCAACCTGGAAACCGCCTGCGCCGTTGGGGAGAGCCATGATGATTCCTTTGAAAGTGAAGTTCGGGAAAAGGGGCCGAAGCCCCACTCGGGTTAACCCCAGATGCGGCAGCCCATCTGCGGACGGATGGTGTTGTAGCCGTACAGAACATCGACCCGGCACGGCATACGGTCGTTGTTGATGTCGTACTGACGAACAACCCGCAGACTGATGCCGTTGTGGACAGCCCGCGACGCCATATCGACCCCCTGCGGCAGCAACAGGTCGGCAGTGGCGAACGCGATAGCGTCACGGTGGTACGCCATGTTCTGCGGGTAGCTGGTCGAAGCAGCACCAACGAACACGACCGCCTTGCTGGTCGCAGGCAGAGACACCATCGTACACAAGGCGTGGCTGGCCGAGTACATCGGAGCAACCGTCACAGTGGCCGTGGTGGTGACGGTAGACGAAGCCAGTGCCACAAACTGGAACAACGAGCCGGTGGACTCGCGGGTCTGCGGGTTGGCCGCGAAGCAGTCGGCGATGGTGAACACGTCACCGGGGTTGATGGTCTCGCCCGAGCCAACGGTCAACGTCAGCGTGGTGGCGCCTTCGGTGGTCACAGCCGCACCAGTGGTGTTGCCAGTAGCCGCCCGGGTTCCGCAAGTGTGAACCTTGATCGACTGGCTCATGTTCACTTCTTCGTACCCGAGCACCTGTTCGCCCATCATCCCGGCCTTGAACTGGCGCGAGATAACGTCGGTGGGGTTGAAGAAACCAGACAGCCCGTTCACCAACGCTGCGTTGGCTGCGGGGTTTGCGGTCAGGTAACGCGGCGACATGGTGGCAGCATTCTCGTTCAGCTTCTGCTGGGCTTGCAGCATGACCAGAGCGGTAGCCGGAGTCGTTCCCGGGGTACCCACCGAGTTGCCGATCAGCTTGTAGGCATTGGCGACGTCGGCGTCCACAGTGGCGGAAAGCTGACTGATACGCGGCTTCAACACACGCTCGGCAAAGTCGTCCAATTGCATGGTCAACTCAGCAGAAGTGAAGTTGATGCCGACGTGCTTCTGGCTGGCAACGGTCAGCGTGGTGTACTGCTCGTTGTCGTCCTGAGTCTGCAACGCGGCACCGTCCGTCACCAGTGCGCGGTCGGGCAGGCGGATGCGCAGCGTGGAGCCGATTTTGGCACCGTTCACCGCAAACGAATCGTCGTACTGACGGTTCACGTTGCGGGTGATCACCAGGTTGTTCTCCAGAATTTCCAGAGACTTCCGGGTGATCATGTCAATGGTAAGCAGGCTGTTTGCCATGATGATTTCCTATATCAATTATTGCGGGTCGCCCGGGCCTTGGTGATCTGTCGTTGGCGCTCTGCTGCGATCCATTCCGATGTGCTCATGGTCTGGGTGGACCGTGGATCGGTGGTGTCAGTGACACCGGGGTTCACAGCGCGGGCGCTGACCGGACGAATCGGTTCTGGCGCGGACGTTGTTTTCTTTTGGGGAGGTTCGGCACTCAGCTTGGCCTCAATCTTCCCAATTTCACGGGCTTGCAGGAGCGGCGACAGGCGCGAGATGCGATCAGCTTCTTTCGGGTTGCTACCCAGCCAGTAGGCCAGATCAGTACCAGCTTCGGACGCTTTGATTGTCTCAGCCATCACGTCGGTGATCCGAAGGTTCGGGTTGTACGCGACTTGATCGAAATCGTCATACTTGGCCCGGGCTTCTTCTTCACGCTCTGCGTAGGCGTCCTCAACTTGGGCGCGTTGCCTCTGAAGTTCACGCTGCGCGATCAGTTCTTCGGCCTTTTTGACAGCCAGTGCCTCAGCATAGGCTTCGACGGACTCAAACTGATCAGCGGGCGGCAATTCCTTTGGCACCGACTGCCGCACTTGCATTTCTGCTTGTTTGGCTTGCTGCTCACGTTCCCATTTGCGTTGCTCTCTTGCGAGGCGCTTGCCGATCATGGCGTCGAGTTCAACCTGTGAGAATTTCTTCTCGTCGGGTTGTTTCTCTTGGCTATTTTCGACTACTTCCGGCGCGTTTTGTACCTGACCCGGGATGGCCGTCACCTCGGGGGATGGCGCGGAATCAACTCCCGCTGGTTTTTGGACTTCATCAGTCATTGCTGTTCCATTGGAACCCCGGTGAACCTCGCCGGTACGGTGTGATTAAATTATAGGCTCTTGCCTGTCGAAATGTAAACAATGGCGGTATTTCGACCACGCCGGTTTCCTTTAAAGTGAGTCCGGTGATTGAAATTCATTACTTTATTTGTCCCCAGGTCGTCCCGCCGTTCAAGGTGAACCAGTAGGAAGGCGTCGCTGTGGCGTTGTTGAGCCAAACCTGCACCGTGCGGTCGTTGTTGCCGAAATAAGCACCAAGACACTGCACGGTCGCGGTCCCTGATGCACCCCACGGCGGCGGATTGTTGAATGTCGCCCCGTCGATTATTATAGAAAATGTTGTACCGACTTGCAGCGCACGAAAATCAAAACCGAAACCAGACGCCAAAAGTGTGCGGATGTTTGCGTTTCCGGCAAATTTGAACGCCCCGAGTCCGGTGATAGTTGAGCCCGATTGCGAGTTAAACAGACGTGCGCCACCGACTTGCAGCGTGTTTTCGTTGTCGAGCGCTTCGAGTCGGAGTTTTGAGATTGCAGTCGGGGCGGCCAGACCTGTATAAGCAATGTAGTGCGCCTGAATCGGCCCTCGGACGCGGTTGACGCGGATGGTGACTTCCTCCGCGGTTTGCGTGTTGACCAAATTGGCATCGAACTCCAGCACCGACCGGCTAATCGCCGTGGTCGCAGTCGCCCAGAACGCATTCAGCGGCTCGATGACCAGGCCATCAATAATCGTTTCGTGACGTGTCGCTGTCGTGTTAGTAATGAGCGCGCAGTAAATATAAATCGCGACCTCTGTGCGGATCACGGCGTCTTTTGCACGCGCGACCATCTGCCCAAAGGTTGTCGTTTCGCAGTTTTGATGGAATCCTACGCAAATGTGCGTCGCAGAAAGCGGCGAAGATGCTCCGTTTTTCAGATATTCAAACTGCGGCTCAATCAACGACCCGCCACCGATTTGGAAATCGAAATCCACGGACCCGGTGATCGGCGTCGAATACTGCCGTTTGACAATAGGCCGGATGACCTGTGTATTAAGGCTCTGAGACTTGACAGCCCGACCGGCACAATCGATAAATACCCCATCGCGAATAACCTCGCTACCCTGCCGCAGCGCGTATGTCGTCGCGCCAGCTTTTGCGAACACAGCAATGCCGTCGCAATCGTCTGTAGCGCCAGCAGGCAAAAGGACGTCTTTGATGTAGGGCTTGTCGATCAGGACAGTGCCCTCGTAACCGACAACTGCGATACCCTTGCTTGGTTGCGCCAGTTTCGTCCTGCGAACACCCACGATGCGCGGATTGAGGATCGTGACGCCTTCGTACAGCCCTAGCACGACGATGCCGGTGACCTCACGAGTCGCGCTTGCATCGGCGTCAAACAAGTTGTTGATCGTCACCGGCGTGGTGATGGCGACCCGCCCGCCCTGGGTGGCGTTGGTGTGCTTGAAAGTGATGCCCCGGGCGCATTTGTTGTTGGCGTTGATCGTCAACGTGCCGCCTGTGATCGAGCACGAATTGATCGCCGTCGTCTCGAAATAGAGCAGGTCGGTAAACGCCGTAGCCCCGGCGCTGACGTTGATCGTGACGTCGCCGCGACAGATGATTTCCACCGCACCGGATGCCCGGCTAATGTACGGCTGCAAAGGTCCGCTGATCAGGTACGTGCCGCTGAATTCCACCGGTATCCCGAGCGGTATCGCGTAATCGAGACATGCTTTGATGCCGACTGTGCTGTCGGTCACACCATCACCAACAGCACCAAAGTCCTCAACACTGACACGCTCGCGCATCTTGGACTGATCGGTTCTGGCGACCGCACCCACCCCCGCCTGGATAAACCCGATCAACGAAGACCCGCTGGGCGCCGCCAAGACCGAGAATATCCCGCTCCCATTGCCTGTGATGTTGTCCCAATCACCAACGGGCACATTTGTCCATGTGGTCAGCGCGAACTTGTACGAAACCTCGGCCTCAACCCAAATCTCACCCCCTGCCGGGACACGGCCAGCAGCGTCAAGCACAATCGGGTTGGCGTGAGCAACAGTTCCCGCGCTGGTGGTGTACACGGCTCGCGGCGTTGTCGTTCCCGCGTTGTAGGTGTACACCTTGCCACCAGACAACGGGCGCCCATTGTCGCCAAAAAACTGCGCCCCTGCGCCAGCAAGCATGGAGAGTTGAACGGTCGGCATCGAATGTCCTTACGCGAGAAACTTGAGTTTGTAGAGTGTGGACAAATACAGCCCAACGATTTCGTCGATGATGTTCTGAAGCGGTGTGTCGGTCTTCTCACACACCTTGTACCGCTCTGCCTCGATTTCGGCAAGCGAATCCGCAAGAAACTCCACCACGTTGGTTGTCTTCTTGGCAGACACCAGCGTCACAGGCCCGATCAACCCATGACGCCCTTGGTACGCTTCTGCAAACTTGTCGGCAAGTTCCACAATTTCGTCGTAGAACACCGCCAACGCGGAATGCTTGGAAAAACTGCGGGTGTTGAGATGCACAGAATGGGTCACATCTCGCGCCAGAAACAAATGACCGATGAATTCAGCGCATTTCATTCGCATCTCCCATCTGAGGCGGCATCTCAGGCGATCCCGCCACCAGATCACCAGTGTCCAGTGCGGCAGCGATAGTGCCCATCACAATGTCCTGAATCTGCTCGGGGGACATGCCCGCCTGCACCGCGCTGATGCGCTGTGTCTCGGCCTGATATGCCTTGATCTGGGCCTCGAACTCCTTGACGGCGATGTCTTTGGCCTCCATCGAGTTTTGCACGTTTTGCAGCATGTTGAACATGTTCTGCATCTCGGCCTGCATTGCCTGAATCTGTTGATTCGCGGCAGACAGTGCCGGGTTGTCCTCGTCGGCCAGCACCTTGGGGTCGAGGGTCTTCTGAAACCGCTTGGCGAGGTCTTGAGCGCCAGGCCAATCCATGTTCTTGACGAACAGATCGCCAGCAACTTGCCACAACTGAGGATTGCCTTGCAGCAACTGAGCCATCGACTCAAGGGCTTCCTGACGCTTGGTGGCGTAACCCGGGCCGGTGATGACGCGCACATCGTACTTGCCGACGCCGGGGTTGTAAATCTTGTCGATCACAACACCCTCTTGGTTGACGATCTTCTTGACCGGCTCCTCTTGCGTCGGGTTCATCTTGACGGTCGATGGTTCACCGTCCTCGCCGATGATGCGGGCGATACGCTCCGTGTCGTAGATTTTCGGGATCAGGTCGATCAATTGGCGACCGATGTGGCGGATGGCGCGGGCGAGGTTGTCAACATAGTGGTAGGTGCCAACGTCGCTTTCCTTCTGACGCGCAAGGATCGCCTTACCCGACCGTTCGTTGCTGGTCATCCCCAACGATGCGTTGTACTGACCCGTGGCGCTCTTGATGTCCTCAGCCGCACCCGCTTTGGCCTGCAACAGCCCGCTGGAGGCCATCGGGGGCTGTGCGCGCTGAGGTAGTGGCAACACCGCACCCTGACCATCCGTAACGTCCGGGTTTACCTCCAGGTAGGGCCAAGCGTTCGTGTTGGCCGTCTTCCACTGCTGCTCATACCCCTCAAACTGCCCAGCGTAGCCAATAAACGGAGCTTTGGGTGCCAGCGCCAACATCTCGGCCTCCTGTGACACCCAATAGTTGTACATGCGCTGGGCATCCTTGGCGTTGCGCACCAAGCCCGACACGTACATCCGTCCATCGACCTCAAACTCGTTGCCGACAACGCGCACCACGGGGATGAACGATCCGGCCCAATCGCGCTCTTCCAGAATTTCGTAGCCGTTGATCTTGCACCAACGCACCCGCTTGCGATCTGAGTCGCGGGAGCGCAGAGGCTTGCCAAACACGAGTCGGAGCGCCCTGTCTTCAGGGGTGTTGTCAAAGGCGGTCTGGTTGCCCGGGTACAGGTTCAACCGGGCTTTTTCATACTCAACATAGAAATACTCGGCGATCCGAACCGTGTTCTGGTTGATCCACTGGCTGATCGACTGGTCGCCCACACCCAGCGACATCAGGGTCGTGATGGGTGCGGCGTTGGGGTACATGCGCTCGTACTCGGCTTTGGTCATGTCCTCGGTGATGAAGCACCAGCGGGCATCCGCGCCCGTGGGGTCTTGAATCATCGGGTCCATGTAAACCGAGAAGCTGTTGCGAATCCGACCAATCTTGATGTCTTGGTCGAAGGTGGTTTCGTCGCAATACTCGGTCAGGATGCGAACGTAACCCTCACCGTAGGACACTTGATTCTCGCAAGCCGTGTCGTAAGCGACATCGGCGTCACTCAGGTACTCGATGTGCCGGATGACCCCGTTGTACACCTCTGCCATGTCAAGGTCCGCCTTGTCGTCGGCAGGAATGACCTTGATGCCGGGGCGGTTCATTCGCTGCTCGTTCGTCACGTGGCGAACGTGCTGAGGCAGTTTGTTGATGGTCAGGCAGGGGCGGGCGTTGATTGTCTGACCCTGCACCGCGCCGCGCGTCTGGAGCACGTCAGCAGGCCATTGCCATTGGTTGTCGGGAGATCCCGCGAAGAACCGCAGGTCATCAAGCTCGTTTTCCCGGGTCTCGGAATAGGCCGAAATCGCCATAGTCATGCGACTACGGGCGACAGTAAGAACGTCCTCGGAACCACCTTTCGACGGGTTGGGGCCGTTTTTGGCTACGTTTGCGACAGCCGTGATTCCGGTGGTGTCTTTCATGCGTCAAATACTCCGAGAGTGTGAGCCTCACGCATCACGAGCAGGTTTTCACCCTCCCATTGTAGCTCCTGACCGATGGAATCACCAAACAGCACCTTGTCGCCGACTTTTACCTCTCTGGTGTCCGGTCCAGCGGCCACCACAACGCCCGTACCGGTCTGTTTTTGTCGCAACAGCACGAACAGATCGTGTTTTTCCATGTCGGGGCGCACAATGAGGCAGTCTTGACGGGCTTTCAAGGTCATTTTCGGTAGTCGTTGGGGTTGGTTGCTCTCACGAACCCATCCATGATGTCAAAGCAGCGCCATTTTGGGCGTTGTGGCGGGTGTTTCGTCGCTCATTGTACTCACGATGTGCCACAGGATAGGCAAAAGTGACAGCAATGGCGTCAGCAGCGTCGGGAGAAGCCAGTCCCCGCGCCTTCATTTCCTTCTTCCCTTCGAGAAAAATGGTCCCTGCGGAGTTGGGCTTCTTCATCGGACCGATCAGATCACCCTTCAGCAACCTGTCCTGCGGGATACTCGCTGTTTTGAGCCAGTCGCGCATCGCTCCCCAGATTTCCGCCCGTTTGTTGCCCCACATCACCGGGTTTTTCGCCTTCCAGCCGAAGTTCACCCCTCTGACCTTGTACTTCTGCTCGACCAGTCTGTCCAACACCCCGTAGCCCAGCCCACCCTCGTCAATCACCGTCAACGCGGGCCGATACTCTTCGATGGCGTCGATGACATGTCCGACCGTGGTCATGGTGTCGTCACCCCTGAATCGCCTGATCGCCACGATGTCCCGCCCACGACGCACGGCAATCACAGTGCTGTCCATGCCCCCACGGGCCGGGTCAACGCCGAGGATCACGGGTGCAGTCATGTCCTTGTACTGCGGGCGCTTCATGGCGTCATCGACAAGGTGTGGGGCGATGAACTGGTCCTGTCCACTCTTGGGAAAGTCCCCGTACACTTCAACCCGCGCCTCGTCGGAGTCTTCGCCGTACTCGTCGATGATCTGCTGGTAAATTGTCTTGTCCGTGCCCTCGACGGTACGGGCGTCGATCTTTTCACTCTCCCAAAACTCCCGCTTCGACCCGTCCACGGCCTCGTAGAAATACCCCGTGTTGCGGCGCCCGTTGCTGAACGCCAGCCAGTACCGGTCCAGGATGTTCTCGGTAAAGAAGCCCGCAGCCACGGACCAGATGCTGTCCGGGATACCGCTGGCTTCGTCGAAGATCACCATCATGCCGTCCATGTTGTGAACACCGGCATAGGCGTCAGGGTTCTCCTCGCTCCACAGCTTGCCCTCAGCCCCCCAATACCGGGTGCCCTTCTTGAGGTCACGTTCGACCAACTCCGTCAGCCACGACGCGGGCGACAGACTCGTGGCCGTGGGTTCCCACCAGTGGGCGTTCAGCGCCATCGTCACCCACTTGGTCAGTTCGCCCCACGTCACCTTGCGCAACTGGTTCTCGCTGTTGGCCGATACGATCACGCTGCTCCCGATCCTGGTGGTCAGCATCCACAGGATCAACCAACTGACCAGCGCCGACTTGCCAACCCCCCGCCCGGACGACACCGCCCTGCGCAGCGCGTCGATCAACTCACCGTTGCTCAGTTTGCCCCGGTTCTCCCGGATGAAGTCCCGTATCCTGCGCAGGGTCCTGCGCTGCCACGCCCGAGGTGCCTTGAAGTGTTCGAGTGGGGTGTTCTTCTGCCCCCACGGGAACACGAACAGAACAAACGCCTCGGGGTCGTCCCTGATCGACGGACTCCAAAGCTGAGTCATCAGCGTCTGCTCGTCTTCGGGGCTGTATCGGGGCTTCTGCATCACGTCATCCAATCACCAAGGGCACTCGCTGCCACGACCACCAACAGTCCAATCAGTAGCCACAGCATCATCTGTCCTCCAGTCTCGGGGTCACATCGACCACTTCTGCCTCAATCACCCGGGCGTGTGCCGCAGCCAGCGCCTCATTGATGGATATGCTGCCGCCGAGTTCAACCTGCTTGACCTCACCGTACCGCTTCCGATTGTGGGCACCCATGAGCCACTTGCGCGTGTCGATGCGCAGCTTGTCCCGGTTCACCGTGTCGTTCGATGTCGGGTCTACCGATTCGATCCCATCGGCAATCTCAAGAATCTCACCGGCCAGGAACTCGGTGCGCATCTCCTGCGCTTCCTTGAACCGCTCATGGCGAGTGGGGTCACGCTTGACCCATCGCAGGAAGTCTTCATACGAGATGGCGCGGTAGTCGTTGTCAATCAGCGATTGCAGGGACCGGCCTCGGTAGATGTCTTCGATCACCCGTTCAAAGACTTGTTCATATTCGAGGTGCAGCAGTTCACGCGCCGACTTTGAGGGGCGCGGGGGCTTGGGGTCTGGGCACGACAGCCAGCTTGGGAGTGGGGTTTCGCCGGTGACAACCGTGCCTAGGGAATGAGGGTGTCCTTGTTCCATAGTGGGTGGGAGTGTACATCGGAGTTCGGGGGCTGTGCAACGGAAGGGTTGGCGGGAGTAAGGAACCCATTGGGTTTTTGATTTTGAAAAATTTTTCACGGGTTCTGTGGTACCAACGTCGCCGATGACCCGAACCCGCTGGCCCTCACCCGCCCCCAGTGCACCACGGAACCCGCTGGGTTCAGGGGTTCCCAGTGCACCACGGAACCCGCTGGGTTCAGGGGTTCCCAGTGCACCACGGAACCCGCTGGGTTCAGGGGTTCCCAGTG
>ERZ650311.424-NODE-424-length-27193-cov-8.134129_pt1 | contig 27193 bp, 23 predicted proteins | sample MGYA00376247_ERZ650311 | MGnify/ENA primary metagenome ERZ650311 (study PRJEB26733, sample SAMN07839324) | wastewater metagenome | biome: small river; feature: stream; material: water | place: USA: North Carolina | collected 2016-07-28 ...
GTTTTTGAATTCAATAAATTTCTACCTTAGTTTTCCGCGAATAAAGGTCATCTTTGGGGTCCTCAGACTCTACAGCCTTTGAGAATCAAAAGATGGTCAGCAACTGGGTTGTTTACAATAGGCATAAATACAAGCCACTACAAACAGGATGCCACACATGATGAAGATGAAAAAGGAATCAGAATGCACACAAACTGGGTAGGTGTCCTCGCATTCCAGAGTGTCTACGCTGAAGCATTTACCAGTGCAGTTGAAGATGGTGCACAATTGAGGTCTTTCAGAGCAGTATGTATGAAGACATTTATCCTCGCATGTAACGTCTCCAAATACAGCAAAGGCTAGCACTATTAGAATGACACCAATGATGCCGACTGCTGCAGGTCCGTACGTGTCCACGTGCTCACGCGTGATCATGAATTATGAGTCAGTGCGTGCTGAGCCCCCCAAGACTTGTACCACTAGAGCTGTCTTGGCCACAAAGCTCCAGAAGATGTACTCCAGCTCAGCTCTTGAAAAGGTAATGTAGCCTGCAGCATACCGGGCAGCCACCAAAGGAAAGGTGCAGAACAGGAGAATCAGACTAAAGTAGATGCCGACGACAAACCCTGGGATTTCATCCCACTGCTCAAAGAAGCGGATGCTGATAAACACCCAAGGCAAAATGCCAAACACAGAGCCCACCAAGAACCATTTCCATCGAAGGGTTTTCTCCAGCATGTAGCCTGTGAACTGGCACAAGATGTTGGGCAGCACGATCCCCAAGAAGAGAGTAGTCTCATCGGTGATGTTGGACAATTGCGCGATAGCCACTAGCATGATGGAGGCAGTGATGCTGTACTCGACCCATCGTAAGACGGAGACTCTTCGAGACAGGCGAGTCTCCATTTCAAAGGGGAATGAGGCTCCGAGCTCAAAGATGGCGGTGAGTCCCGCGAAGATGGGCATCCACACGATCACGGGGATGCCATTCCGATTGATCTTGTCCCAGTGCACGGCTGCTACACCGAAAGAAACGAGAAACACTATCGTGTGGAGGAGTGCTGCCAGTACATGCCACCGGATCAGCGTGTCTGCGGACACCATTCTTCTGGTTTAGTGTGCGGGGGCTTTTACTAAGGCTTCTATCCGAATAATGGCTTGTTGCAAATCTGCAGCTGCCAAGTGAAGAGTTACGCGTGTCTTGATCCAAATGGAATGAGACACGATACATACAACTGAAGGCACCCACTCCAGACGCAGCGCCGAGTCAGCCACAATAGCAGAGGGTCCCTTGTCTGGAATCTTCTCCATCAAAGCGACACACAGCTCATAGGCAAGGTTTGCCACACTGGAGCGTTCCTTAAATAAGGCTTCTACAGCACCCAAAGCCTCGGCCCATGCCTCAGAGACACTCAGACGGCGGCGAGCAATCTCTTTGAAGCGCAGAGAGCACAGAGAACACAGAGGCCCGTCGGTGACAAACTTGCATGTGGTGAGATCCCAGGTGGCGGGGATGCCGCATTCTGTGCAAATAAAGAAGCAGGAGTAATTGTGATAGGTCCACCCATTAATCAGGAAGCAAGAGGCTTCTGAACGCTTGCAGCCGATACTTATAGTCGAGTTTTGACGCCCACAGTAGGACTTGTCAAAGAGCACGTCATACACGGCGCGAGTAACACCGACAGTCTTTAGCGCATCGTAAACAGTCACTGATGACTTGTCCTTCAAGGGAGCAGGCTGATTGTGTGCTGTGTGAATCAAACCACAGTTGAGACACAGCTGCAGACGACGGCCAGTGTGTGCCAAGTCCCTGATTTTCAAGGCCTCGAATCGTTCGTTGATGGCATTCTCTGCTCGCTGATCCATGTTGCGAGGCCACTGTATGAAGTAGGAGCCAAAGGCCGAAAACCACTGCCACGCCATCCGTTTGATCTGCGGCAAATACGGCGCCATCTTCTTCACCAAGATGGTCTTCAAGACAGAAGGCCCCGTACGGCGATGATGAAAGGCTCGAATGACTTCACTCAAGACTTGGCGTGACGATGGGTCGCCCACAAGCCGCAGGAACTCCAGTGCTGCTTCCTCATCTGTTTCTTGGGCAACAGAGGTCATAATGTGAGCGTCTCGTGCCCGCATCGAGTCGCAGGGCTCGGCTCCCAGTGTCTGAAAGACGGTTTCCCAAAAGGATAAAGGGACCACACACTCGGGTCCTGTCTTGGCCATCGACGAGTTGAACTGCTCCAAGTCAGTAATAGCGCCCAGTTGCTCAGTGTATTTTTCCCAAACAGGGGACAGGTACGTCCACTCGGCTGCAAAAGGCCGCACCATCCTCTCAAAGAAGCAGGAGACTGCGAGCAAGCTCTCCTTGGTGCTTTCCGTGTAAAAGGAGCTAATGTCGACGAAATCGGGAGAGAAGCGTTTCCAATAGGCTTCCGCCCACTGCCGATGATCCTCCAGCGACACGAGTGTCGGTTTGTGTTTCAAGAGTCCGGCGTAGAACCAGGCAGCGACTTCGGTCATGTGTATCTGGGCCAAGCGATGCTTCTTCCACAGCGTCTGTGTCACGTTCTTCCAGTGTCGAGGCTGTCTTTTGGCGGGGAATGCCTTGCGATACAAGATGCTGAGACACCCCAGAGTCGGGATGCGCTTCTGCAGCGTGGTGTAGGCTGACAAGAGGAAAATGTCAGTGAGGCACTGTGGCTCAAACAGATGAGGATTCACGATGCGGGCAGAGTCCCACTTGTCAGTGTGCATGAGAGCCATGTGCAGACACTGGATCAGCCGCAAGCGGACGTCTGCATCTCTGCACGCTTCCAGCTCAGCATAGAGTCTTTTGGCTACTGCTTCAAAGTCAATCGTGCGTGTGCGTTGAAGCGCAGAGGGCGGTGCTTTGGGGGCCACCAATTCTCGGACAATGGGGTGTAAACGAGAGAGATCCGTTTGGCGAAGTATCCACAGTCGAGGATCGGGCAACTGAAGACTGGTGCTCACCAGCCGGATACCTCGCCTGGTTATTTTTTTGGCTGCTTCAGGTTCTTCTGGCCCTCTGGCGACGCTATCTCCACCGTCACTCCAGGGTCGGCCAACGGTTTCTTGTACAAACGGATGTTCACGAACCACTGCTGACGCACTTGGTCATAGTCCCAGATCATCTTGTCATGCACAAACGACATGACTGGACACACCAAGCCGTTAAACACGGCATTATCGGGTTTGAGCAACAGCGCCGAGTGGAAATCATCGTCCGTGTTGTAAAACACCTGGAAAGGCTCCCGATTGCGCAAGGGCAAGCGATTCACCAGAAACAAAAACACCATCGAGTGCACCTGATGCACCAAACACAGCATACACGGAGTCCCCTCACCGTTGTACGCCGGTAAGATGGCGCCCCTGAAAATGTCGCCGTCGGGAGCCCAATACATGGAGTCCAATTTGCTGGTTAGGCCCTGACACTGCTCGCCGTGCACGCACAGAGGCCGACTGTCTACGTACAAGAGATCTTGAACAGTTTGCCACGAGAAACGAGGCAGTGACTGACTACACGAGCGACTCTCCCACTCGTTGACAGCAGACGCGGGTAGCAGGTGCAACCGATTTGCAGCACACACCTTGCGTATCTTGTACATGTCTCGCAGCCTTTGTTGCAGGTAGTTGAGCTCAGAGACAGAAATCTGCGTTTGTTTCTCTTCAACAAGGTCAATGTCGAACACATTGTCAGCATCCTCCAAGTCGCACTCTTGCTCCTCTTGGGTTGCCCACAACTCACACTCTTGGTCATCAAAGGTCAAGTCGGCTATCTGGTCTAGTAATCCTTCATCAAATGTCAAATCACACTCTTGTTCGTTTATAGGGCACTCGGCCTCTTTTGATTCATGATAATACAAATCACTGTCTTGATCCAAGGGACGCTTCGACATATGAATTATGAGTTGAGTTGCGGAGGCGTTGTCTTCTTTTCTTCAGCGTAGTACTTTGAGCGGGTTTTAAAACCCTCCACACTCATGTCCGACCGATCTTTGGCAGCCATCGCCTCCAACTGAACCAGAGTCTCAACGGTGAATGGGATGTTGGGCAAGCTGACAAGTTTTTCCCACACACACGCATACAACTGAGACTGCCACTTGATCCTCACAATCGTATTCACAGTATCCATGGCTTGCTTGAGATGCTTCTTCTCCATCTCTGTCAAGTTATTTCGCAAAGCGTCTCGTTCGCGGCTGGCCTCGCTTAGTTTTGCTTCGGCATCGGCGATCTGCTTCTTTTTAGCCTCCGTGTCTTGCATCATGATGTCAAGCTTGGCCTTTGTCGAACGAAGTTCTTCTTCGATGGCAGGGAGTTTGCTGTCACCGCTCGTCTTGAGGGCTTCTAATTGCTGTTGCAGTTCGTCTCTTTGTCGATGTGCTTCGGTGACTTGTTGTTCGGCCTTGGTAGCTCTTAATGTCAGGTTTTCCATCCCTTGCATCGCTTGGGCCAGCTGAGCATCGAATTTCATCTGTTGGTTGTTCAAATTAACGGTTCCTTCTCCTCTTATATCCCTCACAGTGGCTTCCAGCTTCACAATGGTTTTCTTCAGACTAGCGTTTTCGTCTTGGAGTGCTTTTAAATCATCCTTGAATTTCTGCTCTTTCATCTGGATCCGATTCTTTTCTTGTATTTCGTCTGCGAGCATATCGGGCGACTGGAACTTCTTCAGTTCCGCCCTAAGACGCGCATTCTCTACATTGAGCATGTAAATGTCCTCGGCTTTTGCCTTGACTTCCGCCGTCATTTGGTTCAGACGCCGATCCCAATCTGCTCTGGCCTTTGTCGCACTTGTTACTTCGTTTGCATTCAATTGGCTCTTGAGCTCTTGGATGACTTTATCCTGACGCGCTATCTGCTCTTTCAAAGCGTCTTGGTTGCTGGAATTCGTTGCAGTAGCATCCCTCTTGTCTAAATAAGACTTGAGTGCGCTCTGAGCAGCGGCTGTGCGTAGCTTGGCAAACTCTAGATCAGTTTGTAGCCGTAGTTCCTTGGGATTGCTTCGAAATCCCGCAGGGTCTGAGCGCACGTACTTGATAAGCCAATGGTTCTTATCGTTCCGATCCGGGATGGTCACCAGCAGCGCTTCCTTTTCTTTTGGAGTAGTGGCCTGGGGATCCGTGCGCGGCTGAAGCAAGACATAATGAACAAAGTCTAGATAAGTGTCAGCGTCGTACGCCCGCAGAGAGAGGAATAACCCCTTGAGTCTCTCTTCTTCCTGCGACATGTGCAATCAGATTTCTCTTTCAAAATGTATAGTCACTAGAATGTAACTTGCATGCACTAGTTATGGTTGACGTGGTTCCTGTCGAAGCATGGCCAGCTACAGAAGCGAATGTAGACTTTTTCCCCCTAGACACTCGCGATCTAGAATGGCTGCGCCAGTGTCGGACTCAGATTGCCGAAGTCTCGCACATTATCACGTTTATAACCAATTACATCTTTAGTGACCAGATCGTTGTTCACAAGCAAGTGCCAGTGAGCAAATCGCTCAATTGGAGAGGCGTAGGCTCGCGCATCTTGGAAATGCTCTTGGTCTACGGCTTTGCCTTTGTTTCATTTGATGAAAAGTATCGCGAGTTTCGCATCTGGGAACCCTCTGAACTGGAAATCATCTGGAAGAAGACGACGATGGGCTTCTTTCAGTTCAAGGCCCGAGTCTTAGATATCAGGAATCCCATGGGAACAGAGCAGCCGCCTCTAATAGCACTAGTGTACCAGTATCCCGAGTTTGGGCGACCCATGTCCACTCTTACTAGCATGCGCACCCTCTTGGAGATCATCAATCCTGCTATTCTAGCCGGTTTCATAGCTACAGTGCGAGGGGCCAATCCCCAAGTGTTTGTACACACCGATTCATCGAATCAGTTGGATGTCGCAGGACGCGACTTGTTTCAGCAACAAGAGCAGGAACGCCTGCTGCGCCAAGCCGAAGAAGAGGCTCACCGCCGAGAAGTCATGTTCATCCAAAAGACTCATTCAGCGCAGGCCATGTCCAATCAAGCAGTAGTGGCAGCTTTGCAGATGGGTGCCGATCCTTCTGCAGGTCCCACCCTTGGCGAAGTGGCGGCCCGAGTCATGCAGGGCTCAGTCAAAGTGCCATGGATGATCATGCCGCAGAACATGACGGTGGCCAAAGGGCCTGAAGCCCACACCGATACCAAATTCATCGAAATGCTGCAACAGAGAGCCCGCTACACCATTGCAGAATCGTTCGGCGTACCCGCGTCGATCTTTGATACTAGCACCAAGTATGTGGGCCAGTCAGTGGCGGGTATCGCCTACAACACGTTTGAGACGACGATTGACCACTACACCAACTTAATCCTGTCTTCCATAGACAAGATAGTGGAGCATCTCCTGTCTAACGAAGTCTTGACGAAGGAAGAGGGAAGGGGCCAGAAGCGCAAACTCAGCACTGACCACGTGATACAGATCATCCGCAGACGGCCGTTGGAGCAAGTTTTGCTTCTCAAGACCGAATTGTCGCGCAAGGCGTATATCCGCATGCTTGCAGCTGCCACCAATATGGAAGAGGAAGATTTTGATCCTGTGGATCGAGAACTGGAGCTGCAAAAGCTAGGAGTCAAAGAAACCGAGCCACAAGCCGTAGGAAAGCTAGGCACTGCTTCATTGGCCAAACTCAACTAGAATGGACTCCTTGGAAGGATTTGATTCTCCTGAAAAGGGCATTAAACGAGTGTACTTTATTCGACTGGATCAAAAGCGAAGCATTCGTGTAGGATACGACTTGCCTCTGGCGATAGGATGTATCCAGGGCGAAATCGCGGGTCTAAAGCCTGGCGAGTCTCGTTACGTGCAAGCAGACGAACCCATTTGTACAAGCTTGCCCAAGGGAGTGCTGGTGCACTTTTGGCTAGTTGAGTTTATGTTATAAACCAATTGAGTTGTTGTCAAACATGGCAAAGGTGCACTGGGACGACGGATCATGGCTTCACGTGTTTCAGCCCAAGATCGGACCAGCTCTCTTGACTCGAGTGCACACCAGTCGCAAACTCATCGAGGACGAATTTCATACTCTCCAGTCGTTAGATCACCCATCCATCCCCAAGGCTGACCAATTGATTCTCGTGGAAACCAAAGAGAAGACCACCGCGGAGATTGTCTACAAGCTAGTGGCCAAACAGACGCTGCGACAGTGGCTGAACTCGTGCCAGGCGCCTCCATACAGTGACACTCGACTAGCAATGGCTAAACGAGTCTGCGTGGATGCCTTGACCATGCTGAACGAGATTGATGAAGAGTACACCAACTTTGATGCCAACCGCATCATTCTGCATGATCCAGTGGTGTTTCTGGGCTGGGAGGACTGCGAAGGGCCGCCGGACGCTTTGGTGAAAGTGCTGACTGAAATCATCACCAATTCAACAGAGTACCATCCGCAGATCGAGAAACAGCTTAAAGATCTCACTGAAGAGCGCGATTTGGACAAGGCTAGCAGACAAATGTCTCGGCTGAAACTTAGTTAGACGGAATTATGTCTAGTAAATATCTCCCCTCCTTGTGACAATGACCACTCAGCTCCAGTTTCTCAATCCCTCGACATTGCTCACCAGCAGTGGGCCTCGTCGAGTCGAAACGCGCCACGAGGATGCCAAGTACGAGATGAAGATCGTCAACGAACTCAGCGAGTACAAGCACTTGTTCGTGTTGCCGTGGGCCCGCCAAGTCATCATCAAAGCGGATGGAACCAAAACAGAGACACTGGTGCAGCCCCGATTCGAAAAGACGCTGGTGGACTACTTGATTGAGTACGAGCAAAAGTACCCACGCATGAGTGTGGCTCGATTGGTGCTGGCCCGAGCCGTTCATGAAGACATTGGAGAAGCCTTACGGGTGCTGAAGCAAAAGGGAATGGAGCATCATGGATTGGCTCCCTGTGCCATATTCATGTTCAAGGAGAATCTGCGACTGGGACTCTTGGAGTACGTCTGCTTCAAAGGGGACTCGGTCGATTTGAGTCCTATTCACAGCAAGACTATTCCGGAATTCGAAAACAGTCTAGACAAGATCACAGAGACGCTGCGTGGACCCGTGCCTGCCAAGGAGCTGGCTTCGTTTTTGGAGGCAAACGGAGTCAAGTGCAACTCGTGGCTGTGTGCAGATGCTCGCCAGCTCAAGTACACTAAAGCATCTGAAGCCTCTGAAGACGAAGCCTCCGAAGACGAAGCCTTTGAAAACGAAGCCTCCGAAAACGAAGCCGAGGGCGAAGACGATGCCGAAATCGTAGAGGAAGAGGCTGAAAGCGAGGAAGATTAGACTTTAATAGTAAACACAATGGCTCTGGCTCCTACAAATACTTTACAGTCAATGTTCAACAAAGGATCGAGTCCTCTGGCTGCCTCTGCCAATCGGACACAGCGATCGTAATACAGCCCCGCAAAACCAGACACGACTAGAGAAGTGTGTTCAATCGTTCGGCGCAGCTGCGAGGGGCGAGTGTTGGTGCACCAGATGATGTTTTCGCTCAAGTACAGCAGCACCGCAGTAACGTGACGAGGCAGACGCAACCCTTCAGAGTTGAACTGTGTCAGGGGCTTCGTGTGACGGCGTCTTCGAGTCACAAATCGCTCAAAGGCGTTCCGGCTTCGCTGACTGGTTGCGATCAGTGGTAGGGGGACAAATAAGCGTGGAAGTTGCAAAGGATCGATTTGAGCCAGATCCATTTATGAAATATGATTCTGCACAAACTAGAGCTCGACACCTAGCTCCTCGATTTCTATCTCTTGCGGCTCCGTCAGTGGTTTCTTTTCTTGAGCGGTCCCCGAATCGCCTGTGTACTTTTCAACTAGTTGTTGCGTGTACCATGCCATGACTTCGCCTGCAGCAGCAATAGAGGCTCCCAAGCAAATGGAAATGAAGTAGGCATTACGAGTGGCTAGCAAGTACATGGCAACCAGAGTAAATACTACGCCCGCTAAAGCATACAAGAGCTTGAAAGGACACACGCGCGTAATGGCTCGAATGCAATGGATGAGTATCATGCTGTGCCAGCTCACCGTGTAGTCGGTGACAATGTACTCGAGAGGAAACCATGCTCCGTGGTAGTATCGGAGCGCAGAGGCGGCCATCGGCAACTGGGTGACAGAGGTGATAAAGAGTCCTATGCCCCAGGAATAGAGAATTGCAACCAGAATAAAGTCCCCTCTTGTTACAAAGATGGAGAGCATAGCAATGACAGCTACGTATTGCAGGGCCAGAATCTGGGAGGAAATGTCCGGGATCCGATTGCGATTCGCATTCATTCGTTCGTACCACGGCGTGAAGAGAGCAATGAGCTTATCGTTCTTCACTTGCTCATCATTGACTGGGGCGTCATTGCGGGCACTAATATTCCAAAACGCAAAGCCTATGCAGATACCCACACACAAGGTGATCCTAAACAGGCGCCATGGCTCGCGTTTCAGGCTATATGCAAACTCAACAGGATGTCTTATGATGTCTGTCATAACAATTGAGTTGTGAAACTATATACCGTCTCGCATAGCATCTACTGCAATGTCAGTCGCTTCTGCAGCTGCTCTAGCTTTGAGCAGAGTCGAAGTCCCACGGATACCCGCTCTGCAGCTGTACAAAGCATCCTCCGTAGAGTCGAAGCAAGAGCTCTTTCAGTTCCATCGAAAAAGGATTTCAGTCCAAAAGTTTGCCGAGGCAGCGGAAGTCGATGATCCGACAGCTAGGATTATGCTGACGATCTGCTATCGAGTCTATCGGCATCACGTGATGCAAATACCTAATCTTTCGGGAAACAGCGAAGCACGCTTTCTGGCTTTGTTCATCTTGTGTTATCGATGGGCATTCTCGTTGGAGATGTTTTGGATTGGTAATGTCGAACCATGGACAGACGAGTCCAAATTCAATATGAAAGATGTAGAAAGAAAGGCCATGTCTAAAATGGGAAGTCCCGAAGACTTGCTGTTTAACAACGATGTCCCTTATCGCGCAGCGATGGAATTACGGACTTTGGCTAGACAAGGCAGGGAAATCTTGACCAATCGCTCTACTCGGGTTGAGACAACCCCCCAGAAGGCTATTAGCGTGAGGCAGTTGGCTCGAAACCCGATTCGGCCAGTATTGGAACCGCCCGATCAGCCAACTCTCATCGAAACCAAAGATGCCGAGACACTGTCCGACGATGGGCCATCTTCTTCTCGGTCTGATTTGTATGAAGCGTCTGACGATGGACCAGCTTCTGTTCGGTCTGATTTGAATGGAGCGCCTTCACGCAGAGTAACCCGAGCGATGGCTAAAGCCGATCCTGACACAGCCAGGCGTCAGACGGAGGAGGAAAAGAAACAAGCACCTTCAAGCGCCAGGGTTACTCGCAGTAGGAATGGAGAACTTTTCGCTATGGTAAATAATCCTGACAAGATTGGAAAGCCTCAAAGACAGCGCAAGAAGCCTCAACCGGAGGAGATCAATCAGGAGGAGGAGAGCGACACCGAGTCAGAGGCGTCTACTCAAGACCTTGATTATGAGCGTGCGGAGCCCGTACCGCGATCGGGTGCCATACAACGCACCCATGCTCGGCTGATTCCAGAAGGGAACTTTAATTCATTGTACACTGACTTGGGCACCATTCAATGGATTCAACAATTCAAGCAGTCCCGCTTTTTGAAACTGATAGAAGAAAGTAACGCAGGGATTTCTTGTCATGTAGAGGAGCTGCCCGCTGGACTCTTTGTGATGGTGCAAAGAGAGCCTCCGTACGTAGTGGCCATTGCTGGGACATGCAATGAAACGAAAACACTAGAAGCATGGGCCATCACCTTTCAAAACCAATTTGAATCGAATGTAGAGGTCTCCCCGGCTCAAATCCTGCCTCTAGAAAGCAAGCAGCCTTCTTTTGTCAAGCAAGTGCATCATCCCGAGGAATTGGACACCGTTGTTCAATGGTACTCGCAACTACACGCCAAGGGAATGTGCCATGGACCCTGCGAATTGATGCTGGTAGACGGCGAGATCATCATCAGTCCTCCGTTGGGTGCAGGTAAAGCAGGAGGGAATTACAAGACATGCAGCCGCTACAGCATTCTTTCTGATCCAAGCGTGAAGGCTGATTGGGAAATGCTGGTTTCTCTTCCTTGCTTCGATACCGCATATGGCCAGTACTTGCGGAGTCTCGGTGAAGCCGATCGTACACTGGAATCGCTGAAAACACTGCTATGCGACGCATGCGAACAAGAAATCATGAGTGACGAATTTGGTGTCAGCTACGGCTATGGAGTGTGTGAGAATGGACATCTGGTCCACGCCAAGCCCACATTTGCTGATGGCGATAATTTAGAGCCTTCTCTAGTGGAGAATTGTAACGGAGACAGTGTAGCAATAGGAAGTCTCAAGTGTCTAGAGTGTCAGTCTCGCGTGAATATTGTATTTAAACCAGGCCGAGGCATTTGAGTTGGGTATAAATTTCACAGCCCATCACAGGCGGAATCGAGTAGAGTCGGACTCCACTAGCGTTGACATTGACTACACAAGCGTTTCGATGCGAGATGTTTTTCTTGGGATAGGTGCGACACCACAAGATCCACGTCAGAACGAGCTGAACGAGTGAAAAGTGCAAAGGATTGGCGCTCAATGACTCAAAGGCAACTTTTTGCTCGGCTCTGGGAATGGGTGTCTTCATCTTTGTGGGAGACTCAGCCTCAAAGGTGTCTGCATATCCGCTCTTGATTTCCCAAATGCCCAAATTCCCACTTAAATCAGCCACCAGCAAGTCAATAGCAGTGGCCACTCGAGTGGGCACATTACCCACGACTACCTGGGCTGCTACTGCGCGAAGGCCCCTGCGTTTCAGCTCGCGAATGATCTGCACAGTGTACGCAGAGTACTTTTGCAAGTGTCTCATGGCCACTTTGGGTTTGGCCTGCCACTTGATCCAGTCCTTCAACTCAGAGTCTACTCGGCATCCGCCTTTGGCCCCTTGCCCCTGCTTGCCAGCCATCTGATACAATTTCCAGTTGGGTGGGAAAAAGTGCTGGTGAATCAATTCAGTGATGCCCTTGCCCACAATGTTGTTAAACTTGAAGCACTGATGCAAGCCATGTCGATACCACTTGTTGCGTGGCGGTGCGCGTTTATTCATTTGGGAATCTGGGCTTGAAACAAGCGATCATACAATCGATCCAACAATCGGTTCCCAGTCCTAGACACGCTCTGGAACGCATTGAACTCGCGCTCCACTTCAGGAAGACGCACACGATCCCGGTACTGCTCATAAGCATAAAGCTTTGCACCCAGCTCGCGATACACCTGCAAATCCTTATAGTAGACATCGTACTGCAGCGTGATACTCATGGGCGCGTAGATAAAGGGTTTCAAGCGGTCCATCTTGGAATCATCAGGCCATTCCTTGGGCAACAAGTGCCGAAAGTACAGCGTCAGTTCTTCTACTCGCCGAAGAGCCGCGGGAGGCATGAACTGCTTGGCATCTTGAGGCAAGCGCTCGTGAGTCAGCGTTTTAGCCAGTTCTGTCATAAGTGATACGATTGGGACTTGCAGAGTGCAGACAAATGTCGACTTCTGTCCCCAGCATCAAGGGAAACATTCAGCCCATCCTGCAAAAGGAAACGGAGCGGTTGAAGCAGCAGAAGATCCTGTCTCAGGGACTCGCCTACCTGGTCTTTTGGTGTCTTGCGCTTTTGATTTGTTATCAGTCCTTGCGATGGGTCTACAATGCATACCACAAGTTCCCTCTAATTTACGACAAGGAGCTCAAAGCACATCAAAGCAAACAGAGTCTGTGGCTAGACTGGTGTCACGACATCAAGGCCACTCCGCAGGACATTGCCTTGCGCAAACAATCAGATGATTGCATCAACGCAGAAGAGTACATTCGCACGTTTGTCATTGCCCGCGCTATCGGCTCCTTTCTTGTGAGTGAAATCAATGACAAGCTGGGCTTTATCGTCGGCCCCATCGTTTCGTGTGGCAGCAATTGGATCTGTAGCTTTGCCGTGGGCTTTTGGATCGCAGAACGCATCGGCAAAGACTGGATCTTCCCCTTACTCAGCTCTTTGATTATGGCCATTACTGTGGTGATTTCTCGCTACGGATGGCGCTACATCTCCAACACCATGCAAAAGCGAAAGAATGTTTTGGACGCAGACTTGCCAAGGCCTGCTAACTCTAAAGTCCGTTTGGATTGAATACACATGTGTTTTATTGTCGCACCAAGCACTTGCAAAAGGTACCAGGAGCCGAATCTGTCAAGGCCTTAAAATCCACCAGACGACACATTCGCCAGTACAAGTCCAGAATGTAGGCTGCCGACTTGCCTCGTAATTCCGTGTACTCCATGGCTAGACATTCAAGGTAGACAGGGTCTCGTGTATCAGTATTGAAGCACGTGTCTCCGTCGCGATCATTCAAGAGAGGTTCTCCAGCTATAGCGCGGAGTGCGAGGATAGGCAAACGAGTCCATGGGCACGTGTTTTTGATTTCTGCCTCAAACAATGCTCTCAAAGCAGGACGAGCTGCAATATGCTGCAGATCCACAACTGTAGTGCGCCAAAGCAAAGGGGATGCTGAATACAGCGTCACTTCTGTTTGAGATCTGCGCGTTCGCCATTCCGGATTGGATGCGTGGCGCGGGCCCACAATGAGACGGTCAAATGCATGCACCTTGCGGCCCAGATTGAGCCAATTGGCAATGCCCATGACAATCGGGGTGGGCATGGAAGCGTTGAGACTGTTGATGTTGGGAGCTGACAGTATGGGATCAACTGGCTTTTGTCCACTGTACACCAGTCCCGAAAACAAGGTGTGGGCACCAAACCACTTGCTGGTGACTGCAGGTATCGGGGGTGGATTGGGGATGTTGCTCTTTTGATCCGCAGGCTTGTACTTGGCGGTCAGCACATCACCCTCGTCCAACGTGGTCACTCCATCCTTGCCTTGCATGTAGCGCACAGGATAGGTCAGAGTGCCTTGAGGCAAGTAGCGAATGAGGGCATAGTTGGACATTTGTAAGAAAAACGGCTGGAAAATTTATTCATAACTAATAATACACAATCACGTCGAGTTGGTGTCCGGGTTGAGCCCAATTGAGACTCACGATGCACGGATCGTCTTTAAATGTGTGCTCCAAGCTCCCTACTCGGCGCTTGCTGTTGTCCATCCACTCATCTGTGTAGCGGTTGGCATTGGGAGTCAAAACATCAAAGGGGGCCACTGCACTCGGAGCTCGATTGATGGTGGACATACCGCCTCCCAACGCCACAGGGAAGGTGACCTTGTCTCCGGCGAAGAACGACGCTTTGGCTGCAGCCGCAATGCCCCAGAAAGAAGCACGGTTCCAGTTGACTGTCACTGCAGGCGTACTGTTCTTGTCCTTGTATCGGAAGATGAGATCACCTTGGCGAATGGCTATCTCCTTGAGACTCTTGCCATTAAATTGTCCAGAAGCGGTGTCCATGTAGCCCATGTCAACCAAGTAGTACGGCTGCATAGGCCGAAACATGGGCACTCGCACGATGGTGTGATCATACGCAGCTCGCTTTCGTGGAACTCCCATTGACACGCCTCCCGCGATGCCTGTGCCGTTTCCGGGATTGGGATCGCCACCGGGTGCGCCTTGACGCAGCATGGATCTAGCGATACTTGTCCGACGCGAAGAGTCCGTCATTTCTTGGCCTTCAACGTTTTTTATCTCGGCAATCCTCTCAGATGACAAGGCAGCAGAGGGACGTGATTTTCTTTCTTCAGCAGAGTCGAATGCAACGTCCGCGAGAGCCATATCGACATAAACAAAGACATCTGGGATGCGCTTCAACGCTTGGGCGTACTCTTCCTCGGTTTGTGGGTTGATAAATCTTTCATCTTGAGTTACGAAATGAAGAAATTCGTAGTTGATAAATGCCTCTTGAGGTTCAGCCGTCTGAAGGATCCTAGTCACTACCTCGCTAAGTAAATCTCGCGCCTGAAATACGAGCAGAGGTAGCTGTGTATCCATCATTCCAACAGTCTTGAGAATTAACTCTCGCATGCGTTCTTTGTCTCCCTCCGGTACAAGGGTTGGATCTATCGAGACGAACAAACGGGATAAGAGCATGAATGCCCCTTGAAGACTCGGTGGCTGATATGGGCCTTTTTCGGCTTTGAACCTTTCCCACTTTGCTTCAAATTCGTTCGCCATCTGGAGAACATCGATCGGTGCACCAGAGGCTTGCGGCAACGACGGCAGATCAGCTTCATCTGCATTCGGCACATCCTCCTCCACAGGTGTCAATGGTCTTTTAAGTGAAGCCTTATTTTCGACTAGGTCGCTTGGTGTAGATCCTCGGAACAACACAGTGCCTTGATCGTCCGACTGCTTCTTTTCTTCTCTGAGAGTCTCCGACAGAATAGGCGCAGCTTGAGCTCGCACTCGGTCAAACGCATCCTTGAAAAACACTCGTGACGAAGCATTGACTTTTGTAGCTGAAAACAAAGGAGATTCGTCGTTTTCTGCTATCGCTCTCGCCACGGTGATATCCGTTTTGATATCCGGGGTTTGCGATAGCCTTGAAAAGTACGTGGATAACTTTGCGTCTCTGTTCACCGTTTCAAACATCTCCAGATACGCGGCAAATGTATCCACACGGTTGAACATTGGGGATGCCCAGTTGGCCACGGCAATCCAGAGGTCTTTGCGTTCAGCCGAATAAGCTTGTTTGAGTGTTTCTACAGGTGCAATGGGCACAAAGTTTGGTGGATCGCCTCCGTGGGCCATGAAGGCGGCATCGGTTTGGATATCCGACTGAATGATCAGCAATCTCTTCTGGAACCCCTCAAGAGCCATTTTGCAATGCACAGTGGATAAATTTACATACTGTTAGTAATACAACAAAGCGTCTAATTGCGAAGCAGTGTATCCCAGAGACACAATGGGTGTCAACGGAGGCTGTGGAGCAGGCCGATTGAATCTCAAATCAAAGTCGTGAGCAATCGGATGCGGAGTGTGTCTCATGCTATACATCTGTTCCAATTCTTGAGCCGTAAAGTCATCGTTGGGTCTTTGCAGGAGGCGTGCCACTACCCACATGAAGATGCGATCCGCGTCTGTGAGCTGATCTTCAAAGGTGACATCTTGCGGCATGCGTTGCCACGAGTCATCGGTGGGCCACGGTCTCCAGTGGTAGGCATGAGCCAGACGGCACCACTCGATAGAATGATTGCAGCGTGTCCACACGGGTTGCGGGGGACTCCGAAACATGCCATGGGTTTGGGGCGAACAGGTGAGAGGTAAGAAGGGTTGCTCCTGCACAAAGCGAGGCGTGGTAAAGGGCCCCATTTGCAACACGGGGTGATCCCTCACATGCGCGTGTTTCACTGTTCTAGAGACGCCTCTGAAGATTACCTTGGGATAGGCCGGAATCTTCTGATACGAGGTTCTTTTCTTAGGATCGTACCAAACGGCATCGCCCACGCCTAACTCTCCCGGGTAAGGAAACGTGCTCAGATCGAACAGAGTTCGGTGAGTCGGCATGGGGTTCATAGGAGTGCGAGACGCCATTTGAAGTATAAGCACGTGTAAATAGTATATTGAAGAGGATCAAAGCCTGCGGTTTTAAGTATACATCTTTAGGATTTCAACAAGCAGATAAGAGTTTTGTACACCAGGGCTGCCAGTTACTGCGAACCCCATACCATTTGCTACCGTAAACTGCCCCCAATGCTGTATCTGAACATCCCTTGTAGTTGTGGCATTCAAAACCCCAATTGCAACCACTGGACCACTAGTCGCCGCTGCTAATCCGCCACCGACAGTTGTTGAAGTAGTCGTGTCTCGAATTCGCATCATGTTTCGGTCGAGATCAGTTTGGGAAGCCGTGACATAAATGCGATAAATGCCAGGTTGAAATGTGATGGTATTAGAGGCCAAACTTGTAAATACACCATGCAGAGTTCCACCAGGAACCACGGTGTTGATGGTTCTCAGACTCCACGTCCCGCCTGTAATAGAGCCACCGTCTCCCGCAGATTGATGCGCATAGTATTGAATGCCAGTAATGAAACGACTGTTGCCTGTAGGTCCCGTGGCTCCCGTGGCTCCCGTAGCTCCAGTTGCTCCTTGAGGTCCCTGGAATCCTTGCAGCCCTGTTGCTCCCGTGGCTCCTGTAACTCCAGTTGCCCCTTGAGGGCCTGTCGGTCCTGTAGGTCCAGTAGGTCCAGTAAGTCCCTGAGCTCCCACTGGCCCTATGGGTCCAGTCGGGCCTGTTGGTCCCGTATCTCCAAGAGGCCCCTCTGCACCCGTTACTCCTGGCTCTCCATCGACTCCTGCAGGTCCCGTGGCTCCAGTGGGCCCAACAGGCACAACTATCTCTTTTTGATACTGGCGGTAATAAAGCCCCGCGAGAGTTACACTTGCAATGACACTCGCTACAATCAAAAGTTTGATTGCTGTAACAGCTGGCATTTCTACATTGTGAGTCAAAAATGTGTTCATAGTGACAGGTTACAATTTATGAAGACAGTCTCATGATCTCTATGAGCATATAAGTGTTTAACTCGCCATGAGAGCCTGTTACTGGCATACCCTGTCCCAAATTTGATCCATGTGTAAATTGCGAATATTGATTGAAGACGACGGTCCTGGTACTACCAGCATTCAGAATGCCTGTAACCATGTTTATACCAGCAGGTCCGACAGTAAGCCCAGTTGCGATATTCGTACCCGCAGTATTGTCTCGGATACGGAGCGTATTTCGACCAGTATTGCCGAATGAAGTCGTGACAGAGATACGGTAGATACCCGGCTGAAAGATGATGCCGCCTCCACCACGACTGGTATACACACCATCCAAATTTCCACCAGGGAACACAGTGTTGAGGTTTCGGGTGCTCCATGTATTCAAATTGATTGAACCGCCGCCAATCGAAGCTTGTTGGTGCCCATACAGGTGATAACCAACGACATTGTCTCCAAATCCAATCGGCCCTGTAGGTCCTGTATTCCCAGTTGCGCCAGTAGCTCCAGTTGCCCCAGTCGCGCCTCGAGGTCCCGCTGGCCCTGTTACTGTCGGCCCTGTTGTGCCAGTTGCTCCAGTGGGTCCCGTGGGGCCGGTATCTCCTTGCGGCCCCATGGGTCCTGTCGGCCCCGTGTTTCCCATAAGTCCTTCAGCACCTTCAGGCCCCGCGTTTCCTGTGAGACCAGTGGATCCTGGAGAACCAGCGGGTCCTGGTGCTCCTGTATTTCCGGCAGAGCCATCTCCTTTGACAAGAGTCACTACAACAGTGGTATTGTATGGAAACGATACATCATCCTTGCTTTGGTCATAACGAAGACCCACGAGAGTGATGCTGACTACTACGCTGACTACCACTGCTACACTAATGGCGCGTTGGAGTTGATCTGCCATCATCGATCATTGTGTCAAAAAGCGTTCATAGTAAAGTGGTTTGATTACAAATTCAGCTTCATTATTTCAACAATCAAGTAGGAACTCGATACACCTGGAGTGCCAGTTTGTAATGCACCCATACCATTACTCTGCGTTGTTTGAACCCAATGCTGTATCTGAACACCTGATGCTATCGTAGCATTGAAGATCCCAATAACAGTATTCACGCCCCAAGGTGTCATTGACAATCCAGATGCAATTACTGCGCTAGAAGTAGTATCGTAGATCCGCATAATGTTTCGCTCCACCGATAAAAAGGAGGCACACGCAAAAATACGATAGACACCCGGCTGAAAGGTGATAGTATCCGAAGCTAAGGTCGTAGATACACTGTTGAGACTTCCACCAGCAAAGACAGTGTTTATGGTTCTGACATTCCAGACTCCAGAAGTAAGAGCGCCTCCGTCTGAAGAAGATTGATGAGCATATTGATGAACTCCGTTGATGAAGACACTACCGGTTGCCGCTGCACCTGTAGGCCCCGTAGCTCCTGTAGGTCCTGTATTTCCGGTTGCTCCTGTAATTCCTGTTGTTCCGGTTGGCCCAGTTGCGCCTGTAGCTCCTGTTGGACCCGTAATTCCAGTGGCTCCGGTGGGGCCAGTAATGCCAGTCGCGCCCGTGGGTCCTGTCGGCCCTGTGTCCCCTGTAGGCCCTTGAGGACCAGTTGGGCCCGTGTCTCCCGTGATTCCTTGGGCACCCATGGGTCCTGGAGAGCCAGCGGGTCCTTGTGTGCCAGTCAGTCCCATTCCAAGAGCAAGACTCTCTGTCCAAGTGACGGTGGCGTCAGCAATCAATACTTCGGCTTCCTTTTCATCGTAATCGAGGCCAGCAAGAGTGATACTCGCAATCACGCTGGCCGCAACCAATACACTGACCACTCTCGCGATTTTAGCTAGCATTGTTGCGCTGTGTTAAATACAAGTGTGTTCATAGTAGGTGACACCTATTCGTTGTCATTCTTCAAACTTCCCTCGTAAAAGCATGGGTCAGCGCTTACCCAAAGAGCGCCATGTGCGCCCTGCTCGAGAGAAGCCAGAGCCCGGCGCTTTCGCTGTCCAGTGTAGGACGGCGGGGCGGCTGCAGTACTTGGAGAAGGCTGAGTTCAAGGAGAGCGCCGATCGCATCCGCTTGCTGGTGGCTCGCTACAAACTCCTTGTGGCGGCTCAACACGAGCAGCCCCCCATGTCCATCGAAGAGGCGGTGGCGTGGGTCGATTTGGCATTGCCCATGAAGACTTGGCTCTACAATGAGGATGGCTGCATAAGTTCGCTGACTGGGGCAGTTTCTTTGCTACAGGAAGAAGTCAAGTGGCCTCTAGATCATGTCAATCCTCGTTTGCGAGCGCATGCGGAAGAGGTGATAGAGAAGATGGTGTTTAGAGACTTTTGGACAGGTGAAACCCTCTCCCGAGACTCGTGCAAGTGGATGCCTTTGATCCCCTGCAAGTACCTGGATGTGCGTAACTTTGTGTGCGTGAATCCGCGCATAGACGCCACCAGCGCCTTTGATGCCTTGCTACTAGTGATTCCCAAGGGTGAGAGCGTGATATGGGAGTCTGTGCGTGCAGACACACCCCTCCCCAAAGACGAGTTGCCTCTGCGACAGATCCCCGAGCGTCAAAAGCCACTGGTAGACTCGCTGAGTACTACTGTCGTGGATGCGGGCCGGGGCGTAGTGCCTCGCACTTCTGTATTGGGATGGATTGCTCGAGTGTACCTGTACCTAGTAGACAAATTTGGCGTTGAATCCGTGCCGTCAGATTACTTGGATCCTGCGGCTGTCTTGGATTTCGTCAAACTGGAGCGCACATATGAGGAGTATTACTTTGAATTGATGTGTTCTCATATTACGAGTGATTTCAACCCATTCATGCTCTTGTCAGCTAAAGCCAGAAGCGTTTACGCAGAAGAAGTTCTAAGGCGTACAGACACACTGGCGATTCCGCAACCTCGAGACTTCCAATACACTGTGACGGGAGTTTACACAAAAACCGTGGCAACTGTTGTGGATGCCTCGGGCGAAGCCTTTGAAGTCGACACGGATGATCCGGAACTCGATCCGATGATTCAAGAAGCCCTTAAAGCGTATCAAGAATAAACGAAGCGCGTGACTCCATGTTTTCAAAAACAGGCACAAAAAAACTAAAGTCCAAAGTCCACGCAAGTTCGCGGCAAAAAAAACAAAGTCGAAAAATGAGCGAGAAGAAGGCCCGGATCCTCCGAATCAATCCCTTTGAGGAGCGCAAGCGTCTGATGCTACATGAGCTGCGACTGAGTCAACAAGAGAACTTCAATGAGGCTGAAGCATGCGAGCGAGCCATTGAAACGCTGATGCCTCTAATCGAGGAGCTGCCCGTGACAGGCATTCGTGACCAACTCTCGGGTATCCTGGCCAAACTGCAAAGCGGCCGCGTGAACTTCGTGCAGAAGAGCCAGCCAGTAGAAGTGAGTTCCAAAGATGTCTACAAGGCCGTCGTCAAACATTATGTGGACAAAACCCCAGCGCTAGCGGTCCCGTTGAAAGATAGACTGCCTTCTGCTGAAGAGTGTTTGAAAATGGCCAGTCTGCTAGAAGGCACAACGCGTGACTTTATCACCAATCTCCACGCCAATCTACAGGCCTTTGATCCCCAACTATACAGCGCACTGACTGTGCGTGTGGCGAGTCCCGATCACACGGTATATAACTCGCCCTCTGTGGCCAATGGTGACGAACTCAAGTTCCCCAGTCTGGCGAATCAATCATCGGTGCTACTCAAGCCTGCGGCCAAGAAGCAAGCCTCGGTGCCGTTTCAGTCCGCGCAGCAAGCTAAGCCTGCGGAACACGTTGTCAAAGAAGCGGAGCATGTGGCCAAGGAAGCGGAGCATGCGGCAAAACCAGCGGATGACGTTGTCAAGGCTGCTGCCGCAACCAAGGCTCTGCCCGAGAATGGGGTGTCTATAAGCTCGGCATCTGGTGTCCGACGCTGTCTGACGACGGCTGAGATTCGGGTGATGGCCAAAAGCCGCAATTTGGGACTGACTTACGGCCCCGAGCTGATTCGATGCATGAAGTCACTGGTGCCTGCCAAGGTGGTGTTTCGTGTGCCCAACGATCCCATGAACTACCACTATGATGGGGAAATCGTAGACGTAATTGTGCAGCGATTCGACAAGAGTTACGGCATTGTCTTCTTCTTCCACTTTGACGATCGTATCGGCAGCTTTGGCGAGTTTCTTCACTATGTGGTGATACGACAACAGCGAATCTTGTATCCTTCTCGAGACAAGCTAGCTACTCCCGATACAAACTTTGCTGCCCTGAAAGTGCTTGTAGCAGGCCAGTGGCAAAAGATTTACTCAGTGTTTCCCAAGGCAGTTCTCAACTTGGCTGACGAGGATGCCATTAACGAATTCATCAAGAAATTCAAACCCTCCGTTTAGACACTGCTTTACTTTGTTTCTTGTAAGTCAATACATGCATTTCAAGTGCCGATTCTTGGTAGCAACAGGCACAGGCGCAGTTGGTCTGCACCACACCACAGCCATGATGATCCCTAAAATGATTACGACGATTACGCCTCCACCTATAGACCACACGGCGACTGGAGACAAGACTGGCGAAGAATCTGACTGAACGCTGGAAGAGTAGGAGCTGCAGTGAGTTCCAGACCATCCCGTCTTGCATTGACACGGCAAAAGGTTGCTGACATTAGACCAGTCCCGAGTTCCAAACATGCTGCAGTAGAAAGGATCTGGCTCACACTGCCGCGTCCCAGAGCCATCCGGTGTGTCTGATATCCTATACCCCACAGGACACACGCAAAGACCCAAAGTTGCATTGTAGCCGATGGCGTACGAGTCACAATAGTTTTCAGAACAGGAGGAGCCGTAGCTGCCTGCTGGACACGCACACCTGTTGCGGCCCGTGCTGACAAACGGGGGCAAACAAGTCAGCGTTTCACAATTAGAACCAGAGTATTCTTGAGGACACAAACACTCTTGGCCCCCATAAATGTTGGTCACTACCGTGCCTACGCCACTGCAGTTAAGACTAGTGGACTGCAGACAGGCAGTCTGATTTGCAGCTAGAGTCCAACCAGGCTTGCAAGCACACACCACAGCAATAGGATCCAAGGTGCCACCGGGGAAGCAGGGATCCGAGCAATCCGGCTCTACGTAGCCCGCAGCACACACACAGCTGGTGGGTGTCCTTTGTCTGCGATTGGCCAATATGCAAGAGTCCTGATCACACAAGACACCCGAATAATAGGCATCCGAGCAAGTGCAACCAACTTGATTCTGTGGCAACGGCGATCCGTTCACACACGTGCTAATGTTGCAAAGCACTCCAGTCCATTGGGGATTGCAGCCTTGCGTCAGTTCACACACAGGACCATAGTACGGCGCTGGACACACGCAGGCGCTGCGATCCGGCGTCAGCGTGCCTCCATGTTGGCAAGCAGAAGTACAATTGCGGTGAAACAATTGTTTGGAAGAATCCTTTTTCAAGTAGGGAGTGGGGCACACACAGTCATTGGGGTCTATATCCGGCTGACACGTGCCACCCGAGGCCTGACACATATCCGTCTTGCAGCTGAGGCCCTGCAAGCACCAGTAAGTACACATGCAGACACCGTCTCCCATGTGATGCGATTGGCCCGGAGGACACTTGTGATCAGTGCAGTTTTCGCCCTCAAAGCCAGGGGCACAATTGCACGAATTGTCGTCGTTCAGAGGCTGTCCGATGCTTGGACACGCATCGCCCTTGCACAAGCCAGGGGGATAGCACTTGGGTTTGCAGGCGCCCGTGTCTGGATCGGGAACCCAATAATTGGTGTTACTCAAGTGATCTTTGCCTCGGAAGAAGCAGGAGCAATTGGGGGCGGATCGGGGATCATCCCAGAAGATGGGATCTCCTGCCATGAGATCGGAACACCGCGAGCTGCCATCCAGCGCAGTGGCTCCGCAGGGCACTGACTCGTAAAAGGGGCAGCCTTTTCTGCACCCCAGCTTGCGGTGAGTAGAGCCCAACAGGTTGAGAGGAGGATCCGACCAGATGGGTCTAGACTCTGGACACTCGCAGGTATCGTTGGCAGTCACTCTTCCCAATGTAGCCACGCACCGTTCTTGCGCACACGTGCGATTGGCGTCTCGAAAGTAGTTGGAGTTGCAGGTACACACCTCTTGGTTATTGTCCTTGTAGCAGTAGCGAGTGGGGCCCACGCATGGCTCTCCAGTAGGGGCATTACACAAGGGCGCCACGGAGCAGTTTTGGCTACTGTAGCCATAGTCACAGATGCAATAAAAGCCTCCACTAGTAGCATTGTAAGCACACTCGCCGTGACCATTGCAAGGCGAAGTGTTTCCAGTGTAGCACAGAGGCGCAGGATCCGTGCACGGCATCAGAGTTACCGGATTGGGATCCTTGTGATAATAGTACGTGCCATTCACAACGCCACACTCGCAGTTGGCCTTAAACTGCAGCTTTCCATTTAGGATCTCTTGTGTAGTACAGGTGGCTTCAATGAGGGTATTGTCCGAGCGAACGCAGTCGATTCGACACGTGCCCTTGCCTTGCGCTTCTCCGCACCGATCAGGCCCACAAATCGAGCGTCGGCAGTAGGTATTATCAGGAGTCGCATACTCGAGCGTGCAGTGGCAGTAGGGCTTGCACACATGACCTCCCATTTGCGTATCTATTCCCTGAGAGGGATTGAACAAACACGTCTCATTGTAGCAGGCAGCATACGCGGGTGACGATCCAATCAGCGAGCCAGTGCTAGTGATAGGCTGAGAGCACCAACTGCCATCGTTGGGGTCTCTACAAGCGTCACCAAAAGTAAACTCGCAATAGCGACCCCATCTCGCGTTCAACAGAATTCGTGAGTCAATCGGGTCTATTGTCCACCCTGGTTTGGTGGGATCGTTCTCCTGGGCCTGAAAGGTCTTGTAGCACTCGCACTGCTGCGTCTCACGATTGCAAACACTTTCACCAGTGTCCGCCCTCGTGGCACCCGCGCACTCTAGGCCATTCACTCGCTTGCAGCCCTTCAGTTCGCAGGCACTACCCGCAGTCATGTCGGGGCACTCACACTGGCCCAACTGCTCGTTGCAGGGGTTGCCGCTGCACATAATACCCGTCGTTGGTGACAGAGGACAGATGGCATTCTCACACGCCGTGCCATTGTAGCCGGGGTTGCACTTGCAGAAGCCACCGTATTCGCCAGGAGCCAGATTCTCGCACTTGCGAGAGGGATCAATTACACAGGTGCCGTTGCCACACAGAGTTCCAGTAGTAGTAGTAGGACACATGGGGACGTCACATGTGGGGCCACAAAAGTTAGTGTCACACTGGCAGATATTGGGACCTGGTTTGCTGCAGTTTTTCACATACCGAGTCACTTGCTTAACGCACCCTCGCCACCAAAACCCAGAATCAACAACACATCCGGATGGACACACAGGAAGACACCGTGAGCACCGGGCAGGTGTGATTGCCTGACAAAAGCCTGCTTGATCAGGGATAGCTGTACAAGTTTCAATTGATGGATCACACGGGCATTGATAAATCACGTCTGGTCCAGCTACACAGACGCTACTTCTACGATTGCAGTCAGGACAGGGCGTGCACAAAGGCCCGCCGTATAAAGTAGCCTGGGTGATATTGATATCACTCCAGAAACTGGTTTGATGAATCCACTGTAACAAGGCTGCCACTGGCCACTCCTTACCAGTTCGCTCCGAAAATGAAGTCCAATCAGCTCCTAGCAAAGGAATCGATTCTTTGTAGTCCATACACCGAACACCCTTCTTTCCATCGGCTGCGTCGTTATTCGAAGACATGCGTCGAGTAGTAGAAATGGAAGGCCATGGGAACAGTTTTCGTTGCACGAGGTATAGTTGATCCTGTGGAAGTTGATCCATAAAAGGGAACGAAAAGTAGTCCCACCACACATGGAGAGACGGCATCAAGGATGATTGTGTCCATATGAGGCATTGATGCGTCATCACGTACCAATACCAGTCAAATTTCACTCCGTAAGGAATGCTAGGAATGCCGAGTCCGTTCCAAATGTCGCTATATGACACCACATTGTGCAAAACGCCTGCTACTTGCGGATTGATAATATGAGTGAACCATTGCTGCATATTGAAATATCGAGATGGCGGTCCTTTCAGCAACGATGCCTGAGAAACCATCACAGCATGGAACAGCGATGCATAAACTTGTACCCACGATTTGAAATCATCCGGAGTTCCTTCGAATCCTTGAATGCACGAGCAAATCGGAACATTGGTGTACGTCGTCACATCTGCAAACAGCAGCGAGTTTGGATATGAAAAGGTAGCTCTACGATACGTAAAGTTTCCAGCTGTTTGGCAAATCTCATAAGGATCGCTCGGGTCAGCAGTCAGTTCTTGATAAGTAATCCCGGGTGGCGCAGGGATATCACAGGCAATCCCATACCAATGGGGATCACACCAACATCTACCCACACGTGTAAGACACGCGTTTCCATTCGAAGGTTGCATGTTGCATATAGATGATCGGTTGACACCCGGATTGTCGTGTGAAGGAGAAGGGCACAACATCATAAAGGTGTCAGCAGTTGGATCCGCTCTGTTTAACAGAGGAGCCCATTGATTCTTCCATTGATCTTGAACTAGATTTTCCTTGAAGAAATCCCCTCCTCGAGTTTTGTCCGTTTCATGTGCAAACAGGATTGACCACAGCGAGACTTGTGAAGGTTGAACAGCGCCCGTACTTGCCATACCAATGGAGTCTCTGAGGTTCTTGGGGATGTGATTGTTCAACAAGAGAAATTCGTACATCCCTTTGGTCCATGATTGATACTGCAAATACCCATGAGTTGAATGCTCCTCAAAGAATCCACTGTTCACTTCCTGAATGTCGCGGATAGATTGAAAGAACTCTATCCGTTTTGTGCGTCCATATGCTGCAATCCAATCGCGAGCGATTCGGCTGTGCTGAGCAGGATCCAGGCATGCAAACGTGTACATATCACTAGCTAAAAAGCACTGTGATTGGAAGTTGAGGTAAGCTATTGCTCGCCAAATCACCGATTCGTCAGATAGCTTGTCCTCTGTATCTTGCGAAATATCAGCGAGCAGCTTCTCTGTTAAGCAGTACTGAATGATATCAGACCGACTGTCAAACGCCATAGTCGGTGTTATGGCTTGTTGTCCAGTACGATCGATCTGAGCAGTTGTCTTGCAATGTACCAGGTTAGCAGATGGTTGCACCGTACTATCTGTCAATACGGTTATCGATGATCCAGGTGTTAGAAGAGTATCAGTATCAGGAGGCGGATCCCGGGCCCATCCCAGTTCAATCACACTCGATACATCCTGCCATTGCGCGTTTTTGGCATTGTTTGCGACAATTGCAGCCGTATTTACAAAACCTGTGGGTACTTCGTTGTCATTAGGTGCATGTCCCCCAAAGAATGGGCTGTTGACATACGGATCGGTGCGACGATCAAACCCATTGTTAAACACACTGAATCGAGTAGTGTCGTAGGTAGATGAAGGCCCCACTCCCTGATGACAATAGTATGTATCCATAAACCGACTTTGTTGAAGAGGAGCAAACCCGGATTCCAATCCACCCGCTGCAAACCAGACAGTCCGCTTTCCACCAACAACACGAACGCAGTTTCTGATCGTACGAGTACTATTATCGCGAAAGAAAACGTTGGTCACGGCACCCATAGCATCAAATGGGGGGTCTATCATCAACTCATAGTCCAGGCCTTTTCCGCGTTCCCAATACAGGATATTCTG
>ERZ650311.425-NODE-425-length-27168-cov-16.131044_pt1 | contig 27168 bp, 24 predicted proteins | sample MGYA00376247_ERZ650311 | MGnify/ENA primary metagenome ERZ650311 (study PRJEB26733, sample SAMN07839324) | wastewater metagenome | biome: small river; feature: stream; material: water | place: USA: North Carolina | collected 2016-07-28 ...
CCCCGTGGTAACTCAACGCCATCGTCATGCGCTCTTGCGACAGATATCGCAATTCGCGCGCCAGACGTACGGAATCCTGGTGCAACTTGAGCTGCTGGTTCAGATCCTTCTGCACCAGGTTGAACTCCCACTGAAACAAGGTGATGCCAGCAATCAAGATGATGCTGAACAGGCTCCATGGGATGAGGAGTTTGGTGCTGATCCGCATGACACCCTCAGCGCATGGAACTCAAGGTAACCGCCTGTGGCTGTATGCCACGCAACACTTCATCCGCCAGCTGCAGGCGTATGTTGGGCGGTTGCTCGGTTTCCCTGCCTTGTTTTTTCAGAAACCATTGGATCTGATATTCGAGCGACACATTCATCTGGTTGTCCAGGCGAATTTGCGGCTGCAATGATTCCCATGCCTGCTTGACCACTGCAGGTGGCGTCTCCGGCAAGGATTCCTGAATGGCTCGCACGGCCTTCTGCGGTTCACGCAATGCCATGCTTTCGGCCTTGACCAGACCCCGCATCAATTTTCCGATGGCCTGGCGCTTGTTTTTGAGAACATCTTCTGTGGTGGTCAAAAGCGCCGTTTCGACATAGGTGGGGCTGGTGAACCCCGTCAAGGCATCTGCCCCCATTTCTCTTCGGGCCTGATGGGTGAAGGGGGCCCAAAGCGCAGCCGCATCCACACCCCCTTTGATCAACGCCTGGGTCAAGTCTGCCGGAGAAGACATGGGCACCAGAGTCACTTGTGCATTTGCAATGCCGGCATTGGCCATGACCATAGACAGGATGAATTCGCCGCTTGTGTTGTTGATGAAGCCGATGTCGGCGGCGGTCTGCGCCTATCCGTCGATCGGCGATGCGGTGAACACCGTGATCCAGACGATCCAGGCCGGCGTGCCGGTGGCGCGCATCGAGCTGCTCGACACCCTCACGGTGCAGGCGGTCAATCGCTACAGCAAGACCACCCTGCGGGAATCGCCGATGCTGTTCTTCGAGTTCCACGGCTCGCCCACCGGCGTGGAGGAGCAAGCGCAAACAGTGCAGGAGCTCGCCCGCGACAACGGCGGCCAGGATTTTGAATGGGCCACCCGCCCCGAGGATCGCTCCCGCCTGTGGCAGGCCCGCCACGACGTGCTGTTCGCCTGCCTCAACCTGCAGCCGGGCAGCCGTGGGATTTCGACCGACGTGTGCGTGCCCATCTCGCGCCTTGCCGAGGCCATCGCCGGCACCCAGGAGGAGATCGCCGCCACCGGGCTGATCGCCCCCATCGTCGGCCACGTGGGCGACGGCAACTTCCATGTGGTGATCCTCACCGAGCCGGACAACCCGGATCAGGTGCACGCTGCCGAGGCCCTCGGCCGACGCATCGTCGAGCGGGCGCTGGCGCTTGACGGCACCTGCACTGGCGAGCACGGGATCGGGATCGGCAAGAAGGATTTTCTGCTCGCCGAACATGGCGAGGGCGTGGCGGTGATGGCCAGCCTCAAGGCGGCGCTCGACCCGCTGGGGCTGATGAATCCGGGCAAGGTGATCGGCTGATCCATCCCCGGATGGCGGGCGGCTGCAGATTTATCCGGAATTAACAATCGGGTGATCAAGTCGGCCCGGGCAGGGTCGATACCCGAAGGATCGTCAAACGCACCCACGCGATCCGCCATGTCCACATCCCCCTCCATCCGTGCCGATGACATCGCCACCCTCTCCGGCATCGTGCTGGCCCTGGCCGGCATCGCGGCCCACTACACCGGCGCCCCGGCGTGGCTGCACTACGCCCTGGGCTGCGGGGTGATCGCGGCGCTGCTGGGCGCCACCCTCATCAGCCACCAGGCCCGCGCCAGGGCCCGCGAGAACGCCCGCCGGCAGCGGGAGCGCATCGACTCCGGGGTGCTGGATTACGACACCCTGTGCGACCGGATCGCCGCCGAGAGCGAAGCCCACTACGCCCGGCTCGGCGAATCCCTCGCCCAGATGAACGAGGTGGTGGCCAGCGCAGCCCGGGCCATGGGCGGCAACGACCACCGGGAACAGCTGCGCCAGCAGGCCGACGAGCTGGTGGCCCTCGCCGCCAACGAAGACCAGGCCCGGCAGCACAGCGGGCTGCAGCGCTTTGCCGAGGAAACCCGCGAAGCGCTGCGGGCGTTCGTGGTGACGGTGGGCGCGCTCCAGGCCAGCGGCGCCGACATCTCGGCCCGCTTCATGGCGATGCGCGAGAAGGTGGATGGGGTCACCCGCCTGATGACCGAGGTGAACCAGATCAACAGCCAGACCGAGCTGCTGGCCCTCAACGCCGCCATTGAGGCCGCCCGCGCCGGCGAGGCAGGCCGCGGCTTTGCGGTGGTGGCCGACGAGGTGCGCAAGCTCGCCCAGCGCACCGAGCTGTTCAGCGACCAGATCGAAGCCCTGCTGCGCGAGATCCACGTGGCCATCGACGACGTGGGCGTGGCGGTGGATGTGTCCGCCTCCACCGACCTCAGCAAGGCCCGGTCGTCGGAAGACAACGTGAACGCCATGTGGGCCGAGATGAGCGAACTCAACGCCCGCACCGCCGTCCAGGCGCAGCGCATCAACGAGGTGTCCGAATCGATCCACCGGCTGGTGATGCAGGGCATCCTGTCGATGCAGTTCGAGGACATCGTGAGCCAGGTGCTCGGCAAGCTGCAGCAGCACACCGCCTTCATGAGCCGCTACACCCAGGGCTTCTTCGACGCCCACCGGGACATGGACGAGAAGGACGGCCTCGCGCGCATCCAGCGCCGGGTGAGCACCCTCCACCAGCTTCTCGCCGAATCCTGCCGCTCGTCGGCCGAGATCCGCTTCGAGGCGGTCAGCCAGACCGCGGTGAGCGCCGGCGAGATCGACCTGTTCTGACCCCGCCCCTCAGGCCTGCAGCGCAAGGAGCAAGCGCGCCGATGTGCGCAAATACAACAGTTGCAGCGAGCGACAACCGCACCGGCCGGAATGCATTACCATCCCTCCGGCATCACCTGGCAGCACGAACAAACTTCCAACAACGCACCAAGAGGGTAACGACTATGAAGAAACTGCTGATTTCGCTGGCTGTGCTCCTCCCCGCCTCCGCCTTTGCCGCCGCCAACAACGTCGGCTCCTGCGGCCTGGGCTCCAAAGTGTTCGAAGGTCAGAAGGGCATCGCCCCGCAAGTGCTTGCCGTCACCACCAACGGCACCTTCGGCAACCAGACTTTCGGCATCACCTCCGGCACCCTGGGCTGCTCCCAGGATGGCGTCGTGACCTCCGCCTGGAAGACCGCCATGTTCATCGACGGCAACAAGGCCCAGCTGGCCCGCGACGCCGCCTCCGGCCAGGGCGAAACCCTGGACGCGCTGGCCGCCCTGCTGAAGATCGACGCCCAGGACAAGGCCGCCTTCGTCAGCCTCGCCAAGGCCCGCCACGCCGACATCTTCGCCTCGGTCGACTCCGCCGACAGCATCGCCACCCAGCTCAAGGCCGCGCTGCAGTCCGACGCCCGCCTGGCCAAGTACGCCGACGCGGTGTAACCCCTCTCCGGCGGGCTGGCGATGCCCACCCGCCGCGCTTCAAGCCCTGTGCCCGCACAGGGCTTTTTCATGTCTGCCCGCCCCCGATGAAGACCCTGCCCGCCCTCGGCGCCGCCCTCGCTCTTGCCGCGTTGCCCGCCTGGGCCGCGCCCATCGACGACCTGCGGGCCGCCGCCCGCACAGCCCACCTCGCCGACGACCCCGCCTGGGCCGACCTGCTGCAGTACGAGCCCGCCCCGGTCACCGGCCGCCTGCGCAGCCTGGCTGACGACGCCAGCTTCTTCAACGCCCCCGACGGCGCCACCAACGCCGCCGCCGAACTCGACGCGACCCTCGCCCGGCTCGTCGAGCCGGCCCGCCCCAACGCCCCCGACGAGCACCCCCAGTGCCGCTTCCCGGCCCGCTTCCACTGGCTCAAGTCGCGCCTGCCCGAGCTCGCCCAGGCCACCCCGGACCAGCCCTGCCCGCGGCTGGCCGCCTGGGCCTCCGAGATCCGCCCGGCCGGCGCCACCCTGGTGTTTCCGTCGGCCTACGTGAACAGCCCGGCCTCGATGTTCGGCCACACCCTGCTGCGCATCGACGCAGAGGGCCAGACCGACGCCACCCGGCTGCTGGCCTACACCATCAACTACGCCGCCAAGGCCGACGCCACCGACGGCTTCACCTTCGCCATGAAGGGCCTCTTCGGCTTCTACCCCGGCACCCTGTCCAGCTCGCCCTACTACGTGAAGGTGCGCGAATACAGCGACATGGAAAGCCGCGACGTGTGGGAATACCGGCTCAACCTGACGCCCGACGAGACCCGCCAGCTGCTCCGCCACGCCTGGGAGATCGGCGCCACGCGCTTCGACTACTGGTTCTTCGACGAGAACTGCTCGTACATGATCCTGCGCCTGCTCGACGTGGCCCGGCCGGGCCTGCGGGTGTCCCAGCGCTTTCCCCTCACCGCCATCCCGGTGGATACCGTCAAGGGCGTGGTGGATGTGCCGGGCCTGGTCACCGACATCACCTTCCGCCCCGCTGGCGGCACCGAGCTCGCCCACCGGGCCAGCCGGCTGCCGCCCGACGCCATGGCCGCCGCCATCGCGGTGGCCGACGGCAGGCAGACGCCCGCGAGCCTGGGCACCGCGCCGCTGGCCATCGAACAGCTCGAATTCGCCGACCGGCTGGTGTCCTTCCGCGGCCACGCTGGCAAGCTCGACCAGGACGACGCCCTCGCCCGCCTGAAGGCCATCCAGACCACCCGCAGCCGGCTGCCCGCCATCGACACCGGCAGCGTGCCGGTGCCACCGCGCCCCGAAACCGGCCACGCCTCCGGCCGCTTCGGGCTCTCGGCCGGCCGCGCCGCCGGCGCACCGGCGCTGTTCCTGGGCCTGCGCCCGGCCTACCACGACCTGCTCGATCCAGAGACCGGCTACAGCCGCGGCGCCCAGATCCGCTTCTTCGACATCGCCGCCAGCCAGCGCGAAGGCCACGGCTGGCGCCTGGACCGTTTTCTGCCGGTGGATATCGTCTCCGTCGCCCCGCGCCGGGAATGGACCCAGCCCCTGTCGTGGAAAGTGCGCTTCGGCTGGGAGCGCAGCCTCGGCTACCCGCTCGCCCCTAGCCCGACGGTAGCCGGCGGCCCCGGCGCCGCGTGGGAGTGGCGGAACCTGATGGCCTACGTCTTCCTCGAGAACCAGATCCTCACCCAGGGCCGGCTCGAAAAGCGCTGGGCCATCGGCACCGGCCCGCTGGCGGGCCTGCTGTGGGATGTGGCCCCGGCCACCCGCGTGCAGCTCGAAGCCAGCCACCAGTGGTTCAACGACAGGCGCCTGGAACGCAGCCAGGCCCGCGCCCTGCTGCGCCACAGCCTCGGCCCGCGCAGCAACCTGGTGGCCGAGTACGAATGGACCCGCGCCGAACTGCCCGCCGACACGCCGCAGGCGCGCCGCATCGCGCTGGGCTGGCAGCTGTACTTCTAGGCGGTGAGCCCCAGCGGCGCCCGCGCCGCGAGGCCGGGGAAGACCGCCGCCCGGTCACGCTCCGGCAGGGCCAGCAGCTCGGCCAGCACGTGGCGGTGGTCGGTGGTCACCGCCAGATCGACGCCCTGATCGAGGCGCGGCGTCTCCAGCCCCGGCCAGTCGCCGAACATCCGTCCGCCGCGCACCCCGTCGCCCAGCACCAGCATTGCCGAGCCGTGGCCGTGGTCGGTGCCCTGGCTGCGGTTGGCGCGCAGGCGCCGGCCGAACTCGGTCACCACCACCACCCGCACCGGCAGCCCGGCGGCCGCCATGTCCCGGTGGAAGGCCGCCAGCCCGCGGGTGAGCTGGCCCACCAGCCCATTGAAGCGGCCCGGCTGGGCGTCGTGGGTGTCCCAGCTGGCGTGGTCGATGCACGCCACCCGCAGGCCCACGTCCATCCGCGCGAGGCGCGCGATGGCCTGTAGGCCCTGGGTGAAGCCGTTGTTCTCGTAGTTGGCGCCGGGTGGCGCGTAGGGCGTCAGGCGGCCGTCGGGCTGGCGGGGCAGGCGCGCGTCCACCAGCGCGGTGCGGGCCAGCACCCGGGCGCCGGCCTGGCGCACCGGGTCGGTGGCGCCGGACGGGTAGAGCCGGGCGAGCACCGCGGCGGCGTCCTTGCCCCCGGCCAGCGGCACGCCGCCGGAGAGATCGGGCAGCGCCAGCGCGTCGTCGTAACGCAGCAGCGAGGCCGACATGCCGGCGTTGGCCGACATCGCCGCGATGCGCCGGTCGTCGCCGCCCCGCTCGCCGAGGGTGGCGAGGTAGCGGGTCAGCCAGCCGCTGTCGCTGCGGGCGTAGTCGGCGATATTCACCACCCCGCGCTCGATCAGGTCCTGGGCCTCGAAGTGGCTGCGGGTGCCGTTCATCAGCCCGCAGGCGTGGAGCACCGCCAGCCGGCCGGCTTCATACAGCTCGAAGAGCGGCCTGGCCTCGGGGTGCAGGCGGAAATCCAGCCCGCTGCCGAGGCCGTTGGCGAGCGCCAGCCCGGGCCGCTCGCCGCTGTCGAGCACGCGCAGGTCGGGCGTGCGGGCGTCGATGTAGGGCTTGTCGTTGACGGGGGCGACGAGGTTGAGGCCGTCGCAGCCGCCGCGCTGGAAGACCACCACCAGCAGCGGCGTCGGGGCGCCCTCGGCGGCAAAGGCGAGGCGGCCCAGGCCGGCGAGGGGCGCGAAGGCCCCGGCGGCGGCGCAGGCCTTGAGAAAGTCTCGGCGGGTCGTCATGGCGGGCCTTTCGTCAGCAGGTCTGGAACTCGGCGCTCATCGCCGTAAAGGCAATCACGCGCCGCAGCAGGTTGGCATCTGCGGGTTTGGCGGCATCCAGCGCGCGGGCCGGGTCCACCGCCAGCCCGGCGAGGACGGCGCGGCCCACCGCTGCGTTGCCCGCCCCCAGCAGGCGGGTGGCGATGGCGTCCGCCGCCTGCCCGGCGCTGCTGGCCGGCGCCTCGAGCATGTCGGCCGGCTGCACCGTGCCGTTGCCCCAGCGGTTCTCCATCAGCCCCTGCACCAACTGCCAGCGCTGGCGCATGCCGTTGGCGCTGATCCAGTAGGCCGCCTCTTCCGGATGCCCGGTGGGCGGCGCCCAGCCGAACAGGCGCTGGCCGGCGTTGGCGAGGCCGGCGACCAGCCCCTCGGTGGCGGTGAAGGGCATCCCCGTTCCGCGCACGAAGGCCGCCGCCAGCGCCAGCGGACGCCGCAGCCGCGCGCCGCTGCTGCGGGCAAAATCCGGCGACAGGGCGATGAGCTCCACCACCCGGGCGATCTGGTCCGGCTGGCGGCGGGCGCGCCACCACAGGTCGGCGGCGGCAGACAGCAGCCGCGGCGAGACGCCATCGCCCACCAGCCGGCGGCACAGCTTGCCGCTCAGGTGGCGGGCGGTGGCCGGGTGGTCGGCGATCAGATCGAGCACCTTGCGGCCGTCGGCGAGCGCCGGCTGGAAGGGGTCGAACTCGACGCCCAGCACGCGCTTCTGGTAGTTGTCGTGCCAGGATTCCACGTAGGCGAAGTGGCCGCTGGCGGGCAGGCGGTCGGCGCCGCCAAGGCCGCTGCCGTCCTCCACCACCCAGCCGGTGAAGGCCCGGGCGGCTTCGTACACGTCCTGGTCGATGAAGCCCTTGGGCTGACCCTTGAGGGCACCGGGCACGTCGCGCCAGCGGTTGTAGAACTCGTTGAGGTAGTGCTCGCGGCCCAGGCTGTGAAGCTCGAAGAGCTCCCGGGCGAAGTTCTCGTTGGCGGCGCCGGCGCGGGACGAGCGGTTGTTGAGGTAGTACAGCATGGCCGTGCTGCCGGCCACCGCTTCGAGGAAGTCCCGAAAGTTGCCCAGCGCATGGCGGCGGATCACGTCCCGGTCGTAGGTGGGCAGCGCGACATTGACCTGCACCATCTGGCTGGCGTCCACGTTGAAGTGGTTGTGCCAGAAATCCACCAACACCTCGCGCAGCTGCCAGCGGCTGTGCACCGCGCGGATCAGGCAGGCCACGGCCACCTCGGAGCGCGGCCGGAAGCGTTCGACGCCGGCCATCGGGCGCTTGTAGTCGGTGAGCGGCCACAGCTGGGCGATGGGCGCGGTGAGCGTATCGAGGGGGCGCATCTCGTCCAGCGCCGGGAATTCCGGCCCCGGTGCCTTGCCCGCGTCGTAGCGGATGCGCAGGCGGGCGGCGGCGAGGCGCTCGGCGCAGTCCGGGTCGTCGCCCTCGGGCGGGGCGAGCTGCTCGGCCAGCCACGCCCGCAGGCCCACGTCGCGCAGATGCAGGCGCTCGGGGAGCGGCCCGGGCCCGAAGGCCAGCCGGCCGAGCACGAGATCGTCCGCCACCTTGGGGGGATTGCCGGGATTGTCGGGGTTGCCGGACTTGCGCCCCACACCTGTTCGCGCCATCGAAGGCCTCCACTGCCAGTCCTTGAGCCCCGATGATAGCCGCCGCCCTTTGCAGCGGCCTTGCACGATGCCGGAACCCGGCACGCTACTTTGTATCCAATCCTTAGATTCCGCCCCGGACCGGGCGCTGCCCACGAAGCCGCGCCGTCCCGCAGTCGCACCCCGATTTTGCGAGGAAACCACCATGGCCGAGCAGGACCCTCTCCCCAGCCTCACCCCCGGCGCCACCCTCGACGACAAATACACCGCCAGCACCGGCCGCGTGTATCTCACCGGCTATCAGGCGCTGGTGCGCCTCTTGCTGATCCAGCGCGACCGCGACCGGGCCGCCGGGCTCAACACCGCGGGCTTCGTGTCCGGCTACCGGGGCTCGCCCCTGGGCGGGCTGGACTTGAGCCTGTGGAAGGCCCAGGCACATCTGGCCCGCCACGAGGTGGTCTTCCAGCCCGGCGTGAATGAAGACATGGCCGCCACCGCCGTGTGGGGCAGCCAGCAGGTCACGCTGTCGCCCCGGGCGCGGGTGCAGGGCGTGTTTGCCATGTGGTACGGCAAGGGGCCGGGGGTCGATCGCTGCGGCGACGTGTTCCGCCACGCAAACGCCGCGGGCAGCAGCCAGTTCGGCGGCGTGCTGGTGATCGCTGGCGACGACCACGCGGCCAAGTCATCCACCCTGCCCCACCAGACCGACCACTTCTTCAAGTCGATGATGATGCCGGTGCTGGCCCCGGCCGGCGTTCAGGAATACCTCGACTACGGCGTGCATGGCTGGGCGCTGTCGCGCTATTCGGGCTGCTGGGTGGCCTTCAAGGCGCTGGCCGACACGGTGGAGACTTCCGCCTCGGTGGATGTGGACCCGCAGCGGGTGGTCACCGTTACGCCCACCGACTTCGCGCTGCCGCCGGACGGCCTCAACCTGCGCTGGCCCGACCCGCCGCTGGTGCAGGAACGTCGCCTGCTGCACTACAAGCTCTACGCGGCGCTGGCCTACTGCCGCGCCAACCGGCTCAACCGGGTGGTGATCGACTCGCCCGCGCCGCGGCTGGGCATCATCACCTCGGGCAAGAGCTATCTCGACGTACGCCAGGCCTTCGACGACCTGGGCATCGACGAGCAGCTCGCCGCCGAGATCGGCATCCGGCTCTACAAGGTGGGCATGGTGTGGCCGCTGGAGGCCGAGGGCGTGCGCCGCTTTGCCGAGGGGCTGGACGAGATTCTGGTGGTGGAAGAGAAACGCCAGCTGCTCGAATACCAGCTCAAGGAAGAGCTCTACAACTGGCGCGAGGACGTGCGCCCGCGGGTGGTGGGCAAGTTCGACGAAAAAGGCGAATGGGCGATGATCGCCACGCCGGGCCCGGACGGGCGCATCACCGTTGATCACGGCGAGTGGCTGCTGCCGGCGGCGGGCGAGCTCTCTCCAGCGATGATCGCCCGGGTGATCGCGGCGCGCATCGGGCGCTTCTTCACCTCGGCGCGCATCGAGAGCCGGCTGGCCTTCCTGCAGGCCAAGGATCACACCCTCGCCCACCGGGTGTTCGCCATCGACCGGGTGCCCACCTTCTGCCCCGGCTGCCCCCACAACAGCTCCACCAAGGTGCCGGAAGGCAGCCGCGCCACCGCCGGCATCGGCTGCCACTACATGGCCAGCTTCATGCCCGACCGGCGCACCGGCCCCTTCACCCACATGGGCGGCGAGGGCGTGCCGTGGGTGGGCCAGGCGCCCTTCACCGACGAGCCGCACATCTTCGCCAACCTGGGTGACGGCACCTATTTCCACTCCGGCATCCTGGCGATCCGCCAGTCGGTGGCGGCCTTCAACCGCCCGGCCCACGGGCGCCAGCCCACCAGCGGCATCACCTACAAGATCCTGTTCAACGACGCGGTGGCGATGACCGGCGGCCAGCCGGTGGATGGCGAGCTCACCGTGCCCCGGCTGCTGCGCCAGCTGCAGGCCGAAGGCGTGGGCAGCATCGTGCTCGTCACCGACGGCACCGACCGCCCCTGGCACGTGGCCGACATCCCCCACGGGGTGGCGATCCGGCACCGGGACGAGCTGGAGGTGATCCAGCGCGAACTGCGCACCCTGCCCGGCGTGTCGGCGCTGGTGTTCGACCAGACCTGCGCCGCCGAGAAACGCCGCCGCAGGAAGCGCGGCACCTACCCCGACCCGCAGACCCGCGTCTTCATCAACGAGGCGGTGTGCGAGGGCTGTGGCGACTGCGGGCGCGAATCCAACTGCATGGCGATCCTGCCCGTCGAGACGGAGTTCGGCCGCAAGCGGCAGATCGACCAATCGGCCTGCAACAAGGATTTCTCGTGCATGAACGGCTTCTGCCCGAGCTTCGTGACCATCGAGGGCGGACGGGTGCGAAAGGGCCGCGCCGCCGCGGTGGATGCGAGCCACCTGCCGCCGCTGCCCGTGCCGCGGCTGCCCGCCACCACCCAGCCGTGGGGCATCCTCGTCACCGGCGTGGGCGGCACCGGCGTGGTCACCATCGGCGCGCTGATCGGCATGGCCGCGCACCTGGATGGCAAGGGCGTGACGGTGCTCGACATGACCGGCCTCGCCCAGAAGGGCGGCTCGGTGTTCAGCCACATCCGCATCGCCGACGACCCGGAGCAGCTCCACGCGGTGCGCATCGCGGTGGGCGAAGCCAACGCGGTGATCGGCGGCGACGTGGTGGTCACCGCCAGCGCCGACGCCCTCTCGCGGATGGCCGTCGGCACCACCCACGGGGTGGTCAATTGCGCCGAGACGCCCACATCCGAATTCACCCGCAACCCGGACTGGGTCTTCCCCCTCGACAAGATGCAGGCCGCGATCGTCGAAGCCGTCGGCCGCGAAGGCTGCAGCTTCCTCGACGCCGGCGCGCTGGCCACCGCGCTCCTCGGCGACGCCATCGCCACCAACCTGTTCCTGCTCGGCTTTGCCTGGCAGAAGGGCTGGGTGCCGGTGAGCGAGGCCAGCCTCGACAAGGCCATCGTGATGAACGGCGCGGCGGTCGAGATGAACCGCCAGGCGTTTCTGTGGGGCCGCCGCGCGGCGGTCGATCAGGGCGCGGTGGAACGCCTCCTCACCCCGGCGCCGGTGATCCCGATCCGCCCGGCCTCGGCGAGCGAAACCCTGGACGCCCGCATCGCCCGCCGGGCCGCCTTCCTCACCGATTACCAGGACGCTGCCTACGCCCGGCGCTACACCGATTTCGTTGCCCGGGTGCGCGCGGCCGAAGCCGCCCTGGGCAGCCAGCGCCTCACCGAAGCCGTCGCCGACAGCTATTTCAAGCTGCTGGCCTGCAAGGACGAGTACGAAGTCGCCCGGCTCTACGCCGACCCGGCCTTCTGGCAGCAGATCGACGAACGCTTCGAGGGTGATTTCACGGTGAGCTTCCACCTCGCGCCGACCTTCCTGGCCCGGCCCGACCCGGATTCCGGGCGCATCCACAAGCTCAAGTTTGGCCCGTGGATGAAGACCGCCTTCGGCTGGCTGGCCAAGCTGCGGCGCCTGCGCGGCACGCCCTTCGACGTCTTCGGCTACCACGCCGAACGCAAGGCCGAACGTGCCCTCACCGCCCAGTTCGAGGCCGACATCGGCCAGCTCATCGGCGAGCTCGGCGCCGAGCGCCTGCCCATCGCCATCGAGCTCGCCCGCCTGCCGGACGAGATCCGCGGCTACGGCCACATCAAGGCCGCAGCGATGCTGCGGGCGGCGGAAAAGCGCGAGGCGCTGCTGGCCCGCTGGCGCGCCGGCGGCCATCGACCGGCCAACGTGGCCTGAGTGCTGATCTGGACGGCACTACGCGATTTCATCGCGACAAACTGCACAGGACTAGGATGATCTCTTGAGGTGGGCCGAACATCTTGCCATGCAGTACCGCCATGAGAGTTCCCGAGCAACGGAACTTAGCTGGCTTGGATCATTGTCTCCAAACCCCACCAATGTCATGCAAATGAGTTAGTATAAACAGCACAATTAAGGCGACGACGAGCCTAAGCCTGTTGTTATCTCTTGACGACCTGGGAGGTCTTGAAATGAGTGCGTGGAACGTTGAGGATGCGGTGAAGATGCTGAATGGCCGGGCAAAGGATCATAGCCTGGGCCGATGTGCGGAATACACACGTATCGCCATCGAGGCTGGCGGGATTGTACTTAAAAGACATATCTCAGCCAAGGATTACGGTTCGAGCCTGTTAGCAGTCGGCTTCACAACGCTTTCGCCTGATGTGTCTCTTTTCAAAGCAGGTGACGTCGCCATCATTCAGCCGATCAAGGGGCACCCCCATGGGCATATGGCGATGTTCAACGGGAAGATATGGATTTCTGACTTCAAGCAGAATCACGGCTACTATCCCGGCCCAACCTACAGAAAAATCAAGCCGCCAGTGACGATCTATAGGTATGGATCGCAGTCTGAGCAGACTTTTATTTTTGCGCCGGTGTATGCGGTCGATCATAGTTTGGCCTGAACGGGAAGAAGAGTATGCGCCCCGTCGCAGTGGCACTATTGCGCCTATCTCTGATTTGGATGCTGGTGGGTTCTTGCTCATCCGTGGCATTTGCCGATGCCAAAGGGCAAGTGGCAGAGTTTTATGGATGGTATCTGGGGCGCATTGCCGCAGACGATCCCCCGTCCCTGTCTGAAGGGACTGATCTAAAACGTTACGTCTCATCAGCCCGCCTTCGAAAACTTAATAGGCAATTCAACAGTCCGGATGGCATGGATAACGACTATTTCATCCAAGCCCAAGACTATCTTGACAGCTGGATAAAGTACATTGCCGTAATTCCTATATCTGAATCTGCGAAGCGCGCTCAGCTCCGTGTGCAACTTGGGGAGGGGGACGAACTCTACACACTCAGGGTGATTGCGGTAAAAGAGGGGGGAGAGTGGAAAATCGACATGGTCAGTGTATCGCGTTCACCTTGAATCTCGGTTCAAGCATAAGCGCAGTCAACTGACCCGAGGTCTGCAGCAAAGCTAGCGTCCCAAGGACGAATAGGAGCGGATTCGATACAGATGCAGTTTTCCGGCAGATCACCATCTCCGGCGCAAACTGCAACGGAGCATCAACCAGCCCGTACGCCCACACCTCGAGCAACACGCACGATGCCCGTCTATGCTCAATGTGTCCCCCTTCGCCCTGCCGCCCGCCCTCAAGGCCCTGCTTTCGCAGCTGGGCGGGGTGGCTGTTGCCTACGCGGCGGGCCGGGCCGGGCTGCTGCCGCCCGGCGCGTGGCCGGTGGTCACCGTCCAGGCCGTCGCCGCCGCGGGCATCGCCACACTGCTCCGCAGCGCCCGCTGGTGGCGCTGGATTCACCTGGGATTCATGCCGGTGGTGGCCGGGGCGTTGGCGCTGCAGATCGCCCCGGGCTGGTATCTGGCGGCCTTCGTGGCGTTCGCGTTGATCTACTGGAGCAGCTTCCGCACCCAGGTGCCGCTGTTCCTCTCCAACCCGCGTACCGCCGAGGCGGTGGCCGGCCTGCTGCGCCGGGATCGGCCGCCGTCGGTGCTCGATCTGGGCAGCGGCACCGGCTCGCTGCTGCGCCCGCTGGCCCGACTGCGGCCGGATTGCCGCTGCGAAGGCGTCGAATCGGCCCCGGCGCCCTACCTGCTGTCGCGCATCCTGGCCCGCCACCAGCACAACATCGCGCTGGCCCGGGGCGACTTCTTCAAGATGCCCTGGGGCGACTACGATCTGGTGTATGCCTTCCTGTCGCCCGTGCCGATGAACGCGGTGTGGGACAAGGCCCGCGCCGAACTGCGCCCCGGCGCGCTGCTGGTGAGCAACAGCTTCCCGGTCGAGGGCGTCGATCCGGAGCAGGTGATCGAAGTGCCCGACAGCCGCCACACGCGGCTCTACTGCTATCGCCCCGCCGGCCACGAGCCGACGCCCAAGCCCTTGGCGTCAAACGCTTTTGGGCGCCGATAAGCGGTCGAATCCCCCCTCAATTCCGCCCCTCGCCCTGCCGTTAAGCAAGGAATAATGGCGTCATCGCGCCTTGCGTTCAGCGAGAGGATTTCCACCATGTCCCGCATCATCTGCGTCATCGGCAACAAGGGCGGCACCGGCAAGACGACCCTGTCGCACATGCTGTGCCAGGGCCTCGGCCTGCTGGGCCAGAGTTCGGCCTGCGTCCTCACCGACACCCACCGCGAACCGCTCTCGCCCGACGGCCGCCGCTACGTGACCGCCGACGGACGCACCCCCGAGGCACTCCAGAAGATCGTCACCAAGCTGCGCACCATGGAAGGCTGGGTCGGCGTGATCGACGGCGGCGGCAACCGGGCCGAGGTGGATCGCCTGCTCGACAGCCTCTCCGACATCGTGATCGTGCCCTTCCGCGATTCCCACGAAGACCTGCGCACCACCCTCGGTGACCTGCAGACCTTCCCCCACGCCTACGCCCTGCCGTCCCAGTGGCCCACCAACGCCTGGCAGCGCGACGCCGCCGACCGCAGCGTGGCCCAGCTCCTCGGCGAATACCGCGACCGCCTGCTCCACCCGGTGGCCAGCCTGTCCGCATCCAAGCTGCTGCTGCAAAAGCAAATCCCCGACAGCCTGCCCTCCAACCTCGGCAACGCCTGCCGCAGCCTGGCCCGGCAGGTGATGGAGATCCTCGAGATCGGCGAAGCGGACGCCGAACAGCGCGCCCGCCGCGACGCCCCGGCCGTCTCCGTGCCACCGGCAGCGGTCATGCCTGAAGGCTTCGCCAGCACCGCCCGCCACTAGGCCCACCCTCCCCCGCCACGGCCCTCCCTTCCCGGAGGGCCGTTTCATTTCGTCCGCCCGCCGGCGCAAGACCGCGCCGCACCCATGCCCCTGTACAAAAAATAACCACACATTTGCTGAGGTTTTCTTCCTTCCCGCCGAAATAGCAGTCAACAAGGCGACACACGCCAGGGCGACGGGGAGACTCATCAGATGCGTAACAACGGGCCAGTTACCGGCAAGGAACAGACTTTCGGCGACGACATCGCCATCATCTCGCACACCGACGATGCCGGCCGGATCAACTTCGTCAACGACGACTTCGTGGCGATCAGCGGCTTTTCCAGCGACGAACTGATCGGCCAGTCCCACAACATCGTCCGCCACCCGGACATGCCCGGCGAGGCCTTCCGCGACCTGTGGGTCACCCTCAAGCGCGGCCGGCCGTGGTCCGGGCTGGTCAAGAACCGCTGCAAGAACGGCGACTTCTACTGGGTTCGCGCCGCCATCACGCCCAAGCCCGACGGCGGCTTCATGTCAGTGCGGGTCAAGCCGGCGGCCGGCGAGGTGCAGGCCGCCGAGGCGCTCTACCAGCGCATGCAGCGCGATCCGTCGATCCGGCTCCACGAGGGCAAGGTGCGCCGTACCGGCGTGGCCGGCGTCATCGAGCGGGGCATGGCGCGGATCGACAACATGCCCATCGGCCGCCGCCTGCTCGGGGTGATGGTCATCGTGATGGTCCTGCTCGCCGCCACCCTGGCCGACAGCCAGCGCTCGGCCCGCCAGATCGAGGCCCGCTATCAGGCGCACATCGCCCACGACGGCGCCCGCCGGGTGGACTTCTACAGCATGTACGCCCAGGGCCTGCAGATGGGTCAGGCCCTGCGCAACGCCATGCTCGACCCGGCCAACCCCAAGGCCTACGAGAACTACACCAAGGCTGCCGAGGCCTTCGAAAGTGTGGCCGGCAAGGCGCGCAGCCTCGACGAGCAGACCTTCACGTCCGGCCTGCCGGCGCGCATCGAGGATCTGCGCCGCGAGCAGCGGCAGATCCACGACCGGCTGTTCGCCCTCGTCAAGAATGGCCAGGGCGAAGAAGCCCGGGCGATGCTCAACAAGGAGGAAACCCCGAAATGGCGGGAGATGCGTGACCTCCTGCTGGCCGAGATCAAGCGCCTCGACGAAGCCTCGCCTCACCTGCTGGCCGAGCTGAAGGAAGCATCCGACGCCGGCATCCGGCGCAGCCTGGGCCTTGGGCTGGGCGCCGTGGTGCTTGGCCTGATCCTCGGCGCCGGCCTGCTGGCCCGCACCGCCCGCCAGGCCGCCCGCGCCCGCGAGATGGTCTCCGCCGTGGCCGGCGGGCGGCTGTCCCTGCCCATCTGCCCGGGCAGCCGCGACGAGATCGGCGAGATCCTCACCCACGTGGCCATACTCAAGAACCGCCTCCACGAGGCGATCAGCCTGATCCAGCAGAGCGCCCGCGAGCTGGCCGACTCCAGCGCCCGCCTGGCCAGCGCCAGCGAGGCCACCGTCGACGCCACCACCACCCAGTCGTCCGCCATCTCCACCATCGCCGCGGCGGTCGAGGAGCTGTCGGTCGCCAGCGACGCGATGAGCGAGAACGCCCGCGAGGCCCTCGGCGCCGCCGAGCACGCCATCACCACCACCCGCGACAGCGCCACCATCAGCCGCGGCGCCGCCGAGACCATCGGCAACGCTGCCCGCGCGGTGGCCAGCACCGAATCCCGCATCGGCGAACTGGCCGACATGTCGGCCGAGATCAGCCGGGTGGTCAAGGTGATCCGCGAGATCTCCGATCAGACCAACCTCCTCGCCCTCAACGCCGCCATCGAAGCAGCCAGGGCCGGCGAACAGGGCCGCGGCTTCGCGGTGGTCGCCGACGAGGTGCGCAAACTGGCCGAGCGCACCGGCAGCTCCACCCAGGAGATCGCCGCGGTGATCCAGCGCATCCAGTCGGTGAGCGACGCGGTGGCCAGCGACGTGGCCGCCGGCAGCAGCCAGGTTGCCGCCGGCGCCCGCGACGCCCTGCACGCCGGTGACGTGGCGGCCTCGGTCGAGACCTCCGTCGTCCAGGCTGGCGAAGCCATGCACCAGATCGGCGCGGCCCTCACCGAGAGCAGCACCACCACCCGCCACATCGCCGACCAGATGGAAACCGTGGCCGAGAACGCCGAAGTGGACGCCGACATGGCCCGCCAGTCGGCCACCGAAGCCCGCCAGATCGGCCACCTCGCCAACAAGCTGCAGGCCCTCGCCGCCCAGTTCCGCACCTGAGCCAGCCAACGGGCATGGAAAGGAAGGGTCGAGCCGGTTTACCCGCCCGGGTCGGTCGGGCAGAATGCGCCGACTCCGACTCTCAAACCCTCCGATGCTCACTGCCCACGGTCTTGCCTGCGATCGCGGCGACCGCCGTCTGTTTTCCGCTGTGGACTTCGCCGTCGCCCAGGGCCAGTGGCTGCAGGTGGAAGGCCCCAACGGGGCCGGCAAGACCAGCCTGCTGCGCATCGTCGCGGGGCTGGCGCCGGCAGCGGACGGACGCATCGAATGGGAAGGCCAGCCAGTCGCCGAGGTGCGCGATGAGTTCCACGCCCGCCTGCTCTACCTGGGCCACGCCCCGTCCATCAAGGACGACCTCTCCGCCCTCGAGAACCTCCAGACCGCCGCCGCCGTGGCCGGCCGTCCGCTGGATGAGCACACCGCCCTCACCGCCTTGCGCCGGATCGGCCTGAAGGGCCGCGAGGATCTGCCCACCCGGGTGCTCTCCCAGGGCCAGAAGCGCCGCGTGGCGCTGGCCCGCCTGCTGTGCAGCCAGGCGCGGCTGTGGATCCTCGACGAGCCCTTCGTGGCCCTCGACGTGGCCGCCGTCAGCCAGCTGTGCGAGATCCTCGACGAGCACCTGTCCCGCGGCGGCATGCTCCTGTTCACCAGCCATCAGGCGGTGCAGCTGGGCGGCACGCCCTCCAGCCTGAGGCTGGGCGCATGAGCGCTTTCTTCGCCATCGTCCGCCGCGACCTGCTGCTGGCCGCCCGCCGCAAGAGCGAGGTGTTCACCGCGCTGTTCTTCTTCATGATCGTGGTGAGCCTGTTCCCTCTCGGCATCGGGCCCGAGACCGCGCTCCTGCGCCGCATCGCGCCCGGCGTGCTGTGGGTGGCGGCGCTGCTGGCGGCGATGCTGTCCCTCAACCGCCTGTTCGCCGCCGATCACGCCGACGGCACGCTGGAGCAGATGGCCCTGTCGCCCACGCCGCTGGCCCTGCTGGTGGCGGGCAAGACCCTCGCCCACTGGCTCACCGCCGGGCTGCCGCTAGTGCTGCTGGCGCCGGTGCTGGGCATCCAGTTCGATCTCTCCGCCCGCTCGCTGGGCATCCTGATGCTGTCGCTGCTGCTGGGCACGCCGCTGCTGTCCCTCATCGGGGCGATCGGCGCGGCCCTCACCCTGGGCCTGCGCGGTGGCGGCGTGCTGCTGTCGCTGCTGGTGCTACCCCTGTATATTCCGGCCCTGATCTTTGGCGCCGGCGCGGTCGAGGCCGACATGGCCGGGCTCGGCGTGGGCGGACACCTGTCGCTGCTGGGCGCCCTCTTGGCGCTCGGCGTGTTCTTTGCCCCGTGGGCCGCCACCGCCGCCCTGCGCATCGCCCTCGAATAGCGCCGCCACACCCTTTTTCGGATTCATCCCCATGAGTCAGCGCTTCATCAACTGGTTCAAGTTCGCCTCGCCGGCCAGCTTCTATCCCCTCGCCGGCAAGGCCTGGCCGTGGTTCGCCGCGCTTGCCACGGCGCTTGCCGCCGCCGGGCTGTGGATCAGCTTCTTCGTCGCCCCCACCGATTTCCAGCAGGGCGAGGGCTACCGGATCATCTTCATCCACGTGCCGGCCTCGTGGATGTCCATGTTCATCTACTGCGTGATGGCCTTCTGGGCGGCCATCGGCATCACGTTCAACACCCGCCTGTCGGGCATGATGAGCTCGGCCCTGGCGCCCACCGGCGCGCTGTTCGCCTTCATCTCGTTGTGGACCGGCGCCCTGTGGGGCAAGCCCATGTGGGGCGCCTGGTGGGTGTGGGATGCGCGGCTCACGTCCGAGCTGATCCTGTTCTTCCTGTACATCGGCTACATCGCCCTCACCGCCGCCATCGACGACCCGCGCCGGGCCGACAAGGCCGGGGCCATCGTGGCGCTGGTGGGCGTGGTCAATGTGCCGATCATCTATTTCTCGGTGAAGTGGTGGAACACCCTGCACCAGGGCGCGTCGGTGTCCCTCACCAAGGCGCCCACCATGGCCACCACCATGCTGTGGGGCATGCTGCTGATGGCCCTGGCCTTCTGGATGTACAGCATCGCCATCGCGCTCTACCGGGTGCGGGCGATCATCCTGGAGCGCGAACGCCACACCACCTGGGTGGCCGAACTGCCGGAGATGCAGCGATGAACTGGGGCAGCGCCAGCGAATTCTTTGCCATGGGAGGCTACGGCCTCTACGTGTGGGGCAGCTTCGGCGTGACCGCCGCCGCCCTGCTGATCGAGGTCGTGCTCGTCCGCAGACGCCTTGTCGACACCCGCCGTATCCTGCGTCGGGAACTGACGGCCGATCGCGACGACCAACACTGAATCAAACCCATCCGCCCGATCGCCGGCAGACTCAAGCAACCATGAAACCACGCCAGAAACGCTTCGCCATCATCATCGGCGGCCTCGCCGCCCTCGGCATCGCGGCCGCCCTCGTGCTCAACGCCTTCCAGAGCAATCTGGTGTTCTTCTTCACGCCCACCCAGGTGGCCAGCGGCGAAGCCCCCAAGGGCCGTGCCTTCCGCGTCGGCGGGCTGGTGAAGGAAGGCAGCCTCCAGCGCACCGACATCACCGCCCGCTTCGTGGTCACCGACACCGCCAAGGAAATCCCCGTCACCTACAAGGGCATCCTGCCGGACCTCTTCTCGGAGGGCAAAGGCGTTGTCGCCCAGGGCAGCCTGGGGCCGGATGGCCAGTTCACCGCCACCGAAGTGCTCGCCAAGCACGACGAGAACTACATGCCGCCCGAAGCCCAGGCCGCAGTGGACAAAGCCCACGAGGCGTCGCGAACTTTGAAGCAGTGAGAAGAACCGTGAGGAGTGAGGGGAGAGGAGTCAGGAGGCCTTCCTTCAGCCTTGTGGGCTCCCGACTCGCCTGATCACCACGTCACGCCTCACCCCTTACTCCCATCTCCTCACCAGAAAAACCATGATCCCCGAAATCGGCTCCTTTGCCCTCGTCCTGGCCCTGCTGGTGGCCCTCGTGCAGGGAACATTGCCCCTCGTCGGCGCCCAGCGGGGCGTGGCGGCGTGGGTGCAGCTGGCGCGGCCCGCGTCGGCCACCCTGTTCCTGCTCATCGCGGTGGCCTTCGGCTGCCTCACCGCCAGCTTCATCAACAATGATTTCTCGGTGCTGTATGTTGCCCAGCACTCCAACTCGCGCCTGCCGATCGAGTACCGCATCGCCGGCGTGTGGGGCGGCCACGAGGGCTCGCTGCTGCTGTGGGTGCTGATGCTGTCCCTGTGGGCGCTGGCCGTGGCGGCCTTCTCCCGCAGCCTGCCGGACGACATGGTGGCGCGGGTCGAGGGTGTGCTTGGGCTTGTAGCGGCCGGCTTCATCCTGTTCATCCTCACCACCTCCAGCCCCTTCGAGCGCCTCTTGCCCGGCGCCAACGACGGCCGTGACCTCAACCCGCTGCTCCAGGACCCGGGCCTGATCTTCCATCCGCCGATGCTCTACATGGGCTACGTGGGCTTCTCGGTGGCCTTCGCCTTCGCCATCGCCGCGCTGCTGTCGGGCCGGCTGGATGCCGCCTGGGCGCGCTGGTCGCGGCCGTGGACCACCGCCGCGTGGGTCTTCCTCACCCTCGGCATCGGCCTCGGCTCGATCTGGGCCTACTACGAGCTGGGCTGGGGTGGCTGGTGGTTCTGGGATCCGGTCGAGAACGCCTCGTTCATGCCCTGGCTGGTGGGCACGGCGCTGATCCACTCCCTGGCGGTTACCGAAAAGCGCGGCAGCTTCAAGAACTGGACGGTGCTGCTGGCCATCGGCGCGTTCTCCCTGTCGCTGCTGGGCACCTTCCTGGTCCGCTCCGGCGTGCTCAGCTCGGTGCACGCCTTCGCCACCGACCCGAAGCGTGGGGTGTTCATCCTGTTGTTCCTGGCGGTAGTGGTCGGCTCGTCCCTCACCCTGTTTGCCTGGCGGGCGCCCAAGGTCAGCCTGGGCGGCGCCTTCGCGCTGGTGTCGCGAGAGACCATGCTACTGATCAACAACCTGCTGCTCCTGTGCGCCGCCGGCGCGGTGCTGCTGGGCACGCTCTACCCGCTGGTGATCGACGCCCTCAACCTGGGCAAGCTGTCGGTCGGCCCCCCGTATTTCAACGCGGTGTTCGCCCCGCTGATGGTGCCGGTGCTGTTCCTGATGGCCGTCGGCCCCGTTGCGCGCTGGAAGCAGGCCAATCTCGCCGACATCATCCGCCCCCTGCGGGCCGCCTTCGCGCTGGCCGTGGTGGCCGGCGTCGGCCTGCCCTTCGTGGCCGGCAACTGGAGCGCCGGCGTGGCGCTGGGCATCGGCCTGGCGGTGTGGATCGTCGGCTCGTCGGTGCTGCAGATCCTCGCCCGGGCCAAGTCCGGCATGCCGCCGCGGTCCTTCTGGGGCATGCATCTGGCCCACGTGGGCATCGCGGTCACCGTGGTCGGCATCGTGATGGTCAAGCACTACGAAACGGAGCGCGACGTGCGCATGGCCCCCGGCGACACCGTCGCGGCGGGCAGCTACACGATCCGCTTCCTGGGCGTCGAAGGCGCACCCGGCCCCAACTACACCGCCGCCCGCGGCAACCTGGAGCTCCTCAAGGACGGCCAGCTGGTGATGCCGCTGCACCCCGAGAAGCGCAAGTACCTCTCCTCCGCCATGCCGATGACCGAAGCCTTCATCGACCCGGGCCTCACCCGCGACATCTACGTCTCGCTGGGCGACCCGCTCGAAGGTGACGACGGCGCCTGGAGCGTGCGCGTGTATTACAAACCCTTCGTCAGCTGGATCTGGGCCGGCGCCGTGCTGATGGCCCTGGGCGGCATCTTCGCCGCCAGCGACCGCCGCTACCGCCTCAAGTCGGCCGCCCGCGCCGCCACCAAGCTCGCCCCCGGAGCCGCATCGTGAAACGTTTCCTGATCCCCCTCGGCATCTTCCTGGTGCTGATCGTGTTCCTCGCCATCGGCCTCAACCGTGATCCCCACGAGGTGCCCTCGCCGCTGGTCGGCAAGCCGGCGCCCGAATTCCGCCTCGTCACGCTGGCCGATCCGGCCAAGGAATTCTCCCCCGCCGACATGCGCGGCCAGGTGTGGCTGCTCAACGTATGGGCCTCGTGGTGCGTGTCGTGCCGCGCCGAGCACCCGCTGCTGGTGGCCTTCGCCAAGGACGGCAAGCTGCCGGTGGTCGGGCTCAACTACAAGGAAGTGCGCGGCGACGGTGGTCTCGACGCCAAGAAGCTCGCCCCGGAGCAGGAACTCGCCCTCACCCGCCAGCGCGCCGGCGCCTGGCTCGCCCAGCACGGCAACCCGTACCTGCTGTCGGTGCTCGACATGGACGGCCGGGTCGGCATCGACTACGGCGTGTATGGCGTGCCCGAAACCTATCTGATCGACAAGAAAGGCGTGATCCGCTTCAAGCAGATCGGCCCGATCACCCCCGAAGCCCTGAGCCAGAAGATCCTGCCGCTCGCCAAGCAGCTCGCCGCCGAATGACGACCGCCATGACCCGCCGCCTGCTCGCGCCCCTCGCCGGCCTGCTCCTCGCCGCCAGCCTCAACCTCCACGCCGCCGACGCCACGCCGATGGCCGAAGACCCGGTGGTCGAGGCCCGGCTCGTCACCATCTCCGAAGAACTCCGCTGCCTCGTCTGCCAGAACGAAAGCCTCGCCGCCTCACGCGCCGAGCTCGCCAACGACCTGCGCGAGGAAGTCCGCAAGCTCATCCACCAGGGCAAGTCCGACGCCGACATCCGCGACTACCTCGTCGCCCGCTACGGCGACTTCGTGCTCTACCGCCCGCCGGTCAAGCCCACCACCTGGCTCCTGTGGTTCGGCCCCTTCGCGCTGCTCGCCGGTGGCGCCGTCGGCCTCATCGCCTACCTGCGCCGGCGTGCCGGCAAGGTTGATGCCCCCGACCTGACCGCCGACCAGCGCGCCGCCGCCGAGGCCCTCCTCGGCACCGACTCATCCCAACGCCCGAAGAACGACGCATGACCGCCTTCTGGATTGCCGCCGGGCTGCTCACCGCCCTCGTCCTCGCCGTGCTGTGCTGGCCGCTGCTGCGCCACAAGGCCGCCGCCCACGCCTCCCGCCAGGCCATCAACACCGCCATCTACCGCGACCAGCTGGCCGAACTCGACCGGGATCTCGCCAGCGGCGCCCTCTCCCAGGCCGACTACGCCAGCGCCCGCAGCGAGATCGAGCGCCGCGTCCTCGAAGACGTGGCCGGTGACCCCGCCGCCCCGACGGAGGCCCCGCGCCGCCTGCCGCGCACCGCGCTGGGCCTCGCCGTCAGCGTGCCGCTGGCCGCCGTTGCGCTGTATTTCGCCCTCGGCAACCCCGCCGCCCTCGACCCGGCTGCCTCCCAACAGGGCGCCGAACCCAGCGCCGCCGAAGTCGAGAAGATGGTCGCCGCCCTCGCCACCAAGCTTGAGCAGAACCCCGACAACCCCGAAGGCTGGGTGATGCTGGGCCGCAGCTACAAGGTGATGGGCCGCTTCGACGACGCCGCCAAGGCCTTCGAAAAGGCCGGCCCGGCGATGGAAACTAACCCCGAGCTGATGCTCGAACTCGCCGACCTCTCCGCCGAACTCAACAACGGCAAGATCGAAGGCAAGGGCCGCGAACTGCTGCTGAAGGTGCTCGCCGACCAGCCCGACAACCCGCAGGCGCTGGTGCTCGCCGGCTACGACGCCTATTCGCGCCAGCGCTACGCCGACGCCATCAAGCACTGGGAGAAGCTGCTGGCGATGGTCCCGCCCGATTCCCAGGACGCCCAGAACCTCACCGCCGGCATCGAGAAGGCCCGCAGCCTGATGGGCGCCGGCGCCCCCGCCCGTGCAGCCGAGAAGCCCGCAAAGGCAGCCAAGGCCGACGTGCCCGCCGCCAGCAAGGTCAGCGGCAAGGTCGAGCTGGCCCCGGAACTCAAAGCCAAGGCCAGCCCCGACGACGTGGTGTTCATCTTTGCCCGCGCCGCCCAGGGCCCGCGGATGCCCCTGGCGGTGGTCCGGGCCAAGGTGGCCGACCTGCCGGTGGATTTCACCCTCGACGACAGCATGGCCATGAGCCCCGACTTCAAGCTCTCCTCCGCCGGCGAGCTGCGCATCGAAGCCCGCGTTTCCAAGAGCGGCAACGCCATTGCCGCGCCGGGCGACCTGTCCGGCGAAGTCGGCCCGGTGAAAGCCGGCGCCAGCGGCATCCGGCTGCGCATCGACCGCGTCGTGCCGTAATTTCGGCCCGGTACAGGCTGCCGGCCGCGATAAATAGTCGCAGCCTATACCGAGCATCGCAATAAACAATTGGCGCCGCGGCAGCGCTGCCGTACGATGGTCCGACGTCTGACAAAACTGCTTCCTGAGGGCAGGTCAGGCGATCTAGCTGCACTTGGCGCGCCGGGGTAAAAACAGAAAACACCCCCCAATACCCACAGAGATCCATCCCGGCGCCCATTTTTCCCCAATGTCCCGCGAAAATCTCCTCTCGCCGCTCCCGCCACCGGGCCCGGAAGAGCGCTTTGACACCCTCTTCGCCAGCCCTCACGTGCGCATCGAGCGCATCGTCTCGCACCGCCACGCCAGCCCGCCCGGCTTCTGGTACGACCAGGCCGAGGACGAATGGGTGATGCTCGCCCAGGGCTCTGCCGAACTGGAATTCGATGACGGCCGCCGCGAGGCGCTCGCCCCCGGCGACTGGCTGCTGATCCTCGCCGGCTGCCGGCACCGGGTCGCCGCCACCGGGCCCGACACCGTGTGGCTCGCGGTGCACGTCGCCCGCTGACGCTTGGCTCCCAACACAGATCCCGGCCGATTGTCGTATTCTCCTGTCCTTCCCCCACAGGAGAACCCCCCATGATCCGACGCAGTCTCACCGCCCTGGCCTTTGCCGTGGGCGCCAGCTTCCTTCCCTTTGCCCCCGCCCAGGCCGAAGCGCCGGCCGTCGGCACCCAGGTGCCCGGCTACTACCGCATGGCCCTCGGCACGCTTGAGATCACCGCCCTCTACGACGGCTACGTGGATCTCGGCGCCAACCTGCTGCTGGGCGCCAGCAAGGCCGAAGTGCAGAAGCTGCTCGCCAGACAGTTCATCGCCGGCGAGAAGGTCCAGACCGCCGTCAACGCCTATCTCATCAACGCCGGCGGCAAGCTGATCCTCGTGGATGCCGGCGCCGCCAAGGCCTTCGGCCCGACCCTCGGCTTCATCGGCGATCAGCTCCGCGCCGCCGGCTACAGCCCGGACAAGGTGGACGTGGTGCTCCTCACCCACCTCCACGCCGACCACGTGGCCGGCATCCTCGACGCCGACGGCAAGCCGCTCTTCCCCAACGCCGAGATCCACGTGGCCCAGGCCGAGAGCGACTTCTGGCTGTCGGAAGCCAACGCCGCCGCCGCGCCCAAGGACTTCAAGCCCTTCTTCGAGCTCGCCCGCAAATCGGTGGCGCCCTACCAGGCCGCCGGAAAGTACAAGACCTTCACCGGCGAAGCCGACTTCGGCAGCGTGAAGGCCGTGCCCTCCAACGGCCACACGCCGGGCCACACCAGCTATATCGTCGAATCCGGCGGCCAGCGCCTGCTGATCCTCGGCGACGCGGTGCACGCCCACGCGGTGCAGTTCGCCCACCCGGAAGTCGCTATCGAATTCGACAGCGACAAGAAAGCCGCCATCGCCGCCCGCAAGAAGCTGTTCGCCTGGGCCGCGAAGGAGAAGCTGCTGGTCTCCGGCATGCACCTGCCCTTCCCGGGCATCGGCCACGTGCGCAGCGAAGGCAAGGCCTACGCCTGGGTGCCGGTGGAGTACAGCCCGATCCGCACCGACAAGTAAGCGCGGCATCGCTGCAAACAAAAGGGCGACCCGCGGGTCGCCCTTTTTGCTGGAACCGGAAACCGGCGCGGCTTACAGCCCCGCGTCGGCGCGCAAGGCGGCGGCCTTGTCGGTGGTTTCCCAGGTGAAGTCCACCTCGTCGCGGCCGAAGTGGCCGTAGGCGGCGGTGGCCGAGTAGATCGGGCGCAGCAGGTTGAGGCTGGCGATGATGCCCTTCGGACGCAGGTCGAAATGGCGACGCACCAGCTCGACGATCTTCTCGTCCGACACCTTGCCGGTGCCGAAGGTCTCGACCATCAGGCTCACCGGCTGGGCCACGCCGATGGCGTAGGCCACCTGCACCTCGCAGCGATCGGCGAGGCCGGCGGCGACGATGTTCTTCGCCACGTAGCGGCCGGCGTAGGCGGCGGAACGGTCCACCTTTGACGGGTCCTTGCCCGAGAACGCGCCCCCACCGTGGTGGGCCGCGCCGCCGTAGGTGTCAACGATGATCTTGCGGCCGGTGAGGCCGCAGTCGCCGTTCGGGCCGCCGATCACGAACCGGCCGGTGGGGTTGATGAGGTAGCGGGTGTCGGCGGTGAGCATGTCCTTGGGCAGCACCGGCTTGATGACTTCCTCGATCACCGCCTCGGAGAGCGCCGTGTGGGCGATGTCCGGGTGATGCTGGGTGGACACCACCACGGTGTCGATCGCCACCGGCTTGCCATCCACGTAGCGCACGGTGAGCTGGCTCTTGGCGTCCGGGCGCAGCCACGGCAGGCGGCCGTCCTTACGCACTTCGGCCTGGCGCTGCATGATGCGGTGGGCGTAGTAGATCGGGAAGGGCATCAGGCTGGGCGTCTCGTTGCACGCGTAGCCGAACATCAGGCCCTGGTCGCCGGCGCCCTGGTCGAGGTCGAGGCCTTCGCCTTCATTCACGCCCTGGGCGATGTCGGAGGACTGGCGGTTGATCGCGGTGAGCACCGCGCAGCTCTTGTAGTCGAAGCCGATGT
>ERZ650311.426-NODE-426-length-27159-cov-8.637028_pt1 | contig 27159 bp, 31 predicted proteins | sample MGYA00376247_ERZ650311 | MGnify/ENA primary metagenome ERZ650311 (study PRJEB26733, sample SAMN07839324) | wastewater metagenome | biome: small river; feature: stream; material: water | place: USA: North Carolina | collected 2016-07-28 ...
CTCCCGAGCTTTGGGTCGGCAACGTCTGGAAGCTCCCGAATGGACCGTACTACCGGCTTGAGTCGATGCCGGAAGATCGCATCGACAACAAGAGCCCGCCCGTTATCAATGCGCGGTTCGTTCGGATCGATGACTTCCCGAGCGGTCGATAGGATCTTCGGATCTCGGCGACTAGTCGAGTTGCCGCGCGTGCGCCCTGCCGACGCCCCATCTCGTCGCCGTGTCGCCGCCACTGGACGAGTGAGCCCCCGCCGTCGCGCTGCCGCTCGACGTGATCTCGGAACTCCCTGAGCCGGTCGCGTCGTGCGCTCCGGACGTCGCAGCGCCGCTCCCGTCCACCTCCGGGCTTCCGCTACCTGTCGCGTCGTGCGCGCCTCCTGTGGCCTCGCCCGTGCTCGTAATCGTGTCCAGCGTGTAGGTGAGGACGATCTTCCCGTTTCCGCCCGTTCCCGCGTTCGCCGACGATCCGCCGCCGCCTCCGCCACCGCCGAAGCTCGGAGCGTTTGACCCCGCTGCCGACGAGTTGCCGCCTGCGCCGCCCGCCGCGCCACCCGTCGGAGCCGACCCGCCGCCGCCTCCCGTGGTCGTGACCGCGTTCGAGCCCGTGTTGCCGTTCGCCGCCGTGCCCGCGCTCGAACCACCGCCACCTCCGCCAGCGGGAGACCCGGCGACGCCGTTCCCGCCGTTGCCGCCGCTGAACTTGGTCGTGCCGACGCCGCTTCCGGATGCGCCGCCCGTGCCGCCGGTGCGCCCGCTTCCCGCGTTGCCGCCCTTGGCCGTCGTGTTGGTCGCGCCGTCGTTGAACGTCGAGTCGCCGCCCGCAACGCCCGCCCCGCCACCGGTTCCGACCGTGTAGGAACACGACGTCCCCGAAGGGATGGCGATGCCGGTCCGCTTGCTGTAGCCACCGCCACCGCCGCCGCCCTCGCCGCCTGTGTTGACGCCACCGCCGCCACCAGCGCCCCAAACCTCGATCGTCGCCGTGATGTTGGTCGGCGCGACCCAGGTTGACGAGCCGGGAGTGGTGAAGCTGACGACGACCAATCAGGTTCCCGTCTCGGATAGGTTCATGGTGAAGCTCGAGCACGAGACCGGCTGAGTCGCGACGATCGACGTCGTGACGAGATTGAGGTTCGCGCCGCTCGTGCCGACCGTGCCTTGCCAGACGCACGTCCCGCCGTTCGTGTACATCCGGCAGAACGTGGCCGTGCCGCTCGCGTCGGCGCTCGAGTCGGTCGTGATCGAGTTCGCCGCCGCGGTTGCCTTGCCCGTGCCGTCCGTCGAGGAAGCGAAGCCCGTCGAGGAGAGCGCGAGCTGCGCGAGCAGCGTGTTGCCCGAGAGCGCCGTGTCCGCGTCGGCCGGAGCCGTTCCGGAGTAGATCCGGAGCGACCCCGCGCCACCCGCGTCGAGAAGATCGAGCATCGCGTCGAGTCCGGCCTTCACCCCGGCGTTCGAGAAGTAGCTCGCCATCTCAGCACCCCGTTACCGGCGCATCGCTGCGCACGATTCCCGCGATCTCGTCGGCCTCGTGCCATCGCGACCACTGCGGGAACTTCTCAAGCATCGCCGCGACCGCTTTCCGACCCTGGGCGCCCCGAGCGCGGAGGATCTTCGCGTCCATCTCGCCCTGCGCCGCGATGGCGTCCTGCGTCCTACCCGCCGCGAGCGCGTCCTTGATCCGCTGCGTGAACACGCTGCGAACGCGGGCGACCTCGGCATCCTCTTGCGGAGTGAACCGCCGAGCGAAGATGGCATGCGTGACGCCCTGCCGCGTGCCGTAGACCGTCTGCTCGATGCGCCCGTGTTCCTCGCCTTCTGGGATCGGGATCGAGATCGGCCGGAGCTTCGGATCGGCGCCGCGGTAGTGGTATTCGTAGCTCTCGACGTGCGAGCGGAACACTTCGTCGGCATCCTCGCCGCCCGTCGTGAACGAAACAGGCTCGCCGTGCGCGTTGACCCAGGAGGAGACGATCCAGATCATGCCGGAACCTCGTCAACCACGATGTTGACGTCGTTCGCCGCGTTCGTGCCCGTGCCCCAAAGCACGAGAGTCGACCCCGACGGCACAAAGATCGGATCGTTCGAGAAGTCCCACGAAACCCGCGTACCCGCCGTCGCCGGGAAGGTCGCGCGGCAGAGGTAGGACGCGGGAACGGTCGGGGCAGTCGTGCCCCACGCGAGCGCCGTCGTGACGTGGCTGTTGGATGAGCCAGTGCCCTCAGTCGTCGGCGCCGGGAGCGAGGTATCCACCGGGATCAGCGGGACCGGAGACGTCGGACCCACGCCGATTGCGGCCGGCTCGCCAAGGCCGAACGTCTGCGCTGCCGCGGTTCCGTTGATGACTTCGATCGATCGCAACCAGAAGCCGCGGATCTTCGAGCCCGCGATGATCTCGAGGAATGCCGCGTTCGCGGAGGAGTTGGAAGTACGGACGCCGATTCGTGAAAGCATGGGAACCTCGTCAAGTGTAGGTGTAGACCGTCTCGAAGTCGGGCGCGGAGCCACTGCCCACGACTACGACTTTCTTCTCGTCCTTGATCGTGAAGACCTCGCCCTGCCGAAGCTGACGGAAGTACCACGTGAGGCCGTAGTACATGGCGAGGTACGCCGACCCGCCCTTGCCCGCCCACGCATCGCCACCGCCAGGAGTGCCGGCGGGGATGTACATCGCGTAGTCGGTCGGCGAGCCTGGCGCGGCCGTCAGATCCTTGTCCTCGACGACGATCGTCCCGCCCATCATGAGCGCGTGGACGAGTTCGTTGATCTTGGCGTGTCCGAGCGACATGCCCTCTTCGTAGTAGTCGACGTTCAGGTAGCTGTTGAGCGTTGCCATGCGTTCCTCACACTGCGTCGATGACGAAGTCGAGCACGTTGCCCTTCTTCACGGTCGTTCCGACTTGCCAGATGCGGCCGTAGATCGCCGCGTTCTTCGTGATGCCGTCATTCGTGACGTCGTTGTCCTGCTGCGCGGTCGTGTAGGTGACCTCGCGTCGATCCTCGGTATCGCCGACGTCGTGATCGTCCTGCGCAGTCACTTCGATCGTGCGGAACAGCGCGGTACGTCCGGAGTCGGAGTAGAGCTCGATGACGTACTTGTCCTGCTTGCCCTCGTGATCGAGCTCGGCGTGCGGGATGTTCTCCGTGGTCGGATCGGGGAACGGGAAGCGCGTCCGATGAACCCACGAGATCGTGATGTCGTATTCCGGCTCGAGTTCGACGTCGAGCCCGATGTACTCGCGTTCGTATCGCAGCCAGCACGGCCGGAAAGGTCGGAGCGTCTCTGCCTGGTAGGTGAACGTCTCCGAGAGCACGTCGGACAGCCCTTGACCCTTCGGCACGTCCTTGATGTCGACGTCCTTCTTGATCTTGCTGTTCGGCAGCCCGACCCATTTCGTCGACGTCGGCTTGAGCCACACGACGAGTTCGCCGACGGCGTGCGAATCGATGTGGTCGTAGGTGTCGCGCAGCCCGCGGAACATGCCCGAGAGCGTGTACTTGCCCGATCCGACCTCGATCGTGATCGTGTCCGAAGCTCCGAGCGGTCCCTCATCGTCGAGATCGCCCGCGTCCTCGGACAGCGTGATCGTGTCCGACGTGACTGCGAGCACCTCGCGGAACAGGTCTTGATTCGCGACCTCTTGCAGGCCCGTGATGCGGACGTACTGCCCGACCACGACGCCGAGAGTCACGAACGACGTTCCGCCCGTCTTCGTGAAGATGTTCGCCGCGATGCCGCACGATAGGCCCGTGAGGTCCGTGACCGTGCTCGCGATCGGCGTCGCCGTCTTGAAGCCGATCACCTCGAAGTTGTCATCCGCGATCGAGCCGACGGCGATCCAGTTCGTCCCTTGCTCGACCTCTTCGCGCGTCGCGCTCGACGGTGCGCCGTGGAGCATCTGAACCGTGAAGCTCGAGCCACTGTCGAACATGTGCCAGGCGCTCGTATCCGGCAGCGCCGTGATCGCGATGGCGATCGACGCTTCCGCGTAGGGCGCCGAGAACTTCTTGTAGGACGAGCCCGAGACCTTGAGATAACCCTGCGAGCCCTTCCAGGTCGCTTCGGGATCTTCGGCGCAATGCGCGTACAGGAAAATCCCGTCCTTGACTTCCTTGTCCGCGAACAGCGGAGGCAGGTTCGTCGGAACCTTGCGCACGAGCGGAGGCGTGTATCCTCCGTCCGGCCCGTCTTCCGGGTCGTCGTTGTCGCTGTTGTCGGTGCCGTCGTCGTCGTCGTCCTGATCGGTGCCGAGATTCGATCCCGCCGTCGTGAGGATCTCGTCCTCGCCGGCGCGGATCTGTTCGACGACTCCGCGGATCTCGATCAGGTAGTTCGCTCCGACCGTGATCTCCTGCACGCGGACGTAGTAGACCTGCCCTCCGAACGGAACCGCGAGCACGTCTCCCGGCTCGGTCGTCATGTAGTCGGACGGCAGGCCGGAGATGTACGCATTCTGCGAGACGCGGTAGGACTCGGCGAGTCGTCGTTTCGCGACGCGGCGGGCCTGCGCACGACGAAGCACGCCCTCGTAGTTGATCGTCGCTATGTTGTCGGTTGCGCCTTCGGGGCGGTCGCTGTTCGTGCGGTAGGTTTCGCTCGAGCGCTGATAGCGCGCGTCCTTCGCGAGGAAGTTGATCGTGACCGCGGTCGGTCGTTGCCGGACGTCGATGTCCGTGATCTCGAGCGGTCGATTCGTTCCTGGCTGCTCGGTCGTGCAGCCGAGATGGCCTTCCTCGATCGCGATCACGGGTTCGTCGCCTCGATCCAGGAAAACGAGCTTTCCGTCGGAGTGACGGACGGTCAGGTCGAAAACCTGCGTGAACGTGCTGAGGACGTCGATCGGCGAGAACGGCGCCTCAGTCTGAAAGCCCTGGAACGTGCGGACGCCGTCGTCCTCGGCGATGACGTTGCGACCCGTGACCGAGGACACGTCGAGTTCCGTGCTCGAATCCGCGCCGGGTCGCGTGTCCCACACGTCCGAGATTGCGTCGGCGAGCGTGTAGGGCTCGTCGTCGGGCTGGATCAGCGCTCGCTGCGTGATCGGAACCTGGTTGCCGAAGTCGCGGAGTTCGAAGTCCTCGATCACGGTGTAGGTGATCTCGCGGAAGCCGGGAACGTTGCCCGATCCCTTGTCTTCCTCGATCACGGAGTCCGCGTTCTGCGTCGACGTGCCGAGATAGTTCGAGAGACTGCCGTATCGATGGTCGAACTTCGACGCTGCGCCGTTCTTCCATAGCAGCTTGCCGTTCGCCGTGATGTTGACGATCTTGTTCGTCCGGCCTTTGTTGTTCGAGCCACGCATCGCGCGGCCCCAGGCAATCGCGTAACTCACCGAGTAGCGCGTGACCTCGGTTTCGGCGCCGTCGATCTCGACTTCTTCCTTGTACTCGCGGGTCTCGCTCTTCCAAAGGATCGTGCCTGGAAGGCTCGCGCGTCGGCCGCATGCAAACCACATCTTCGAGCCTTCGCTTGCCGTTACGGCGCGAACCTCTGGTAGTTCTTTGTCGAGCATGGGCGCGTTGACCTCGGAGATGAGCGCGAGAATCGCCTGGATCGCGAGGTAGAGGACGACGGCCTCGACCACCAGGATGACGATCGTGATGAAGATGATGAACTGTTCGATCAGGACGGTCGTCGCCCAATCGATCGAGACGCCGGTGATCTGCGTGATGAGCGAGGTGATGTCAGTCATGGGCGCGAATCCTCAGGATCGCGCGACGGCTCCATCGCTCGTCGAACCGGTGTTCGACTACCTCTCCTTTCTTCGTCGATGCCTGGATCAGCGTTCCCTGCGCGGTCGCGATCCCGAAGTGGGTCGGGTTCGTGCCTCGCATGGCGAACAGGAAAGCGTCGCCCTCGTCCGCGACGAGATACGAGTCGCACAACGGCCACACCTCGCGGCTTGCCTCGACGTAGTCGAGTTCGGTGTCGCGGTGTTTGTAGGTCGCGAAGTCGCGGATCAGCAGTCCTGCCGCGCGAAACGACACGATGACGAGCCCGACGCAGTCGACGCCGAGATCCGATCGCCCGAGATGCGAGAACTTCGTCCCGACGAGTGATCGCGCCTTCGCGACGACGGCCGCGCGCTTCTGCGATCGCTGGCGATACCCGAGCGCGAAGCACTCCGGGCAAGCGATGAACGCATGTCCTTCGTGCTCTCGGCATTCGTGCTCGCGATCAGACTGCCGCATCTGGACCCTGGATGACCTTGTCGTAGCCGGACAAGAAGCGGAACCCGCGATGGTTCACCGCGTTGTTGAACTTGTTTTTGCAGGCCTGCTTGAAGAGCTTCGAGCACCCAGGCGTAACCGAGAACGTGTCGCCGACGTCGATGTCGTACGGCGTCGGGCTCCACAGTTCGATCACGCCGTCGGTCTGGCGCGAGAACTTGACCTGATGCGTCGACAGTCCGGTGATCGCGTTCGTTCCCGACAGCCAGGTCAACGTGCCGTCGGTCCAGTAGTCATCGGGTTGGCTCGTGAGGTCCGACTCGAACTTGAGGCGCGGCAGACCTGCGATCACGTCGGTCACCGTCTTCGTTCCGCTGTTGAGTCCGCTGATGTCCTTCGCGCATCGCGTATCGCCGAGCGTGGCATCGCAGCGAAGCTCGTAGAGGCGCCCGACCTTGCGATCGGCTCGCGCGGCAAGCGAGACGCGACGGAAGCGGATCTGCTCGCCGGAGAACGTCACGTCGACGATCCAGCGGACATCGTGGCGAAGGTATCCCATCCCTGGATAGCGCCAGTCGACGGTCCACGAGTCGAGTCGACAGTCCTCGAAGAGCTTGACGCGCGCGTCCTCGATGGTCCATCCGGCCTCGGAGATCATGGCGATCACGGTGTCCGTGCCGGCCTCGAGCCCGATCGAGTAGCGCTGACTTTCCGCGCTCGCGGAGTAGGTGAGCGGCGAGAACGTCTCGAGCGTGTAGGGCGAGAACGACGTCACGGCGTCGATCTTGTTCGATGCGTTCGTAAACCGCACCGATTGACCGTCGCGTCGCGTGAGCTTCCAGCACTCGCAGAGGCGCTTGACCTCGGCGGTTCGGATCTCCTCCATTCGTTTCGCGATGGCGAGCATTCAGACCTCGTATGCCGTCCAGCCGCCGATACCCGAACGATCACTCACGAACACGAGAACGGTGCCCGTAGAAGCGACTCCCGTCAGCACGTTGTTGCCCGCCGAGTCGACGACGTCGAACCCGTTGGACCCGACGCCAAACAGATAGAACGGGTCGAATCCTTCGGAACGTCGCGCGAGCTTCGCCGTCCACGATGGAAGCCTCACTTTCGAGTTGCTTGCGGTCGCGTTCACGGCCCAGCACTTCGCGACGTGGAGATGCACGTCGACCGTGGTTCCGGCCACGTCGACCTTGCGGCAACCGCCATGAAGTCGTGCGAGCGAGATCATGCCCAGATCAGCCCCTTCCACTTCGATGCGCCCGAGGAGTCGAGCGCGTGGAAGATCATGCACGTCTCGCCTGCCACGACGTTCTTCACCGTGGTCAGCGCATCGTCGACGACGACAAACGTGTTCGTGGAGCCGACGTTCTCGATGACGAACACCGGCCCGCCCTTCGGGACCGTGGAGATAGCCGGCAGGATGATCCGGAGACCCGCGCCCGTCGACTCGACCGACCAGTAGACCGTCGAGAGATCGATCGTGTAGTTGGCCGCGATCTCGATGTCCTTCGCGCCGCCATAGTGGATGTCCTCGTTCGAGTACCCGGTGTCGAGCACCTCGACGAGTGGCAGATTCGGGATCGCGCCCGAGCCGAAGTCGCTCGCCTCCTGCGCGAAGAACTGATCCGACCCATCGCCGAAGCGGACCTCGACGTCGAACTCGAACCCCGCCGTGATGACCTGGCCGAGTGTCGGCGCGCTCGTGAACGTCACGATTCCGGTCGACGTGTTGACGGTCCACCCGGAAGCTGTCGGCGTGCCGTCCACCGCGATCACCACGGTTCCGCTCACCGGCTTCGTGATGGTGCGGACGTACGAGCCTTCCGTGTCGGAGTAGCGCTTCACCAGCTGAAACTGCGTCGTCGTGCCGTCGCCGGTTCCGATCTCTTGGTCGGTGTCGGTCGCCGGCGAGGAGTCGCCGTCCCAATTCTTTCCGAGTTCGCTCGAGTTGTAGTCGAGCGGATCTTGCAGCCTAAACGAGTTCGCAAGGCCGCCGCGCGCGAGATAGAAGGTCTTCACCTCGGCGATCGACGAGTATTCCTTGACCGCCGCGCCCACGTCGTAGGTGTGCCGGAACTGCGACCAGCGCGGGTTTCGCCGCTCCTGCCCGCTGTCCATGCGCTGCACGATCGTCTGGTTCCCTGGACCTCCTGTCGAGCCCCAGTCACCGGTCAGCGGGAATCGGATGTCGTGGAATGTCATCGCCTGTCCGTCTGGTTCCACCGCCGCTTGCGGCGATTCACGTCACCGAGGATGTGTTGTTCCGAGCGTCGGAAGCTGTCCGCGTCCGGCGTCGTGACGTTGATGAAGACGTTCCCGCCACCGCCGCCTCCGGAGTAGACGCCGAGCTTGCCGTTCGGCATCCGCTCGAGAGGCATGATCGCCTCGGGACCGGCCTCGCCCATGAGCCCTCGATTGCCGCCCGCGAGCGGGAAATACTGCGGTCCGTTCGTGACGTAGCCGCCCGATGCGAACGGGATCGTGCGACCGCCCGAGAACGCGCCGCCGAGCGCGTAGGCCTGTCCACCTCCGGAGAGGTCGACGACCTTCCCGATGGACGACGCCGCGCCTCCCGTCTGCGTGTCGAGCAGCGCGAGAATCAGTTTCTTGATCGCCGCGACGAGTACCGACGTCACCAGTTCGTTGAACAGCCCGGTCAGGATGTCGTTGCCGATCTTCTGGCCGATCGCCTTCGCGTTGAACTCGCCGCCGTTCAGGAGGTCCGAGAACGCCTGATTCAGGCCCGCGCCGACCGGCTGCGAGATCGCGTCGGCGATGCCCTCGGCGCGCTTCTTCACTTCCTCGATCCGCTGCGCCTCGGCTTCCGCCGCCTTGCGCGATGCGTCCTCGGTGGCCTTGACTGCTTCGGTGTAGCGCGCTTCCGCCTGCGCGGTCGCCTCGAGTTCGGTTCGGTACGCGGCGACCGCGGCAGCGCCTTCCGGAGAGCCTGGACCGTACTGTTGAACCGCGGCTTTCTCGGCTTCGGCGACCTGCTCGATGATCGTCTTCTGTTGCTCGCTCAGTCCGACGAGCGACTTTCGAAGATCGAGTTGTTCGCGAAGGGCATCGAGCGCGCCTTGCTCCGGCCCGAATGGCGTGCCCGTCGACCCGTAGGTGACGAACGGCTCCTGCTTCTGCGGAGCTTCGGGACCGAACGGAATGTCGAGCGTGTAGGAGACCGGCGCCTGTTGCGGCAGGTCGGAGATCGTCGACTGTCCATAGGACACGAACGGCGACGCCGACGAGAACTGCCCGGACAACTTCGAGAAGTCGATCCCTGGCGCCTGCGGCGTGCGGCCGAGGAACGACGCGCGGATGTACTCTTCGCGAGAGACACCGGCCGGGAGGCCGATGGGTGCAGGCGGCGCCGTGAACGCGATACCGCCGATTCCCTTCGTCGGGTCGTAGGTTCCCGGCGAGGACGTGCCGACCGCGTTGGCGAGCGAAGATGCGCCCTGCGCAACGTCGTCGATGCCGGTCGCGACGTCTTTCAGGAGATCCGCGAGGTTCGTCAGGATGCTCGTCAGGCCCGCGTCGCCGAGCGAGATCGCGATCGATTCCAACGATCCCTTGAGCTTCGAGAACGCGCCCGTCAGCGTGTTGCCGACCGCGTCCGAAGCCGCCTTCGACGTGCCGTTCGCGTCGGAGAGCGCGGCCTCGTACTTCTCGAGCTTGTCCGTGTTCTCCGCGATGACGAGACCTGCCGTCGCGCCATAGGTCCCGAAAAGCTGGAACGCGGTCTGCGTGTCGAGCCCCGCCGCCTTCAGCTTCTTGAAGATGTCGACGAGCGAATTCGTCTTGGGGTTGATGTCGTCGAGCGTGAGCCCGAGCCTCTCGACCCCGCGCGCCGTGTCTGCCGTCGGTTGCGAGAGTGCCGAGAGCACGGTTCGGAGCCCGGTGCCCGCTTCCGCGCTGCGGATCGCGGCATCGTTCAGGACGCCGAGGATCGCCGACGTCCGCTCGAACGACGAGCCGACCGCATTCGCGAGCGGACCGACCACTCGGAAGCCTTCGGCGAGTCCTTCAACGCTCGACTGCGAAACGTTGGCCTGCTTGACGAGGACGTCCGCGATGCTGCGAGAGTCCGAGGCGCTCTTGCCGAACTGCGCGATCGTCGCGAGAAGTATCTCACTCGAGCGCGCCAGCGTGACGTCGCCCGCGACCGCGAGATCAATCGCCGGCCGAATCGCCGAGATCGAATCCTTCGCGTCGAGACCGGCCTTCGTGAGTTCGAGCAGGCCTGCCGCCGCCTGCCCAGCCGAGAACTGCGTCGTCGTCCCGATCTCGCGCGCAGTCTCCTCGATCAGCTTGAATTCGTTCGATGCCTGGTCGACGCCGCCGACCACGGCAATTTGCTTGAGCTGCTTCTCGAAGTCGGCAATCGCCGATGTCGCCTTCACGACGGTCTGGTAACCAGCGAAGGCGCCAAACGCCGCCAGAGCCTGCCCCTTGAGTCCGGCGAGCGCACCCCCTGCTGCGGCAGCCTCGGCCGAGATCGCGCCCCCACCGCCGTCGCTTGGCGTCAGGGATGCCGTCCCGCCGTAGCCGCCGAGGTTCTGTAGCGATTGGAGCGTCCGAATCTGTGCCGCGGACGCTTGCGCGGCTCGCCCGACCTTCGTGAGCGAGTTCTCAATGCTGCCAATCGCGCGGTTCGCTTCCGAGGATGCTACCGCGAGCCCGTAGATGTCCTTCTGCGTCGCTCCGAGAGCTCGCGAAGCCTGTATCGATGCTGCTCCAAGACCGGACATCGCCGCGCCAGTCGACACGACGCCTGCATCGAGCTGATTCAGGTTCCGATCGAGCTTCGTCGCCTCACCCGCCACCGTCGAAAGCGCCGACGTGACCTGAGCCGCCCCCTGCTTTGCAGCAGATGCGTCGATCGCGATCCGGATCGAACTCTCAGACGCCATCGTTACGACCTCTTCGCGACCGAATTCGGCTTCGGCGGGCTCGGCGCACCGCCTGGTTCACTCTTCGCCTTCGTGGACCGTTCACGCGAGAGCCTCAGGAACGCGGAGTCCATCGACGCGATGATGACCACGAACTCCCGAAGCCACTCGCCGCGCATCCCGAGAACGATTCGGCCCCACGACAGCATGTCCGCGACCGGGATCGCTCCTGCCTCCATCGCGATCGGGCGTCGCGCGGAGAGCATCCAGAAGGATTCCCAGATCGGCCGAAGTTCCGGCCACGGATCGACGCGGTAGTCGAGCGGAGACTTGCGCCCGCGAGCGCGTTCCTTGCGCGCGAGGGCCAGACTCTTCTCGTCTCCGTGCGGAACATGCCATCGCAGAGCCTCAGTCAGTTTCCCAGCGCGGCCTCGGTGTTCCGACGCTGGAAGGCCTCATCCTCGTTTGCCGTGCGCAGCACGAACACGCGGAGGTCGGTCATCCCAGGGTCGGCAAGCAGTCGCGTCGCCTCGTCGACGGTGTAGGCCAGCGGCGAGCCGTCCTCGGCTTCGACGTTGCGCCAGTCCTTGAGTAGATGCGTCGCGATGATCCGCGCCTGGCGAGCCAGGAACGCATCGTCGAGGTTCGGTTCACCTCGCGACGCTTCGCGCTCGATGCGAACGGCGTCTCGGTAGGCGTTCTGCCATTCGGTGAGTGCGGTCGATGCGATACGGAGATCGATGTCGTCTCGGTATCGCACCCACCTGCCAGCGCGTGCCGTGCGCTCGTCGCGCGAGAATCGGAGAATCTTTGCCATGTGTCCTCGTGTGGAATGGAGCGGTGAGCCGGGGCGTTATCGACTCGGGGAGCTTGGCCGGGAACGCATCACACGGCCCACCGCACCACTCGCATCGTCTTGAGTTCGGTTGCGTCGAGCGTCGCTTCGAAGGTGAGCGGGATCTCGACGTCGGTATCGATGGCGGTCGCGTTGCGATTCGCCTGCGTGTACTTCATGGTCGGGAGGTCGATGACGTAGGCGTTCCCGCTGTTGTCGATGAAGCGGATGGCGAGCTTCGTCACCGTGTCGGCGAGGTACTTCGCATAGACGCTGTGCGCCGAGTCGCCGTAGTACAGCGTGATGTTGCCCGTGACCGACAGCGAGCCCGCGCCGATCGAAGTTGCGCCGAGCGTGGCGACTTCCTTGCGCTCGCGCAGGTTGTTCGAGACCGTCAGTGTCAGCGAGCGGATCGAGAACTCCGACCCGTTCTCGAGCACGGCGTCGACGTTCGTCACCGCGTTCATGATCGGGTTCGTGCTCGCGGCCGTGTTCGATCCCGTGCCCGCCGTCGCGGTCGCCGCCGCTTCCGGCTTGCCGAGCATCCCGATATCGACGGTCACGATGTTCTCTACGCTCACGCCGAGCGTCAGCGTGTTGACCACCTGTCCCGTGTGCTGCGAGAACTTGTTCGTCAAGTCCGTGAACTGGCGCTCGATGTAGAAGCTCGGCTGCGTCGTCCCGTTGACGACGTATCCGCCGCCTTCGAGCTCGACCGACGTCGCGGATTCGTTCGTGAGCGTGATTCCGGTGACGGTCAGCTTGAGCGCCGCGGCCGTCACGATCTTGCAGTAGAAGATCGCGCCGTTCGTCGAGAAGCCCGAAACGCGAATCCACTGGCCGGCCGCGTAGCCGTCCGACGTGAAGTCACCCGATGCGCGATTGATCGAGTTGTCGCCAGATGCGAGCGAGCAAGTGATCGTGTCCGTGTTCGGCGAACTCCATGCGGAAGACTGAATCGCAGCCTTGAGGAAGTCGTCGAGCGCGCCGTAGCGGAACTCCGTCGAGAATCCTCCGTCGCCGTTCGCATCGACGAGGATCGTTCCCGGCACCTGCCGATCGGAGCGGATGAGCTGCGACTTCTTGTAAACCGCGTTCCGCTTGAATGACTCGCTCGTGAACTCGAGCGCCTGTAGCGTCGGCGGGCCGGACGGGATCACGCCGTAGGTGGCCTCGGCGACGTAGGCAAGGGATACGCTGTTCGCGTTGCTCATGGGGAGAACCTCAGCTCAAGTCGTCGAAGACGAACGGGCATGAAACGTTGATTCGCGACCACGACCCGAATCGCGTCGGTGTCGTGCCGCCTGGAATTTCTGGTGTGCGGAAGGTCAGGCCGGATCCGACGTAGCGCTCGAAGCACTTGCCCACGCGATCGGCGAGCGCGAGCAGCGTCGACGTGCCTGTGATCGCCGGGCCGTAGCACTCGACGATGACGGCGCCGGTCGTGCGGCTGCGGATGCTCGATGCGCCGATGTCCTGCTGCGTGCGCCCGGCTGATGCGATCGTGATTCGGCACCAGAGACCCGATGACGGACCGTCGTTCGGATCGCCGGAAAAGACCGTCGTGATCGCGTCGCCACCGTCGCCTCCGGCGGTAATGCGAGCTCGGAACCGGTCCTCGATCGCGTGCGTGAGGTCGGAGAATGGCGTCGTCGTGGTCATCCGCGCACCTGCCGCAGAGCCTCAAGCCCTGCCTGGATGACGAGCGGAGTGATGCCACCTGGACGCTGGATCAGGAAGCCTCCGCGAACGAGCGGCGCACCCTCGTGGCCTCCGACAAGCTTCGCGCGACGACGCACTCGAGCGTTGCGACTGGCTCGGCGCTTCTTGAGCGATGCCGGGTCGCTCTTCGGATTCGGCGGGATGTAGCCACCGACGTCGATCGCCTCGGCATAGGGCAGGTTGTTCGTGAGATAGACGACGGCGAAGTCCGGAAGCGTCGCGATGGCGGCGCCGAGACGTCTCGTCGTGTCCGTGCCTCGCGGATCGGCCGTCTTGAGTTCGCCGGTTGCCGGAGCGCCGACCGATGCCTGCCAGTTCCCACGGAATCGACCCGTGTCGACCGGTGAGACCTTGATCGCGACCTCGAACATGCGAAGTCCGGCCCGACGTTGCGCGATGCGCACGAGATCGGCCGGCAACTTCTTGCCCGTGGCCTCGATCTCTGCGACGAATTCCTTGATGTTCGTCGCCCCCATCATCGCCTACATTGCAGCTCGAAAGCCGCGATGGAGTCGCCGGAGCGGAGCTCGCCGACCGACTCGATGAGTAGGGATTTCCCGGCGACGCTGATTCGCCACCCTGGGAGAGGGGTCGTGCCGATCGAGTCCGGTCCGGCGCAGTAGAGCTGCACGTCTCCGGCCTGGATGCCGACGCCATCGACGAGAGTCGCGTCGTAGGGCGCTGGCGGCGTCACCTTGATCGAGTACGTCGAGCCACCGCCCGACACCGCGCCCGTGCTCGGCGTGAGCGTGGTGGCCTTCGCTGTGAGCGTGGCCGTGATCCCGACCTCGGCAATCGCCGCGACCACCTCCGGAACGATCTCGTCGTCGAGCGTGGTCATGCGCGATACCTCGCGCCGTTCGCGCTGATGAGGCCCGCGAGGAGTGCTGCCGCCTTCGGGAAGGATGGCTGCGAGGATTGCGAGCCCGCGAATTCCTTCGCGATCTCGATCCCGCCGACCTTGACGCGCTTGGCCGAGAGAGAGCCGGCCGCGGTCTCTGTCACGAAGAGCGACGTCCCGCCGATGACCTCGAGAGCCACGACGGCGACGGCCTGCTTGAGCTTCGCCGGAATGGAGGTCGAAGAGACGGCGAACCCGTCGTCGTCATAGACGTTGACGCGCGGCCACCGAAGAGCTTGCGAGGAGAGGGCGCGCTCACCTCTCCACCGCGATTGATACTTGTCGTCGAGGTATTGAGTCGCTTGACGGAGCGCGGACTCCTTCTCACCCGTCGTAGCACCCGACCATGAGGACGGATTACCGTTGAGCGAATGATAGGAGTCCGCGTCCGCGACGGAGATGTAGCTCTCCGCCGTAGCCGAACCGGAACCGGTTTCGACTTCAAGCGCCATCGATTAGGCCTGACGCGACCGGACGGCCATGTTCGGATTCAGCACCTTGATCCCGTAGAGGATGTCCACGGAGAACAGGAGCTTCTTCGAGGCCTGGTTCCAGCCGTAGCTGGTGCGCACCGAGAGACCGGTTCGCGGGTCGGTCGCCGTGGCGATCTGCGCGCCCATGTTCGAGTACTCAGGCAGCGGACCCATCGCGAACGCGATGTACTCCGAGTGCATGAATACCGACTGCTTGACCTTGGTTCCTTCGACGTCGATCGTGACGACTTCGGAGCCCGCGGTCGCAGCCTCGAGACCCGGCGCGAAGGACAGCACGATCGTGCCGGTCGTCGCCGTCGCATCCGCCGTGATGACGTAGCGCTGCGTGTGACCTGCGATCGAGAACGAGTCGCCGGCCTTGACGGTGCCGGACGAGGACACCGACGAGACGCTCAGAGACGTTGCGCCGATGGATGCCGCAGCCGCGACACCAGCCGCGTCTGCCATCGTGCCCGGCGTGTGCGTCGGACGGTTCGCGGAGCTGAACAGGTTGAACCCGTACTTCGGCTCCGAGAACTGGCCGGTGCGCTGGACGTTGACGCCGGACTCGGCCGCACCCTGCTGTTGGCTGAACGCCGCGAGCTGGATGAGCGCCTCGCGCTCGTGCGGACCGATCAGACCCCACATGTTCCCGACGTCGGCGATCGGTACGCCGCGCTCTTCCAGGATGCGCGATATCTTCGCGAGGTCCGCGACTGCGATCGTCGTGGACGCGACGTCGTTCACCCAGGGCGTGCCCTTGTAGGCAGCAGACCAGATGTTCTGGTCCATCTCGTTGACGAGCGAGTAAATCGCTCGCGGGATGTGCATGTCGATCAGCGCCTGGCCGGAGTAGGCGAAATCGGTGTCCGTCACCTCGAAGTTCTTCTCTCGCGCGAACGAGAGCGTCATCTCGAGACCTTCCGGGGCGAGCGCCGTAGCGGTCCCGGTGCCGAGCGCCTGCGGGGCGCCGAGCGCTGTCGGTCGTACGATGCGGATCGTGGAGCCTGCGCCGAGGCTGGTACGCTTCTCGGTGTCGTAGGCTCGGTAACAGGCCTTGGCAGCGCCGAGCGCGTTTTCGAGAACGCGAAGGCCTGCCATCGAGTACTTGAGTTGGTCGGTATAGCCAAGCGTGTTCGTCACGGGCTACTCCTTGTGAATGTGTAAACATTCAGCTCGGAGAGCCACGTGCACCACACGCGCTCTTGCCTACGGCACCACCGCAGACGGCTGTAAGAAACTAGTTACTGAACGATCTTGACTTCTTGCCCGGCTTTCCTGGCCTCGTCCTGCATCTCGAAGTATCGCTTCGGATTCGACTTGACCTGTTGAGCCGAGATCACGAACGCGCCTCCGGCACCACCGGAGTCACCGCCCGTTCGGCCGCCCCCGGTGGCACCACCACCAGAGAACAGAGCCGGGTATTCCTTGCGCGCCGTGGTCTCGATCCATTCGCGGATCGTCATGTCGCCGGTCCCTGTGGGACTCGTGCGAACTCCACCGGCGTCGTTCTTCAAGAAGACCTTCGGGTCTCCCTTTTCCGGGATCTCGACTTCGGCAACGTCGCGAAGGACGCGCACCAGGAGATCGACGTGTTTCGGGTCGGCGCCGAGCGCAAGCGCTTCCTGCTTCGCGATCGTGTCGACGTAGGTCGAGCGAACGAGGCTTTGCAGGCGTTCGGCGTGGCTTTGGAGCTTCTGCTTCTCGCCGTCCCAGCTCTTCCGATGCTGGTCGATCTCGGCGCGAACCATTGCCTGCACCTGCTCGGCGGGAACGTTCGACTTGAGTGCTTCGAGCTGCTTTCGGAGGCTCGATACCGCATCCGGCGTGAGATCGCCGTACTGCTTGAGCTGGTCGGACACCCGTCGGAACTCGGCTCGCTCGCTTTCGAGAGCGGAACGCAGCGGCTTCGGATTCTCGAGCCGATACCCCGTCGGATGCTCTTCGACGTCGAGGACGAACTTCCCCTTGAGATCCCCGTCGCCCTGTCGGTACAGGGGTCGGATCGCCTCGGGCAGAGCGTCTACGGCATCGACGATCGCGGGAATGGGCATATCTTGGGCCTCGGGAACCTCGAACGCACAAGATGATGCCTCAATACGAGACACTTTCCAGAGAATTCCCAGGATTTTCTGGATCGTTTCGAGACTGTCTCAGAATGTTCCACATGGAACAGCGGGCAGGAATCCTCACCGACCGATGAGCGCTTCGAGTTCCTTGATGGTCCGAGGCTTGCCGAACGAGTCGAGGAGTTGCTCGGGGCGGATCTTCCCGGCCCGCCAGAGTTCCGCCCGCCGTGGACCGAGTACGTCGACCTGGACGTCTCGCGGCTGCCCCTTGAGCCACTCGTAGTAGGTGACCTTCTCGGGAACGTCGCCATTCATCGAGGCGCGGACGCCGTTCGGGAAACCGCGCTCGTCGTCGTCACCGATGCCGAGTTCCTTGAGGCTCTTGAGGACTGGCGCCGTGGTCGAACGACAGTTGTGAACCACTACTCCGTCTGCGACGTAGGTCTCATCATCTTCGACCGCAAGATTCCAGACCATGTCGAATCGAGACTCGACAATTGATGTGACGGTCGAGAGAATCCATGTATGGACCTTTCGAATCGCTCCATCGTGTTGGATCTCATCAACCGAAGGCACTGGATTGACGGCCGTTCGATCCGCGAGATCGAGCGGGAACTCTCGCTCGGGAAGACCAGCCTGAACTGCGCGTGTAGAAGGCACGCGATCAAGGTCCGCACTCGGAAGGAAATGGCGATCGCGATGGCGCACCGCGTCACTCGTCATCGAGGCGAAGATCATTGGCGCGCGAAGCGCCCGGACGCCTCCGCTGCGCTTTCTGAGCGCCATCGGCAACGAATGCTCGTCTCGAATCCTGTCGCGAACAAAGAGACTCACGCTCGAATCATTCAATCGCTCGCGATCCGATTTCGCGAAAACGCCACCATTCACGAACGAGTCCTGCTCTCGATCCTCGGCGAGCATTGCGAGTTCCAGTACCGGGTCGGAACACGCATTGTCGATTTCGCTTTCGTCCCTGAGAAGGTAGCGATCGAGCTCGACGGACGCGGACACGCCAGCCGACGAGGAAGCGACCAGGTACGGGATGCGGCTCTCAACGATCTCGGATGGACGGTTGTGCGCATCCAGCAAGACGGATTGCTCAACTTGCGCCGAAGCGGAAGGCTCCGCGTGCTTCCGCTGGCGGCCGCTCTCAAAGACCTCGTTCCCTGGCTTGAGATCACCAGCTCTGAGCCACCCGCTCGACGTCAGTACCGGGTGATCGTGCGTCGCCCGAAGGACGCGGCCAGAACTTGTTCGGATCAGGATGCAGCGATCGCCTCCTGATGGCCTTCCCATCACGGCGTAGACTCTCCGCATCCGGCCCGAGTGCGTGAGCGCGTAGTCACCTACCCTCACGTCCTCAATCGGCACCATTCCGCGATTTGTCGAGATCAGCGTCCCGGTATCCAAGGCGTTGTAGTGAGCCGGTGGGCGCTGCCCCTTCCCGGTCTCGAAGAACTTGCCGTCCAGCGAGCGACAGATCGCCGTCGTCGACGTGTCGAGAGTCGCGACCCATATCACGCCGGCGACGAGATCGTCATTCTCGCCGTAGAACGCCTCTCGCACCTGCGTCGAGACGTGGTTGATCTCGGTTCGGACCTGCGCCTCGACGTTGCGCTGCATCTTGGCTGCGAGCGAGCGTTCCAGCGGCTCGGCGCGGCGCCCGATGACCTCGTCGATGATCTCCTCGGTCGTGCGTCCCTCGATGATTCCGGATCGAACGATGCCCTGAGCCTCGGCCGTCCACGATGCCGCGGCTCTGTCCCACCACTCGCGACCCGGAGAGCCAAGGATCGGCGAGGCATTCACGATGCGAGCCACCGTTTGAACGCTCGGCCTGTCGAACGCGAACACCGACGAGAACGAGTTCTGGACCGACAGCGGGACAGAACGCTTGAGCATGTCGGCTTGGAAGTCGATCTCGTAGTTGCCGACCCGCACGAGCGACTCTTCGCGGATCGTGGAGATTCGCCGCGTTCCGTCCGTGATGATGCCTTCGATCTCGCGGATCTCGCGCTCGATGGACTCCGTCAGCAGACCTCCCGGCCGCGCTTGCTCGCCGGCGTTCGCCAGTACCTGCGTGAGATGGTATCGCAGCCGCGGAAGCGTGGTCTGCCGAAGGAATGCGATCGTCTCGCGAACCTCGGAGTCTGAGAGTCGGCGAAGGTCGATCGCGTGTCGAATCGACCGCGCTTGCAACTCTTCGTTGACCGTCCGCGCGCCCGATACGGTGCGGTTATCGGCCATCGCTTACGCCGCCTGCGATTGATCCGGGTTCGGCAGGTCGGTAGACCCACCCGTCGCGGCGTCGTGCGCCGGATCTCCGGTTGCCGCTGCCGTGGTCGAGTCGCTCGTCGTGCTCGGCATCCCGATCGGCATCGTGAACGCAAGCTTCGATCGCTCTTCTTCGGCGCGCTCGATGATCTCGTCCAGGTTGCGATTCTCGGCGATGATGCTGTATCGCTGCGCCTCTTCGAGCGTCGTCCGGTGATCGATGTCGCCGCGCGCGCGGAGCTTGTCGACCGCGGCGAACCCGTCTTTGCTCCCGGCCGGCGTCGTGAAGTCCGAGAAGATTTCGACACGGAGCTCGGGATCGATCGGAGCGACCGCCGCGCCCATGATCTCATGAGCGAACACCAGAGCGCTCAGGACACCGGCCTCGCAGTCGCGAATCCATCGCTGGATCAGCGTCATCGTTCCGGACTGGTTCGCCATCACGCCGGTCGCCGTCGATTCCGCAACGCGCTCGATGAACGGTTGCAGTCCGAGCGTCTCCATCCTGCGCTCGAGCGCCTGTAGATCGCGCTCACCGGCCTCGATCGCGGCTCCGGAGTGCTCGAGGAATCCGACCTTCGCGTCCGGCGCCTTGAGCGTGATGAGGCGATTTCCGCCGCTCTCGCGGAGTCGCTCCTCTTCCTCGGTCGTGACACCCGTCGCGAACGGCTGCGCCACTCGGGCGAACTGAAGGATGTTCCGCTGGTCGCTCGAGCTCTGGTAGTGCGCGATGTTGAGCCAGCCGAGGCCTTCGAGCGGCGAGTGCGCCCGCATGAACCCGCACTTCTTCGTGTACCACGGGACGAGCGGGATCTTCCTGTGCGAAATCGTTCCGGAGTCCGCGAGGAACCACCCGTCGCCGGAGTGGTCCCACAGTTCCCAGGTAGCGAGCGACCCGCCAGCCGCGTCGGCTGACTTGAGCACGCGAACCTGATAGGGCGATACCTCGGAGTCGTACTCGTCGCGCCACTCGCGGATGCGCACCTCGCGGAGTTCTCGCATCCCGTCCCGCCCGACCGCGGATCGTGAGTAGATGATGTCGCGCGCCGAGACCATCGTGATCGCTGGGTAGATGCGATTCGCTCGGACGAATTGGAGGCTCTCGCCTCCCGTGAGCTTCGGCGCATCAACGAACAGCGCCGACATGCCGTAAGCCACCGCATCCTCGAAGGACGCCTGCGCGATGTTGTGGAGCGGTGTTCCGGATCGGTCGGCGTTGCCCTCGATCGGCACCATGATCTCGGGAAGCTCGCCGAGCAGTCGCATCGGCTTCGAGAACGGCTTGGATGCCAGCTTGCTGATCGTGTCGGGGACTGCCTCATAGAGAAACGAGCTCGCGAGCCGACGCTGGTAGTCGGCGGAAAGCTCGCGCGGGAACCGAGGCAGCCACCGTTCCGCAGCCTCCCGCATCGCGATCGTGCCGCCGCGAAGCGCGACGATGTGCTCTCGTCGTCGCTCCATCTCTGCCCACGATGCGCTCGGGACGCTGATGTCGATCATTGCTGCCACCCGTCGCTTTCAGGAGTCCTCGGGGAAAACGATCTTCGCGGCAGCCACTCGCTGCGCGTGGAGCGTCTCCCACTCGGATTGCTCGAGATTGGCCTTTGGCGTCGATTCGTAGTGCCAGATGCCGCCGCTCTTCCACTTCGTGACTTTGAGCGTGTCGGACGGCTCAGGGATTCCAGGCGGTTCGTTGCCCGATGTCGATGCCGGGTGCGCGAGCAGATGCGCGCCGAGTTCGGATGCCTGCTCCTCGAGCAGAGCCGTGTATCGCTGCGTCGCGCCCTGCGTGTTCGTAACGCTCTGGACGTCGTTCGTTCCAGCCTCGTAGTAGGTCGATCCAACAGTCGATTGCATCACTTGCTCCTCGGGAAGGCGGCGAGTTCGCGGTCGAGTTCGATCCTGAACTTCGCCAGGAACTGCTCGTAGTTCTGGTCGGGTCCGACGCTCATCGTGATCGTGTGGGTGATGCCCATCGCGTCAGTCCACGATGCCGTGTGCGAGCCTGCGCTGGTCGACGAGAGATTCTCGGCGAGCACCCACACCCGCAACATGACGACGCAGAGCACGAGCACCGAGCACGCGACAAGCGGAAACCTCTTACCGGCCTGATTGCTTATGGATTCCGACATGATCCTTGAGTTCTCCGATATCGCGCTGGATCTCATCTTGACTATCACGGATCGATCGAAGCGTCTCGAGCACGGAGACGAGCGTCTCTCGAAACCCCTGGATCGCACTTTGCAGACTGTCGATGAAGGCGACATGCTTGGTCACCACCGAGTCGATACGGGGTGCGACCCACACCGAGACCCGCCAGCCGAAATACATACCGGCGAGGATGAGTACGGTGGGGATTCCAAGTGACTGGATGGCCGAAAGAAGTTGGTCGCTCGTCATGGTTCCTGCACTCTTTCGGCCATCGCTACGTCTTGGGTCTTCTGTTCCGACACGGACCGCACTAGGTCACGTGTCCTCGGCGAGGATGACGTTTGCCGTCGCGCTTCCGCCGACCTTCACGACCGTCATGTCGTTCCCGGTGTCGGTGCCGTCCGTCGTGATCGGCGTGCCCGAAAGCGTGAGGTCGAGCGCGGTGACTGCGGCGACGACGTAGACTCGACCGTTCTCCGCTGTCGCGTCGAGGCCGATCGTGCTGGCGAGGTCGCCGACCTGCCACCCATCGTCGACGTAGCTTCCCGATGCGCGCCGAATGATCGCGCTGGAAACCACCGAAGCGCCTGATCCAAGGATCGAGATCACCGTCGTGTTGTACGGCTGCTCAGTCGATGGATTCATCAGGCCAGACGTGAAGATCTTGCTCGTCACTCCGGAGTCGTTGTCGACCACGCCGCCCGACGCATAGAACCCGTAGGTCGAGTTCCCCGACGCCAGGAAGCCGCCCGAGAGCCCGCCGCCCGAGTTCAAGTGGATGGCGTAGGCCGCAATCGTCGAACTCGTCGTCGCGCTCGAGGAGCGGAACGTGCAGCCGACCACGCGCGCCGAGTTCATGGATGCCGAAGCGAGTTCGATCGCGTTCGCGCAGTTCACGACGGAGAACGACGTCGAGAGGATCGATGCCGAGTCGCACCCGCGGATGTAGACGAACGATCCGAGAGAGTCGCTCGCCGCCAGGTTGTGGAGATCGCACCCGATGAGTTGGAAGTCCGTGACGTTCGTCCCGCCTGCCGTCGTTCCGTTCGAGTCGTCGACGATGATCGCGGCTTCGCCGAGCTCGTTCGCGTAGTTCCAGTTGAACCCGAAGAGGCACCCCATCACGTTCACGGACGGCATGCCACGCACGACCACGCACGACTTGTAGGCCGTATCCTCTACGATGTTGTTCGCGATGATCCAGTGCCCCTGTTCCGGCGTCGTCGCTCCCTGGGAGCCGGTCGTGTTGCTTTGCAGGCGAATCAGGCCGTTGTCGACCCAGTTCACGCCCAGGCCAAGCCCGAGCCCGGTCGAGTCGCCGAGACCCCACACCTTGTTTCGGCTGATCTGCCCCCACTCGTCGCCGTCGACGTCGACCACGCGATAGCAGAGGCGAGGCGTCGCGCCCACGATGTCCGTACCACCAAGGCCCGCGTCGGCCGTGTTCTGCACGAAATTGTCGAGGAAGTAGAGTCCGTTGCCGTTCGTCGACTTGCAGGTCGTCACCGCGTAGTTCGGAAGGAAGACGCATCCGCGGACCGTCTTTGCGACGCATTCCGAGAACTCAATCCCGACCATCGGCGTCGCTTCGTCACCGGACGGCGCGCGGATCGTGATCGCCTCGTTTCCTGAACCGGTCTCGTCGGTCAGGTTCGAGGTCACGACAATCGTGTTCGAGGTCGCGCTCGCCACCGTGAACGAGCCGTTGTTGCCCGACTGTGCGAACCCCTCCATGTAGACGCCCTGATTCGCGGACGGCGTGTTCGTCCACGAGCCGGACGCAAGCGTGAACGTGTCGTTCGAGGTCGTCACGTTGACCTGTCCGGACGTCAGGACGATCGTGTCGACGCGCGGCGTGTCCCATTGGAAATGGCAGCGCTCGAAGTTCGTGAACCGACACGCCGAGGCGTAGAAGACGCGCTGACTTGCGACAACGCTCGTCGAGAGGAAGCGCCCGCCCGTGATCGTGAGGTTGTCACACCCGATCGCTTGGAGGATGCCGGTCGCGCCCGAGTGGTTGACCGTGACCGTGGCGCCCGGAGCGAAGCGGATCTCGAGTCGAAGCGTGCTACCCGAGAACGGCGCGGCGGTCGCTGTCGAGAGCGCGTAGTAGTTGCCAGGAAGTACCTGGATGACGCCGCCGCCCGAAGGATTCAGGCCGCTGATCGCGGCTTGGAGCGCCTTCGAGAAGTCGGCCCCGTAGTCGCCTACGTTGATGTCGCCGAACTGACCGGCAGCCGCGCGGGTGCCGATCGTGATGACGCCCTTGTCGAGGATCGTCTGACTGAATGCGAGTGGTGCGGAGAGAAAGAGCGTCGCGAGAAGCGCGAACGCGCGAACGAATCGTGCCGACATCGTCGGTAGCCCTCAGAGCGGACACGAGACGTCCGCGCTGCCCCCCGACGCCTGCGAACGCTAGCGGCTAGATCGTCCACTGTCCAGAGGAAGAAGTCGAAATTGCAGGGTGCCGACGGACGAGCAGGTAGGCGAGAGCGTCGGAGATGTGCGTCAGCGGGTTCGTCGAGTCGCCCTCGAGTTCCTCGCCGTCCTTGTCCCACACGACGCTTTCGAGGTCACGAATCATCTTCGTGCACGTCGGGTCGATCAGCATCGATATCTTGCCGTCGGCGCGTAAAAGTCGCGTGTTCATCGCGTTCACGCGAGGCTTGACCATCGGCTGCGCACGTTCCACGTTTGAGACGATCGGCACGTTCGGTAGCTCATGGCGCAAGACCTGGACGATGATCTCCCAATCGTTGCCGGCGACGCCCGACGTCTTTCGAGCTCCGCCCGCGGGATCGCCTTCGAGCGCGATCTTCGGCGGCGGCGGGAAGAACTGGCCTCCCGGCTTGAACATCTGCGCGAGCGCGCGCGCGACCTTCTCGCTGTTCGAGTCCGGCTCGATCCACACCTCGCCGAGCCCGACCGTGATGTCCTTGTCCGTCCGCACTGCCGACAGCGGGCCGCGGTACGGCTGTTCCTGCGCAACGAACGCGACGCCGAAACGTACGTTAAAGTCGAAGCAACAGTACGTTAGCTTCGACGGATCGTACTTGCACGGATGGACGTGCTTCGCGCGGTCGAAAGCGTAGTAGACGCGGCCGGCATCGTCCTCGAACTCGGCCTCGTAGTTCCTGGCGAACGCTCGCGGGTCGGCCGTCGCTGCCGCGCTCGCGATCGTCTCCTCGTCCATGATGTCGCGCGAACGCCAATGGAAGTAGTCCCAGTCCGGCATGGCCGGATTGAGCGCCTTGTCGGTCACGAGCTGGTAGAAGTGGTTTCTGGACCTTGGACGTCCAAGGAACACGGCTCGACCCTGGCGCCCGACGCGATCGAGCATCGGCAACACCGAGTCCTCGAACGCTCCCGGCTTCCAGTCGGCGTACTCGTCGAGCACCGCGAGCTGTAGATCCGTGCCTTCGACGCGCTGCGGCTTGTCCATCCCGATCACGCGGACCGTGCATCCAGAGCGGAACGACAAGGCGAGTTCGGTCTCGATCGGTTCTCGAGCAAGTACCGCCTTCGGCGTGAGCGCCTTGAGGTCTCGCCAGTAGATGAGCTTTGCCTGCGCGTAGGTCGGCGCCAGAAATGCGTAGTTCGCGTTCGCGACGCGCTGCGGACCCATCGCCAGGCGGATCAGCTCGCGCTTCCAGGGCTCAGTCTTCCCCGAACCTCGTCCCGCCACCACGACGCGGAACCGCGCCGGCGAGAGCAGGCAGCGGATCATCTCGGGATGCGGGATCAGCGGATACCAACGCGGAGTCGGCCTCGGGCGCTTCGCCATGACCGCGAGTCGCTCCCGCCATCGGTTGTATCGATACTCCCCGCGGTTGATCGCCTCGCGCTCCTCCGGCGTGATCCCGGCCCCGACGATCATGGCACCAGCGATCCCACGAGCTCGTCAGGATCTTGCGCCGGTGGCGTTGGCGGGCCGTCCTCAAGGTCTTCGTCGTCGTCCTCGGTGGCTTCGGCGTCTTCCTTTTTCGTCCGCACGAAGCCATAGGTCTCGATCGCCTGCTGCGAGAGTTCACCGACGGACACGGCCTCGGCCGCTGTCTTGGCCTCCTCGGTTCCCGGCTTGACGGCTGCGAGGAGCTTGCGCTGGATGTCGATCTGCTCGTCGTGCATGCCGAGAAGGCGCTGCATCATCTGGATCACGAGTGATCGGGTCGCGGAGTCGCGCTCGGAGTCCGGACGGACGATCCCCGTCGTCTCATCGATCACGATGCGGTCCATGACGGCGAGATACGCCTTGACGGTCGCCGCGATCACTCGCGGGGCGTACTCCGTCCGCATCGTCTGGATGTGCTTGCGGTGCGCATCGAGCGAGTCCTGCTCTTGCGTGAGGTTCCACTCGCGCCTCTTCCGACCCCACTCGAAGCGCTGCGACCAGTTCCTGACGGTCCAAATCGGGATGTTGTACTTCTTCGCGATGTCGTCGCACGAGACCGTCGAGTCGTGGACGTACTCGAGTTCGGCGTATCGCCGCATCCGCGTCCGGGCACCGTGAGCCGCGCGAGCCATCAGAAGCGGATCGACTCCCTAGCCATGTCGGCGAGACTGATGCCGATCCGGAGACCCGGTCGAGGCTCCAACTTGTGGAGGCGCATCAGGTCGGTCGCGATCTCGGCGGACGTTCGAGTCAGGTCCATGTTGCTCGGGACCGTCCCGGCGTACTGTCGTCCGTTCACGAACAACGCGTAGGGAAGGCCTTCAACTTCCGGCTCATCGTCCACAGTCACGTCGAGCCCGATCGCCGACCACGCCGCGGCTTCCAGGTACTTCCGCGCGAGCGGGTCGAGGTTGCCGAACCCATCCACGATTCCGGCCGCAATCATGTGGCTCAGCAACTTCTGATCGGCATCTGTACGAGGCTCGGACTCACCCCAATTGATCGCGAAAAGAGCGAGAACTCGCCGCGCTTCCGGGGTCTCGAGGAGGATCAGGAACTCGGGTTTCATGGCGAGAGCGTAACCTTCCTATTCATGGAATTTCTAGAATGTTCTGGAAATCGGCGCAACGACTTGGCCGTTTTGCGTCGGCCTGTGCGCCTCTTCCCAGCGGCGATTCTCGCGCACCGTGAACCACGCCAGAACGATCAGGATCACGACGGTGATCGCGCACGGGATCACCCACCATTTCCACTCTTCCGCGAGCGCTCGAAGGATCTCACGCATCGGTCGATTCCTTCTCCATCTTCTCGATCGCGGCTTCGAGGGCGGCTTCGTCTCTCTTGTCACCGTCGCGGCGAGCCAAGGCCAGCATGGTCATCAGTCTCGCAACGTGATCGACCTTCGTATCGGGGAGTCGTTCACGGATGTCTTCCGCAGCCCTCAACAGAGTCTGAAGTCGAGGGGCGTAAACCAAGTGTTCGTCGAGATCGTATAGCGAGGAAGCAGCCCGCAAAGCCTCCACTTCCCTCACCGGCACCGCGATGCACTTCTCGCCGACCACGATCTCCATCAGGGCTTCCAGGATCGCGTTGAGGTCGAGGGCGCATCTGTTGTCGGTCTCTACCGAACAGCGGAAAGCATTGTGGAGATCCTGAGCCTCTTCGCAATCGTCGCCCCGCTTCGTCGCCCTCATCGCCTCGATCAGATGCTCTGTCGCCGCGTTCATTGCTCGCCTCGCAGTCCGCGTTCGAGCTTGTCGACCACCTGCTGTATTG
>ERZ650311.427-NODE-427-length-27158-cov-17.575582_pt1 | contig 27158 bp, 36 predicted proteins | sample MGYA00376247_ERZ650311 | MGnify/ENA primary metagenome ERZ650311 (study PRJEB26733, sample SAMN07839324) | wastewater metagenome | biome: small river; feature: stream; material: water | place: USA: North Carolina | collected 2016-07-28 ...
GGAGATCGGGTTGCAGATGGTGCCACATCGCCATCGTATCGCGGGATAGCTGGGGGAGTTTGATTCCTTGGTGTTTTAATACCGGCTCATCGAACATCCAACAATTATGACCCGAGCGTGGATTAGGGAGTGCTAGGATGGCTTGGATCCAGGGGATGGTTTGTTCATCCCAGGGAACTGACAAGCCCGTGCGCGGGGAATGTGCGAACTGTACGGTTAAGATCTGCGCATCACGGGACAGCCCGTCGTATTTATCCTCATCTTCGTTGGAGGACTCACGGGTTTCGATATCGAATGCAATCAAGCGGTCTGGATGAGCGGAAAAGATTGCGTAGAGCTGTTGTAGTTCGGGCACCCCGCCAACTTGGTAGGTGCGCTCTGGGATCCGATCCCACTGCACGCGACCACGGGCAATTTGCAGGGCTTTGTGCAGGTCATGCACTACCACCGGGAAGAGTTCGGTGGCCCCCCGGCGCAGATAAGCAGGATGATAGGTGCCGATCACTGGGATGCCGGGGTACCAAACTGATTCGACCGGGTAGCCTCGGGTGTAGTCCTGGGCCTGCTTGCCACGCATCGAAAAGCCGGATAGGTATTTGAAAGGGATTGAACCTAATGCCAGGATAGCTCGGGGTTTTAAGCGGGCTACCTCCGCATCGAGATACTGGCGGCAGTGCTGCGCGGCAGGGTCTTCGTAGTACTCGCCCGCGAATCGGTTGTTCGGCGGGCGGCAATGGATTAGGTTGGTGATTGAGATCTGCTCGCGTTGAATCCCGACTGAACGCAAGGCACGTTCTAGTAAGGAGCCGGATTCGGCGTAGGGGCGGAAAGGCAGGGAATCCTTTGCTTCGGATTCACCAAGGGCTTCGCCGACGATTAAAAGGGGGATTAGGTTTTTGCCTTCCGGGGCAGGCATGAAGCCTGAGCAACCGGGGGTTTCGTGAAGGAGGCAGCCTTCACAGGTGGGAGGACGGGTGGTTATTGCCATAGGGAGTTTCTCCTTAGTGGGTGTTTAGGTTCTTAATTAGGGTTGTTAGGATTCTAAAGCTTTATCCTTGATACTTCGCAGAATATGCAGCTGCCCTTCGCTGATAGTATCCCAGACATTTACTTGCATAGTTACTGAGTTGATAAAGCTCCGTTCACATTCGGAGAACGTGTCGGAGGGGTACTCAGCGATTATCTGGAATAAGCGCTTAGCTTCGGCTAAGTCATCTTCGATATTGCGTTGGTTAGTAGAGTAGGTCATTTTGGTACACCTCCGACGGTTCCTGACCGAGTTCGACCGCCGCCCAGCGATCAACGTATTCCTTGAAATGTTCCGGTTCTTCAGGAATTAAAGTCTGTTCAATGACCGGCCCACATGCCGCAAAGCGGCCAGGATCATGCTTAAGTAACTCAGCTTCATCAGCACGCTGAGCGCGCTCGTACATAAAGTTAATCACCTGTGCCATACGTAATACCTCTTTGTTCTAGTTGGGTAATTCGGTTGTTTAAGTCGGTAACTAGGGATGTGAAATCGAACTTAGGATGTGAGTCCCGTTCGAGGGCGATTAACCTAGCTACTAGGTTATTGTGGCGTTCTTGTAGATCGTGGAGTTGGCGTTCTAAGATCGTGATGCGATGGTCGTAGAGTAATTCATTTCCGGGCATCTATTTCCTCCTCCCTATCCAGCTTCATAATAATCAAACCTAGCTGGTAATTTATCGCCTTAAGCATGCTGCTGATGCTAAGTATCCCCAACAATACTAGAGCCTTGAATAGTATTTCCATCTTAAATAAACCTCCTCACCAAAGGATCCACCGCAACCCGCTCCGCAAACAACCTTGCATTCCCCACAATCCGAATCCCTTGTGGACTCCTACCTCGACTCAACGCTACATAAGCCATCCCCGGCTGGCCCATAAAATGCCCGCGCGGATCAATCTGCACGCGATCTAATGACAGACCCTGGGAATTATGCGTAACCAATCCATTCGCCATAAACACATGCTCAGCTGCTACTGAGATGTCTATCATAGGAATCGTAATCCCTAAATCTACCACCTCCTTAACGCTGTCCCACTCGCCACGCTTGCGAATGATACGATTAGGTTTTAAGTTTGCTAAAGCTTCAGCTTTGTAGGGACGGGAAAACCCTACTAACTCCTTAAACATATCCAAGCCTTCAGCTCCGATACGAATTTGGTAGTAAGGATCTTGAGATCCTGAATATTCACTACGATTGGTTTGAATCCCCAAGGCTTCGAGACAAATCTGCACTTGTTGCGATAAGACTTTAGAAGTCGTACAGAACACGACAAATGACTTACCTACGCTGCCGTCCGTATCAAATAATCCACGCAAGAAGTGGCACAGCAGCGTTTTATTGGTAGTCACGCTCCAGGGAATGGTTTTATCCCGGGCAGTTACATAGTCTAGGCCCAACCCATACAGCCAGCTTCTAAACTCTTTCTGAGTTGAATGCAGTCCCCTCCCATCTCTACGAATTGAGATCTTTCTGCCAAGTTTTTCAAAAATATCCAACAAATATTCTTGGATAGCTTGATCAGAATTGCTGATGTGTAATTGTCCTTCAGCTCTTTCATTGTAACAGCCATCCCCAACTAAAACTCCTAGCATCCATGCCACGTCGGGCGTAACGCTAGCTGGAACGTACTTATCCCACTCACATAGATGCCGCATCCCAAGGCTGGCTACCTTTAACTTGTCACCAATTGCCAGGGAGCTTGCTTCCACAAAGCCGTTAGACTGTGTGAGGATAGGATGATCACCGCCGCAGATAAGCTCAAAGCCGGAATCTGTTACCACCCTGTAGGCGCGTTGAAGAGTTTCGACTTTCTCATTTACTACTTCCATTGAGGTGCCTGTATAGATATGAAAATCATAGCTATCTAAACCTGTGTATATTTGCGAGATCTTGCATAAACCCTTTTCCTTAGTCAGTACCCAGGTATCAGGGCTGACGCATTTGTGTACCGTGGATGCGTAGGCTAGCCGCAGCGGAAAGTAGTTGATTGATCCTAAACACCACACGGACCGCCCCATTGAATTACGCACCTTGCAAGGCTGGCCGGATTCATCCCTCGGAAACTTAGGATGACGCATTAGATCCTCATCCGGTTCGTAGCGGCTTTCCAGCATGCGCGTTATATATGGGATGGTTACCAACTCTCCCGGACGGCGCACGAGTTCTACTTTAATCAGCCAGCTTACCTGCTCGCCGATTACCTTGGGCGCAACTATCACGGCTGTATCACTATCTACTGCAGTCGTATCACTATCAGAAGTGGTATCTAAATCATAATCATAAATCGGAGTTTTAATTTCCGTCACCTCCCGTACCCAGCCGCAATCCCCATTAGCCACCACCAATTCCCCCGTGAGAGGATCCTTCTGATTAGCCAGCACCATCACATATGCGCCGATCTTCAATTCCAACCGCTCCGGGATATACTGCCACTCCCCCGGCTGCTTGTGCCCGCGCACCTCGCTAGCCCACCAGCGTTCCGATGGCAAGCGATAGGCATTACCGGGGAGCTTTTGCAAGCGGATCTTGTTAATCCTATCCACCTCTTCATTGCGCCCTACGATAGTCGTGCCGTCGAATTCATTGTCCAGCTCCCGCGCGAATTCAACTCCAGCAGCTGCAAGGAACCCAGTACCGGCGGTACCAACCCCGCGCCGGATGGAGTTAATCCCTTGCAGGAAGGTCGGATCTGATTGGCGGTAGATCTTTTCGAGCTTAACCATGTGTCCCGGCTGCTCGAAGCGCGGCCAGAGTTCTGACTTGAATGCCCAGGGGGTGGGTTCTTTGACCGCGCGCTGGCCATCCTTGGTCATAACAGGCCGACCGTTTTGCTTGAGATCTCCAGGGACGGGAGGGAGCTGTGCAAAATCGCCCGCTAAGATCAGCCCTAGTCTATCCGCTGGATCCACATCGTCGTTGATCTCATCCAACCCCCAGCAGATTAAATCTAACTGCTGGTAGGGAATCATGGATACCTCATCTATGACTAAGTTGCGGTAATGTTTACGCACTAGCCGGAGATGTTTTTGCAGCAGGCCGGATTGGTAATTATCATAAAGGGAGTCTGTGTTGAAGTATTTAAGTACTTGGTTGATGGTAGTAGCGCCGAGATTAACTCCAGCGATACCGGTTGAGGCGGCGAGCTGAGCGAATTTGGGATCCTGTTCGATGGCCTGTTTGATGTTATAAGTTTTACCGGTGCCCGCCTGCCCGGTTAGGTAAAATACCGGGAACTCAGCCGTTCGTCGTAGCTCTTCAAACCCTTCTATCAATTCTTGGGTGTCCATGCGTGCTCCTGAAAAAGTAGGATCCCAAGCCCAGTTTGAGCCAAGCCTGGGATCCTTGAATTATCACAACTGTGAAGGAGGTAAGTCAGTGACTTATTAGCCGCGCTTCGGCGGCATAAAGCGTTCGACTTTCAGGCTAGCATAGAGCTGCACATCTTCCTCACCACTACCATCCGGGGCTTCGTAGTGGAAGCTAAAGCGGTGATCTTTGCCGCCCTCGCCGTCGTCGTTGGCATGGCGCATCCCTTGCGGGACGTTCTTCAATTGGTCGTCCTTGTAGTCGTTTTGGATGAAGTAACCCTTATTGGTTTCAGGGTTGACCAACTCCCGTGTGACGCCAGTGAATTCCCAATCGAGGTAGCAGCGCACCGGCTGGCCGGAGAGGATGCAGTTCGTAATGAGCTGTTCCACTTCGGTATCCTTCCAGTGCTTCGGGCCGCCAGCACCCGCCAAGGAGCGCAGATCCGCCGGTTTCAGCCCGTAAGCTTTCAGCAGATCACCGATCCAGCTGGTGCCTTTCTGACCGCGAACGGCCCAGCTGCCGACCATAAACCCATTCCGTCCGCCAACCTTGCGGTTGATCCAATGCTTCTCTTCATAGGCTGCATCCTCGCAGCCAACGATGGTGCCCACGAGTTGAGTGCGGACTTGGTTCTTCGCCGGATCTTCCTTCGAGCCGTAGACGAACCATTCTTCCTGTTTTTCCGAATGGAAGTTGAGTTGCACGAGATACACGCCAGCCTTGGGCGGGCGTGGCGGCGCATTGGAATCGGCATTGGGATTGAATCCCTCGATGCCTGCGCCTTCTTCGGCCAGGGTCGGGTTGTTGATGTCGAATGTTTCGTTCAGTTCTTGTTCTTGCATAATTGATTATCCTAATTGATTATCCTAATTAGTTTGGGCTGGTTGATTATTCAGATGGGGTAGCAGATCCCCTGATCCGTTCCATCCGAGCGCGTATTTTATCAGCGGCGGTTGATTGCAGCTGATCACGGAAGCGGAATAACTTCGTCACCCCCTGCCGTGCTGAAGGATCCTCCTCGTCGGTGAGCACAAGGTAGCCCTGTTTGAACTCTGAGTGTTCAAGGATTGCCTTATTAAGTACTGCATCCATGCGCAAACGGGCGGGCCATTCGCGCTTGAGTTCGGGATCCTGATGCGGCTGGAAGTAAGCCCGGTATTCCAGTTTGTTGTTTACGGTGATGGTATCCAGATGGATCATATCACCGAAGCGTTGCGGCAAGGCCGGGGAGATAGCCTGACCTAGGGCACCAATGCCGAGTTGAGTACGAGACAACCCGGCTAGTTTTTCTTGACCGCTACTCTCGTGCGAGGTAAAGCACAGGAGATCCACGCCTGCTGCCAGCAAGCGTTGGAAGTCGCGGATGCGGTCGAAGAGTTCATCGCGCAGCCCAGAGTAATGAGCCTGGGCGACAGCAGAAACGGACTGGTTGATTGGCAGCGCGCCGAGTTGGGAATCTTCAGCTTTGAGCTGCTGCACGGCTACGAGATCCTGGGCGAACTTGAGCTTCTTTTCACGGTAGTAGCCCATGATCTCCGAGCAGATGGAAGTGATGGATTCGACAATGATCAAGCCGGTATCGGCAAGGCGGGCCGGATCTTTGACCAGCTTACCCGAGGGGTCGAACCAGTAGCCTTCGGACAGGGCACGGAAGACCAAGAGGAAATCCGGGTGGCCCGCGATGTTGATAGCGTCAATCATCCCAGCGTCAATGTAGGGTTGGATGGGTTGCCAACCTCCGGTGTCGCAGGTGATGTAACGGATCCGCTTGCCGTTGGTTTTGGTGAAAATGTAATCAGCTAAGGCGCCCATCTCACGGGTTTTGCCGGTGCCGGAGTAGCCGTAGTAGATTAGGGTATTGTTGATTTTTTGTTGTTCGGTTAGTGAAATGGGCACTGCCGGGGTGGGGGCAGGCGCTGGAGATCTTAAGTTTGATCGTTGCAGATTTGTATTCATATACTAGGCTACCAGCCCCCCTTCCATTGACCCCCACTAATGTGAGTATCAATGACAACCGTATTACCCAGTTGGGCGTTTAATTTATCCAGATCCTCAGCCTTGCTATGCGCTGGGTGCAGGTCACTCAGCTGCTGTTCCAGCGTTCGAGTATCGGCGTAGTTGTGCCCCTTGCCACGCAGCGCCCGGATTGCTTCTGGTGAGAAGTTATCGCGGCCTTCTTCGGAGTTTGCCACGACCTGTGGGGAAGCCATAGATTCTACTAGCAAGTGCCCAGGATCCGAGATCTTATGCTGGTCAGCAACCTGCCCCAATTGGACAAGTTGCTGCGCAGTTAATTCAGGTTCGTTCTGGTTTGGCATCTTTCTTGCTCCTTTTCTAGACCTAGATCTAATTCTTGAGGTGTCGGGATTAAATCCCGCCTGCCTAGTTTACCTGCCAGGATTTGCCGCCGCCGCTTCTCCATTAACCGGGGTGAATTAGCCCCGGCTACTGGGAAGAGGATGCTGCGCACGGCTTTGACTTGGCGGCGCACGGTGGTGTTGGAACAGAGATCACGGGGTTGTTTGGGTTTATTCGGGTTCATTATTAGCCTCCTCAGCTGGACGTTCTACACACCAGACACGATAGCTCTCATCGGGAAGCTTTCTTGATACGAAAGCATAATTACTTGGGATGGTATTACGTCGAGCCAGCATAGCTGCGGCTGCACGAAAGCTGTCGTAAGTGCGCCTATCATCCTTTGAAAATCCTACCGAATCACCTGGGCGCATTTGCTTGAGGATCTTAGTATATTTTCCCCTTATGGATCCCCGTTTAGGGGGAATGGGAATACCCGATTCAATCTTTAATTTATTTTCAGACATTCGCTCCACCTCCTTCCGCTCCTTCTCCCCCTTCGGGATGATTCGGTACTCTGGTAGTAAGATTTAATTCATTCAATAGATCCGTAATAACCAGATCTCGATCCTGCTCAATCGGCAGTTGAAATAAGGTAGGATCCAGCAAGCGCGCTTGCCCACCTTTGTGACAGGTATCGTACCAAGTACACTTCCACGGATAGACGCAGGCGGTATAGTTCTTGGAGAAAATACGGTTGAGCTGAGCAAACGCGCTAGGTACGTGAAGCTCTGGCAATTCTCCAGCCAGCGCCGCCTTTACCGCAGCCGCAGCTACCGTGTAATCCCACTCTTTCAGGCGCACCGTCTGAGTCCACTCTTCTAATTCTTCCCGCTCACGTTTATAGGGCGCGGGCACTTGCACTAACTGCAACCCAATCTCAGGCTGTTCGGTTAATAGATAAGCTACCCAATCCTGAATGCGCACCCCTTCAATTTCCCAGAGATTGACCTGCTTCCAAGCATCCCCGCGCATGTGATTCTTGCCACCCGGACAGCCATTTACGCCGTTGACTTTATATCCAAACCGCGCGCCTTTCCATTCGTGTTCTTCGGTGCAAGTCCACATCCCAGAGGGAGCGTAATTGGCGAAGTCGGTATGATCGAAGGATTGGGTGTTGAAGTACGGGCGAATTAACGGGGAGCAGGTAGCGTAGATCCCGAGATCGTTTTTACGCTTCTCGCCTTTTATTAAGTAGCACATCAGTACCCCGGCTACTGAATAATCCCCTCCAGCACCCTCTAACTGTGGCGCGGGATAACGGCTCAACCAATACTCCGTGGCGATGGATTCACTAATCCCCTGGTTATCCACCTCTGCTTGCTGGTTAGTTTGATCCGTCCATTTCTTCGCGGTCTTGAGTGACCAAGCGAAGTATTGGCCGGTGGTTTTATGCCGCAGAATAGCATCCGGGCGGGAATTCAATACCAGTCCAACCGCCAGCGGTAATTGGATCTCCTGCTCGACAGCTAGGATCTGGTAGTTATCGGCGATGAGTTCCAATCCGCTAGGACTGTAATAGAACGCCGCTACCAACGCTTCGATCAACGCTTCAGCTTCGGAGAGTTGATAGGTCAGGAGCATTTTATTATCTACCGTAGCGGGTGCATAACTTTCCGTCTCAGGATCCCACTCATCCCGGACAAGAGTTTGCAGTTGGTTTTGATCTGACCATGCCAGCCAGGGTTCCCAGATGGATTTGAACTCAGCCAACGCGGCTTCGATTGCGGAGTCTAAACCCTGATCAGGGTAGGGCATATCAGGAATTGTCTGAGCAATCCCGCTTTCCATCACACACTTAAGCAGATTCTCAATACCTTTATGCACCGCACTGCCCACACTTAACTCCAAGGCAGGCTTAGCAGGCTGCACCCCAGCTACTTCCATACCGGGTAGCTGGTAATGATACTCCCACCAGCGGCGGCGGGCACAGCGCTGACCGGTTTCGATCCGGCTGCGGTCGGTATAAATAACATCCTCAGAGTTTAGCATGCTGTGATACCTCCAGCGTTGCGGTCGCGTTCGTCACTCATACCCAGCCGGTATGCAAGGGCGAGCAGCTTAGCTGGATTAGCAGTGGTGAACGTCGCTGCCATTGCCAGCAATGCTAAGCGTTCTTCCGGAGTGTTGAGTTCTCCCTGTCCTTGCGGTGGGAGGACTCCCAATTTATCTAACTGGGTTTGTAATTCCTGCAATGATTTCATCAGATCAGCACGTGTGAATTCTTGTAATGGCACAGTGAACCTCCATAATAACTGTTTAATTACCTAACCGGATTTCGCAGCGCTGCAATTCCGTGCAGCATGAGATACGCGATAACTTGTCCCACGGATGTTAGGTTATCTGGGACTAAGCCCTCACGCACGGCTTTGTAAAGCTCCTCCTCAACTGAGGATTCAAAGTAGATATTGTGGTCGAATTGATTCCGACCGGCCCGCCGGTAAAGCTCGGTGTAGGTTTGAAAATCGCCCGCCTGCTCAACTTGTAAACGGAAAATCTTGACACGGGCATCATCGAACCGCTTGGCGGTATTTTGATACGTCTCTCCGCTAGGCGTGGGCTTAGCTATTGATGACGGTGAGGGGGATGATGATAGGATACTAAGTGCTTCAGTCATGTTTAATTAAGTTCCTTTGCCTCTTCAAGTTTTAGTAGGTAACATGGGACAGCTATAACTCCTTATTAGGTGAAGGTTAGATGAAGTAGGTAAATTATACTAAGTGACCGGCAGGTTGTCAATAGGTTTAGGGTTTAATAAGCCCATCCGCAGCCCCGCATCGGCAACCATCACAGATCTCGCCCAGGATTTTCTGCGTGCAAATATCCGTGCGCTCTCCCTCTTCGCGGATCCATTGGCGCAGCGCGTTGATCTCCGCTAAAGCATCTTCCAAGGTCGTGATGATAAATACATCATCATCCTTAGCAGACACCGGGATGGACATCTTCGGCGGTCGTTGTTCCTTGCACATAGCTGCGATGCGCCCTACAGCTTCAACCAATCTTACCGTTAAAAGCTGCCTGCGAATTGAACGTTGTAGCTGTTCATGCGTAGCCATCTTACCCATTACCTCCAAATCCACGTTTCCAAAGTTCCTCAAATTGTTCCGTCAGCCGCCACTCCGTAGACCAGTCCTTCCACCGCCTATCTAAATCCGTCTCAGGAGTTTCAATCACTCCCAAGGCTTCCAGATCCTGCAGCTGCCACGCCAATGCTTCCTGCGTGCGATAGCCTGACCGTTCCAATAACGACTGATTGTCCACATACTGCCGCGCCACGGCTCCTTGTAACAATACCTCTACAACTGCGCGCTTATGCAGCGGAATACTATCCGCAGCCACCCGGCGTACCAAGACCATATCTGATGCCTCTACCTCACGCCGATGCATAAAAGCCCACCCGCGTGCCACCTTCAACAACTGGTGTTGCAGGCGCCCGCTGCTTTCCCGATCAGCCATCAGTCCGATATTACGCCCATCCGGACGGGACGGCACCGAACGCAGCTGTGTGACAATCTCAGCCAGCGCGTACAAGCCCCCGTCGAAAACCAGCTCCTCCCCGGGAGCTTGCGGTTTATTTGCGTCTTCTAAGTATTCTAGTTGATTGGTAAACTGGGCTACCAATTCCTGATTCACTGTGGGCGGGATCCCAACCTCGGTAGCAGTGCGCCCTTGGATTAAGCGCTGGCTCAACCAACCAATCCACTTGCGCGGGCCTGCGATTTGCTCCTGCTTAACCTGTCGGGATTCATCTAAGTAACGCTGCCCCGCTTCGGTTGCGGCCTGGGCCAGGATTTTACGGCTGACTAATTCATGGTTAGTCGCCGCGCGCCAGCGGATAATCGAAAACCGCTCGCCCATATCATTGTGTTTCATCCACTTTCGTTCAGCACCCGGAGTCATGGCAGTGATCCAGCTAATCCGTCCCTGCCAGTCTGAATCCGCATTATCCCGGCGGCCTACTCCGACTTCTTTAATATGCCTGCCATCGTAGACCCGGCGTAACTGCCCTGCTACCGCGTCTACCATCCGCTCGTCCTTGCCCAGAAAGGTAGTGAAGTCTTCCATATAGACCACTCCGAACATGCCAATGCGATGAAGTAGGGAGTTTTGTTTTCCGCCATCACGCCCTTTGGTCAGGCCGGAGATCAGAGTATTAGCGGTTAGGTCATCTACTGCGTGAAATTCGGGCAGGTCAAGCGCGATTGGGGCCATGCCTAGTTCGGTCTTACCAGAGGAAGATTCACCGATAATGTGCAGCCACAGAGGGTTGCGCTCGTGCAGGTAATAGGCACCGATGAAGGCGAGGATTACATCTAGGGCTTGGTGGTCGGGCTGGTGCCAGTAGCGCTCGGCGAGTTGGTGGATGAGGGAGATGAGGGCGGCTGCTGCGGGGGAACCTGGAGCTGGTGTTCGAGGTTGGTTAGTTGGGTAGTTTGCTTCATCATATGGTAATGCAATGCGCGCAGTCTCATGTTTTGCGACACGCTCTCCAACAACTGCTCTAAGTCCCGATCTCTCCGGTTCATTCGACTCTCCAGTACTACTATGAGTATCAATACCAGTAGAATTGTTTGTACTAAGTCCATGATCTATTACCTCAATCGTCTGTGCCTGTTCAGTCATAACCATTAGCATCCTTATCATTTACCAAGGTTGCTAGTGAGGAGTTTGCAACTTCCTAAGTCTGCCCACCCGCCAAATTACGCCGCTTCAGTTGCCGCAGCTTTCGCGTCAGCTGCTTACCAATCGTCAGCAACTCGATAAAATAATACTTCGCCAATTTGTTTTGAATCTCCGCGTCGCAGTGCGGGCAGCGAATTACAGGCAGGGATGGGCGGACAGGCTTAGTGCGTTTAGAACTGCCGACCCGGCCATTGAGGGCATCCGTAGTGGGGGTGGCAGCTGTATCCGCAGTAGGGAGGTTGCGTAAATCCTTAACTAGAGCTTTGTTCATTGACAAAAGGGAGTTGCCCCAGCCCGGTGCGTGTAGTGGGGTCGGGGGATGGGAAGTTTATAAGTAAGAAAAAAAAAAGAAATAGGGCGAAAAAAAACCGGACTGTTAAGTTTGCAACCATGCCGCTACCACCAGCAACTCGATAAAGATTATTACCCGCCCTATCGAATAATGTTACTGGCTTTGCTTACTTCATCACCTTCTAGGTATGTTATCCCCTACCTATTTAGTAATAGCTGCAAGCGTGAGTCTGAGTCCATCGTTGTTCCACTAACCATTCCCTACCGTGATTATCTTGTAGTCCCAACACAGTAGTGAAGCGCTGCTTAGACTCACTCCTAACAGTCCGGTACTCTTACGTATTGCCGATAAGTTGAAGCGTTATTAGTAACACGAGCACTAACACTATGACGTGTTGTGTTGAGTCTAATAAGAAACTTCAAGTTATCAAGAACGACTTAGGTACGCGCCTAACTTGGGGAGGTGGGGAGATAGACTGTGAAAGCAGGTTAATTACTCCTGCGATAGTCTAGCCAACCACTTATAAATCCGAGTCAAACGGGCCTAAGATTGGGGATCACCCAATTTCGGTGAGGCTTAGGCAGCATTCCAGCATGCCCCCTGCCGCAGTATTTATTAACTGCAACCCTGCAGGGTAACTTTATCAGCCCCTTAAATGTGGCGGCGGTACCGGGATACTAAGCCTGCTAGGTATTTGAGAGCATGCGTACTCTCGGCTTGTTTTTGAGAAGAGAAATCCCTAGCTAAGCTGTTTTTGATCCCGGCACCACCATAAATTTTTGAAAACCCTAGCAGTCTTAAATCAAATTACCCAGTCAGGAGTAGTTGTTGTATCCAGTTCCAAGCTCTGTTGCCTACCACCGATTCAACGGTATCGCTTCAACCTCTTACTTTAACAGGAACTGGGATGCTTAGGTGCCCTTGCTAAAGCCGGATACTAGGTTAAGGGGATAGTTGGGAGTGATTGGTTGTTGAAAAGAGCTATCTGGTACTGGTTTTGATTTAAGTCCGGGTACTAAGGTTTTCAATACCACCGGCAGGACTCGAACCTGCGACCTTCGATTTAGCGAACCGACGCTCTACCGTTCAGCGCCCTTATCTAGAATCCAGACGCCTACCCTCTGAGCTACGGTGGTAAAACCCGAGCGGCGCGTGAACCCTGTCCTAAAGTTCCCTAACCGCTCGGTGTGAGTCGCAGTGTCCCGCTGCGACAAACTCAATGCATAACTAACTAGCCATCTAATTAGCTAACCCTTGCCACCCCGGCCATTCGTCGGCGGTACTGCCGCCGCAGCCGCAGCCAACTCAGCCTCCAACTTCTCATCCGCAACCGGATCAAACTCGCGCACTTCCACATCCTCACCGGGGGCTAGCTTCACTACCTTAACCACCTCAGCCTTGACCGTCGGCGCATCAGCCCCTTCAACGATCTGAATACGCTTTGGATCATCCGGGTTGGGAGTGGTAACTGTTACAATATACTTCATTGATTTCAAATCTCCTTTTATAAATAGTTCGTGGGTTTAATCCACCCCGGCAAAACGGGCGGTAGTGTAGCACCTCCAACCAACCATCGCCAGCAGAAAGGATGCCTGGGTAAACTACTGACGCAGCAAAGATGCTAACTACTACCGCCCGCTTAACTTACGGGATAGTAACTCAATCCAGGGCTTACTCTGCCCCCGCACCGGCAGCCCCCGGCCCATCCTTCGGCACGAAGACCCGCTTCAGCCACGGCAACCGGCGCTTCGCAGTCTGCAAGGTCAACTCACCCTTAACAAACTGCAGCAACGTAACCGCCTGCACCAACTCAGCCTTCACCTCCGGATCCTCATCTCCCAACTCCTGCATTCGGCTGAGCATCTGACGTACCTCCCAGGGATTCGGCTTATAACCCACCGCCTCACCGGCTACGACCTGCTTCAGCTGTTTGCCCGTGGTAGGCTTGCCCTGAACCTGGGCAACCTTAAAGAATCGTGCCAGCGCGGCTTCCTGCTTTTCAACGTTCGGCGTGCCGTCCGCGTTCACCATCCGGGTAAGGCCCATACCCCGATCCACCACATCGCGCATGGCCAAGCTGCCTTCGATCAAGTGCTTGCGCGCGGCTGGAATGAGATTCAGCAATTGTAAATACTCATCCACGGTTTTCGGATCGAGTTTCAGCCGGGTTGCCAGGATCTTCAAACCGCGAGCGCGCATCCGAGCGATGGCGGCGGGGGCATAGCTGTCATCCGTAACCGTCGGGTATTCCTCAGCCAGGGCTTCGCTAGTGTAGGCATTGACAAACGCCTCAAACGATTCAGCCTTGGCCATCGGGTTGGTGTTGGTGCGGTTCTCATTTTCTAAAATTGAAACCGCTACCAGTTCTGACGAGGGCGTGTTGGGATCCAGCAGCTTAATGCGTGCGGGAATTCCCACTCGACGGGCAGCTTTGGTGCGGCGGATCCCAGCCACTACTCTAAACCCGCCCAGTTCACCGTCAGCCACCACCAAAACCGGCGGGATACTTCCCCAACCGCCTGCTGCTTTGAACGAGGCTTCGAGCTTATCCACCCCTTCGTTGGAAGTAGTGCGGGCCGGGTTGAACAGCGGATCACCCTTGGAGGGGATGATTAACTCATCCGCAGGGTATTCGTATTCGCCGCCGACTTTGTAACGGGGGCCGCGCGATCCCACGCCACTGCCGCCAATTCCCGGAGCCGCAGCCAGAGTTGGAGCCGGTTCGCTAAAGGAAGTTTGAACTTCAATCGAGCTGGTACTTTCATCATCGCCGGGAGACTTGCCCAGCATCACTTCCGATGCTTCATTTCGCACGCGCGCCAGTACTTCAGACATGGGCGCGGCTTGCGTTGCAGATTCCATAAATGTAACTCTCACTTTCTTATGGTTGTGGTTGTTGTTTAGCTAGGTGACATACTTAAAACGTGATGGGTGGTATAGGTGAACCACCGGTCTTGGGATGAGTTGGATTATAGATGTTGACAAGCAGGCTGTCAATAGGGATCCGCGCAAAAAAAAATTTAGTTTGTTTGAGTTGGTTAGGTTAATTGGCTTGGTTGGAGGGGCCGTCTAGGCGAAGTACCTGGACACTGCAATCCAAGCCGACTGAGACTGTGCGCGCGCACTGTTTGAGTTCCTCAGCCAGCCACTCAGCTAGGTTTGGATCCCTAAAATTCAGGTCAGCCTGCATGGCAATCCCACTATGCCAATTATCCCAGCCTCCATTGCCCCCAACACGTGCGCTATATAACTGCCTGCCGGTTAATAGCGCATGAATAGCCGGAGTACAGCTACACAACTCGTTACCTTGTAAATAGCGAGGCTCATGATAGAACCATTGCACTCCAGCAGCACGGGGAATTGGTATTGCTACAAATTGGTAGGGAATTGACACTGCCAACTTGCGTATCCATTCCGCAGCTTGCTTGCGCAACTCCAACTGCGAAGGCATCAATTGCCGTTGCGACCAGGGGATGAATTGTTCAGCTCTTCTTGGCATGGGTTAAATCAGCCTTTCTAGGTATGGAATTAGTGCCCAACCGCCCAGCCCGCAACCGCGCCTGCTACTGCAAGTGCCAGGGCTACCACGATAAACTTAACATCTACTTTCCGCTCCCCTTGGTTGCAAATCGCAGGCAAAGGACGAATAGGTGAACCGATTTTATTTTGTGCCATAATTTTCCTTATCCGAAGCGAAGCATTGCCGTTCCAGTAAGTCAGCAATCTCCGCAAAGCTTAATTGGTAATGATCATTCAGCGAAATTAGATTTCGGGTTTCGCCTTGGTACTTGACAAATTCATGATTGACGCCTAGCCACTCGGTTACTCGGGGCGGCATGGCAGCACCCCAGTGCTGCTCACCGGCAAGCTCATCGAGTATCAAAAAGGTATCCCCTTCCCACGCCGCTTGGCTGGTTTGCTGCCGGTACACCTCGCAAGCCACGCCTTCAGCGCAGAAGCAATCCCCATTACGTAGCTGCATAAATGTTTGCTTATATTTGCCGCTGCGTAATGCTTCGATTAAGCAGCGCAGGTTATTAAGATTAGCCATAAAGTCTCTCTGTGTATTTTTACGGTGTGGCATGATTTAACTTAGCGAGGGCCGCGCCGGTTGGCCAGCCTAGCCAACCAGCCCGCCAACCAAATAACCACCACCGCCCCCGCCAACCCTTGAATCAGCGGATCCTCATAAAACTCCTGTCGAGGATCCGCTGCGAAAAATCCAGCCTGTTGCGCTAGCTTCCATAACCCCAGCCCAAATTCGATAATCATAGCGGCTCCAAATTTTCCAGCTCTGCATAAGCCTCGCGGCCTAACAGCGCTCGCAGCTGCCGCTCAAGCTGGCAACATTTGTTATAGATTTCCTCCGCGCGGCGTGAATCCGGGGAGTAGTCTAAGTCCTGACAGAATTCCTCGAAGGTTGGGGCGGCGGATAGCGCATCCCAACGCAGGCTGTTTAACACGTCCTCTGCGGTTGGAAGTTGGAGAACATACAGCGGGCCGCGCATAGCTATAATCGGCTCCGCTGTATCATAGAAGATGAAATATGGAACTCCTGTTGGGTCTATGCCACTGCGCGCCACTTCCCGATAATGGATGTACTTACCCAAGCGCTGCTTCCAAGCCAATCCGACCTTTTCATGGTAAGCAATCCCTCCCGCTCCAGGTGCCTTGGGGGGCCGTTGCCAGCTCCCCCAGCCAATCCCAGTGCGAAATACATCTACCAACTGGCCCATTATCCCAACGCGCGTGAGCGTATACCGCCAAGCAAAGTGTGGCCAGGGTTCAACCGGATCCCCACTGCGGCAATGCGCTGGCTGGGGTATGGGTGTTGTAACCTGCAACCCCAGGAATTCTAGACGGATTTGGATCCGGTGCCGCTCGACAAATTCCCGCCATGGCTTAAGCTCGTTTGGGGAAGATGATGAGCTCTCTACTGTCGGCGGCGGTGGTGGAACTGGCAATGCAGGCTCCATCAGCGGGGGGTTCGCTTCCGATGTAGATGGGGGTAACGGATTGTGGTTGTTGCTTGCTTTCTCTGATGTCATTGATAAACTCCTTCGCTACCGTGACCGCAGGATTAGCAAACGCGGTTACAGTGGATACATCAACCGCAAATCCCGCAGCTTGTAGCCCAGCCACCATTTGTTCTGCAGCCCGGGTCTGCCGTGCATGTTTAGCCTCGATCAACTTATTTTGCAGAAGCTCAAAAACCGCCGAATACTTCGGCTGCGCGCTTGGCAGCAACTGCAACGCCATTAACTCGTCGTCGTCATCCGCCAGGATGGCTTGTTCAATTGCACGGAATGCGCAGACCACACAGGAGCGCACCGTGTAGTATGAATTACTCGCACCCATTGCAATGCGCAATTCAACAATGGCAAGAGCGCGGCAGCCCCCGGATGTATCATGCTCCACACTGCCACAGACATCCCCAAAGCACTCGCATTCAAGTGCCACATCATGGCACTGCGTGGGCACCGTATCATCGTCAAAGATTTTCGCGGCCCCGGCTTTGTATACCGACGAATCTGCAGGCACGTAGCATTGCAAGCTGGAGTCCCACAGCCATTCGGGTTCGTAGTCGTCATCCAGCTCAGCTTCGGCGCTCAAGCCATCATCCTCGACATACCGATCCCGATGTTGATATTCCTCCAGCCACGCGCGCTCCCACTCAGCCTCTGAGATAAGACGCTGCCTGCTCCGGCGGCGGTAATCATACCAACGGCGCTCATCTCCTGAGTAAAGGTCATCAGCGTAATAGTAGTAATACCGGGATTCCACCTGACTTAGGTTGTGGTTAGAAAACCAAACCCCAGCCTCTTCAACCCAGCTGCCGAAGCGCCAGATTTTACCCAGGGTACGGCTAGCCACCGCAAAACGCTGCCCGGTGCCAGCCCATTTCTCCAATACAGTCTCGTGATGCGCGTGCAGCTCAGCCCGACGGCGCCCAATTAAAGGGCGGGCGACTTGCTCAACAAACTCCAGGGTATCCGATTTATCGTGAGTGCCGAATTGGGATATGATCCCGTTGTGGAAGAAGCTCAGATTTTGATTGATCGGAAAGGGGTGGCAGTTGTCGGTGATGACATGGCCGTGGGTGGCCCAGCGCCAGTGCCCGATAACCTCCAAGCCCTGCTCGGCGAAATTTGCTAAGGCGATTTCGTCAATCTTCTTAGCATCCAGGCCGCGCCAGTTGCAGACTAATTCCGTGCCACGCCATGCCTGGATCCCGAACCCGTCAGAATTCTGCAGACGGGCACGCTTGAGCAGGTCAAGGATGGCCGATTCAGATTGTGCGAGCTGCACGCCCGCAGGTTTATGAATGATGATACACATGGTTGGTTGTGTTTAGATCCTTTCTTTTTAGTTGGTTTTATTTTCGCTTGCTTGCTTACTTAGGCGGAGCGGGAGCGGTTGGGTTAGGGCCACCAGTCTGCATCCCGATCCACATCCCGGAGGCGGAAGCCAGATTGGCTATCGTATTGGAGAGCTAGGCGCACGGTGGCGCGGGTTCTATCAAAAGCTCGCTGATTCTCCGCCCGCTCTGCATAATCAGGCTCAGGCTCGGGTTCAGGCTCCGGCTCGGTAGATTCGACCTCTACAACCGGCGTTTGAAGGTTCGACTCTCGCGCAGCCAGCGCCGCTAACAGTTCATTACCGCTAGCTAATATTTCATTAGGCGACGTTGGCAACGTATAGGTATCCAACCCGAAATACCGCTCATAGGCCGAACTCAGATCCCGAAATGCTGCCTGCGCTTGCGAGGTAATAGCGCCGGTGCTCGCAGCATAGTTAGCAGCCGCTTCCAGGTTAGTAGCCGCTTCCCGCGCCGCCCGCTCACGCGCTATCTGATCCCGCTCCTCCTGTTGATTGATAAACCACTGCGGAGTTTGACGCGGAATAATCCCCCGCTCAGCCAAATCCCACCGTTCCCACCAATCAAGCAGCTCCGTACCGCCAAACCCGAACAACTGCTTCACCCGCTCCTTAGCTTCGCGGATTGCAGCCTGCAGATTATAGTCACAGGTTGAGCAGTTCGATTCGCCGCAGGTTCTAAACGTCGAGCGGGTTTGTCTTTCCACCCGTTCAAACATCAGTTCAGCACGTTGGCGCAAATATTGCAGCCGGTCGTTCGGATCCTGATAGTAGCGTTGAGCATCGTTGAGAGTTATGCGAATGTAGCGCTCAATCGAATTACCGTACAATGACTCATCCGCCAGTACCCGGCTAACCAGATCCGACAGAGCAACACCATGCTGTGTCCCTTCAGCCGTCACCGACTGAGCCGGGGCCTGGGCCTGGGCCTCTTTCGCCGCCAGCTTAGCTGCGCGTACTTCAGCATCCTGACCCAAATCCTTCACCGCATCCGGGTGAGAATTCCCAGTAGACTCAGCTGGCAGCTTAGCCGCCTTGGGCAGTGCCCACTCGGCCATCGCCGGGTAATCCTTGCGGCGCTTGCCCAGCCAATGCAGGTAATCGGTATACCGCAATTCATGCAGGCCACTCGCGCGGCAGAAGTACACCAAGCTGTGGGCAAATTCCAAGGCTCGCCATAACCGCTCCGGGCGCAGGCTACCCTTGAAAAGCCGAAACTCCAGGGTTTCCCGATTATTCACATTGAGCACTTCATAGCGCTCATCGCTACCCCGGATAGCACGGCCCAGCTCATAAACTGTTTTGAACTTGGCATACTGCGCTGATTCGCGCCCAGCTAGTTGGATTAGCCAAGGCCGATTCTCAGCTAGGTTGCAAAAGGCCACCATTTTAGCTTGGGTGAGCTTGCTAATCGGCCTGCGTGAGATGTGAACGTGCAAACCACAGGTGCCGGGATCCCAGCTGCGTAATTTCTTAACAAACGATTTGGAGTAGAATAACCGAGGCCATTCTTCTTTATGAACATCCAATGATGCCGGGTGAGTGACGATTTCAAACCCGTTGGTTAATGAGCCATCGGATTTGAGGTAGGCAAAGCCAGACATCGCGCTGCCCACGTCATCGGCTAAGTCACCGCGACTGTGCTGCCGGGGAACTTCTACTTCTAATTCAACTCCCAGGTAGATGTCATCTTTGGGATTGCCCAGGAAGATCATCCGAGCTGGCCGGTAGCTATAATTATGGATGTAATCACTTGCACCATCTCGCTCATCATCGCTATCGTAGTCGTCATCGTCGGAGGCTGGGCATTCGTGATCATCGCTGCCAAAACACTCCTCACCGCAGTCATCGCAAGTATAGCCATCTTCATAACATCTTTGGCATACTGTTCGACCTGCCCAGTTGCGGCTTAAACTGCGGTAGAGGTAACTGTCACAGCGCTCGCAAGTATAACAGTGTGATGCCACACAGGAATCGCAAACCGTATCTGTGCCTCTATTACGACTTTGAACATCGTTGGCGTATGAGTCGCTAAAACCACGGTTGCACTGCGCACAGGTAAATCCATCAGTTCGCAAACAAGTATCGCACCAATTCTGATTGGCAGGCCGGTGCATGGGATTCAACAGCTCACCCGGTTCCAAATCGCGGGCTAACGTATGGCAATTATCACAAGATTGCTCCTCCGCTAACTCCACAGGAGTAGGAGTTTGTTGTAACGGCATAGATTGTTCCTCCGATGATTGAGGTGTGGTTGGGGTTAGGGTTGGGGTTGGGGTTAGTAGATCAAGCTCGCAGGCGCGTTCTAATTCCGGTATGTGGCCGCAGCTACGCCTGCCCGGTAAGGGAAAATCCATATGCAGCCGCGCTTGCCATAAATGGGTATGTGGACTGCAATGATCACGACAGCAATGACAGACAGGGCATAGGTCATTATCCCGAGCCATGCACATAGTAAAACAGCAATACGGTGATAGGCTGTATTCATAACAATACCGTGCATCACTACGCCGCGCCTCTGCTGCAAGCGGGCTGGTATTAACATAGTCTATCAGCTCTGATTGCCCTATTGTGGACTCCTCTGATGAGTTTCCAGGCATAAGTAAACCCCCTTTCGGTTGGTTGGTTGATGGTTGGTTAGCTAGTAGTTGGTTGATTGCAAAGACTAGATCATTGTACCTATTGACGTGCAGCCTGTCAATAGGGGCGCGCAGTTTATTTACCGATGGCTGGAATAGCGAGAAGCTGAAGGGTAGTTCCGATGCATTCTATAAATCCATTGCCAGAGTAGCTTAGCGGAACCAAGCACCCGGTAAATAGGTTGGTTGGATTTGGGCAGCCAAACCGCCACCAGATATTCCGCACCGTGCATGCCTTTATACTTCAAGGGTATTTCGCGTATGCTAACCTTTGAACTATTCAGGCGGAGCCAGCGATCTATCCGATTAACTTGGTCATCGGCAGGCGGTTTGTACCAGCCTAGATAAGTTTTCCATTTGCCTAACATTGTAGAGTGGCCTCCTTTTTGTGTGACATGATTCGATAGCCTACTAAGAGTCATTCAGCATCGAAAATCGCAGGGGCAGGACTCGAACCTGCATGTTGGTTAATCGTTCTGCGCTCCCAACTTTCGCGTCTACCAATTCCGCCACCCTGCGCGGTTAAACTTTAATCAATAACCTCCGACCAACCCAGGATCCCAGCCCGCACTGTGCCTTTCTCCCTGCACAATGTTGTTAGGATCCCAGGCTAGCCGCAAGCTACGAAAGGATGCACTAACTTAGCTTGCAAACTTAAATCTTTAGCGTTTGCGTAGTTTATAATACCCCAGCCAGCCGCTTATTAGCTGACCTAGGATGCACACCGCTAGAATTATCTCTAATGGTATGATTCTATGTGAATGCATAACTACCCCCTTCCCATTCCCATTCCCATTCCCATTCCCATTCGCTTGCCTCAGCGAGTATCACGCTGCTCCCGCCGCGCTAGATACTTTTTACGCGCTTTATTACTGCTGGATTCATCCAGGCATGAGCCAATTCCCATACCTGCCAGGAATATGGCAAGACCCAGCAGGACTGCTAAGATAGTTATCTGTTCTGGTGTTAGTCCATCTAACATAATTGAATAACCTCCCGCAGCAGGCGATTAAACTAAATCGCCCGTAGCGGCAAGCTACTTATTATCTATGTGATCACGCTTGCAATAGCTCATCCCAAACCCGCTCAGCCAACGCGCCTCGGATCGTCTCATATCCTAAATAACCTCCAGCGCACGTAGTCAAGCGTAGCTCTGGCGTTACCGAGTTAAGCCCGCCACCTACCGGCGGAGGTACTATCCAAACCGCTTCATGAATGGTATCCACACGAATGGCGCGACATTCATCAATCTGCACGAATTGTATTCTACCCTGCATAACTCAAACCCCCTTCACACTCCCAGGACGTTCCAACCTCACCACCCACCATTCATCCCGGGGAATTCGATAATAATCCGCGTATTCAACCGCTTCGCCAGAGCTACCAAACGGCCCGACAAAGCGCAGTCCGAAAAAAGGATTGCCGATAGCTAGGCTGAAATACTCATCAACCTTGCTATCGGCTTGAAATTGCTGCTGTTTTTGTTGTTTTAATTGTTTTAATTGTTGTTGTTGTTCCATATCCGTCACCCATCCAAACCATGTAAATTAGCCAATTAGCTCGCAACCTGCACACCCAACGCGCGCAGCAACAGTGGTAGCGCCATTATAAATAGGATCCACGCGCCGATCAGCCCCAGCACCAACGCTGCTAGAATCGTGATTGCCTTGTCTTTTGGATTGGGATCCTTGCCACCACCACTCGAACTCGAACTCGTCAAATTACTCATAACCTCTACGAACCTCCTTCCCTTTCATAGTTGAATTACCTCCAACCTAAGCAGGGATCCGCGCTACTTAAATAATCCCTGCCCAGGCTGCAACTAATCAACTATCACGGATAGATTAGCTACTTACCAACCTCTTTAAGCTGACGTTTCAACTTCAGCCGTTTTTGAGATTCTTGATTGCCCTTGCGACAAACAAGACAAATCCTATACTTTCCGCCGGTTGGGCGCTTCTTACATCTGCCACAAAAGCCGTTAGCAACTGCTAAATGCCGCGCAGCTTTATTAGACTCACTACGCTTCTTTTTGCACATATCGCAACGTACGTCATTCCCTGGCTCACGAGGTAAGTTGCAATCGTAACAATTTCCTGCTGCTACATTGGCTTTCTTGAGTTTACGTGAGATTCGATTGGACTCAGCTAGGTGGGATTTACAACGCACTGTAGAGTTTGAGGCTAATTCCTCACCACAAACTCTACAGACGCCGATAGTTGCACGGAGTTTACTGCGGTAGTTTGGATCTGATTTGCGCATTGGTTAATTAGAAGTAGAACCACCTACCACCACGACCCGGAAACCGATAAAGCCGTAGCGGCTGCCGGGCGCGTAGTTGACACGATAGACGGCCCGCGCGAAGTCAATGTAGCCGGCCCACGAGCCGCCCCGCAGAATCTTGGCACTCTTACCGCGATCCCTCGCATCTAGCCATTCCCAAACCAACCCACGCATATCATACAACCCATACTCATTAGGCATCTTTGTTGCCACCTGAACAATGTCTTTTCTATTGAACACCGCATATCGCTCAAGTTTGTCAGGCTCTCTCCCAGCTGCCCAACACCACTCAAACTCAGTCGGCAGGCGCATCGAAACACCTAGCAATTGAGCCGCTTTTTCACAAAACTCCTGCGCATCATCCCAGCTAACGTTCACCACCGGATAATTCGATTCCGTAGCTGGGTAGTCATGCTCAGGAAACACAGCCTTATACTGCTCATTTGTAATGGGCGTTGTACCCATTCGGAAAGACTCCACCCCACCGCCCGCTGGAATGGTACAGAAGGGCAGATCAACTAGCTTAGTTGGTTCGGGCTTTGACTCATCCTGCAATTTAGGATTAGTCGGAGTTAGATCAATCAAGTTCAGTTTTAGCTTCATAGTAAATAACCTCCAAGTAAGGCATCCGCAGACGCCCTACCTGCAAGCTACAACCCACAACCTACGCCATAACTGCCTAATAGGACAGCGTAAACTTAACCGCTTTAACCTCTTTGGGTAACTTATCGAGCAGCACCGTAAATCTTTGCTTGCCATCGTCTGAACTGCTAATTAGTACGGCATCACGGGGCAGTGTAACCTCAGACATTTCACGCTTCAACACTGCCTCAGACTCTTCAGGCATTTGCAAGAAGTAGTTTACAACTTCAATGGGATAGTCAATCCCAGCTTTTTCACACGCATGCTTAACGGCAAGCATATCAGAGAATTTACCGTCAAGATCACGCACTCCAACTACAAATGTTGTCATTCCCATAGTAAATAACCTCCTAATAAGATTTCCCTTTGTGCTAGCCTCGCTAGTCATAGCCTAAACAGGCCCAAAGTCTGCGATATTTTCCAACACACAAAGTAGAAAATCCGTATCATCGGGCAGTCCGGCCCAATACTCAGCCCCTTCAGGGTCGAATTTAATAAGCCAAGCACGTGCTTGCTCTTGTGTCATATCATTGATGCTTGTCATAGTGTTAATAACCTCCGCCAAAGGCACCTACCGATGCCCAAGGCGCAAGCTACCACCTACATAGTCAACTCGCTCGCCAATTCCCCCATTTCATCCACTTCCACCGGCGGCAGTGCTTCAATCCGTGCCAACAATTCATCCACCTCGCTCTCTGTCAGATGGCCTATGACATCATCGCTAATCGGCGTGGTGTAGTCCAACAAATAATCAAACAAGCCTTTACCCTGAAATTTCAACACCGCCAATTCCCACAAGCCCCGCGCACGCCCATAACTAAATTCGTTACGAACCACACTTGCACCGCGCCCATTTTCAAAGGCGTACAATCGCTGTATGCCATTACGCAACGCACGTTCTAAATTTGGATTTCGCATATCTATCCCGCATCCTTTCAACCTAAGCTTAAAGGGCGAAATTGCCCGGAATAGGCATTGGCTAACCTAAGCCAACCTAAGCCAACCAATGCCATATCCGCGAAATTCCCACTCCTGCTACTTATTCCCTAAACCATACCTATCCTATTTCTTAGCTTTCGCGCTCGCGGTACCCTTCTCGCCACCTTTCGCGGCGTCTTTCAACCGCTTCTCAACCTGCTTATCACGCTTTTGCTCAAGCCGTTTCAATTCCAGCCGCAAGCCATTCGCGTACTCAGTCAGATGCGCTAAATAGTCGCCGCTAAACTTAGCCAATGCCTCCGCGCTGTAATGCGTTTGCAGCTTCTCGCTAATCTTGGCAATGCGCACGTTGATGTCCTGCTCCGCCGCAGGATCAGACACCAACCCCGCCGCTTTCTTGGCCGCCGCCAGATGCCGTCGAATGGTCTTTTGCTGCGCATCCGGCACATCTTCAAACTTGGTCGCACCTTTACTGGCAGCATCACAGAACCGCACGCTTGTGCCATCGTACAGCTTGAACAGATAGAGTAAATCCGTGCGCGAACCGTCCATCCAGCATTGCACATCGTCAATGCTCACGCCCTTGCCGGATTTATCATTCAGTCCTTTCCCAATCGCCGACGCCAGATTTTGCCAGCGTTTCTTTTCCGCAGCTTTCGACTTCTCCGCCACATATTCCGGCGTGGCAAAGACCAACGAGCTACGCACTTCAACCAATTGCGCGCCATCCTCACGCTTGATTGCGCCGTCCGCGTCAATTTCAAACTTTTGCACGGCGTTGTAAGTGTGCATAGTTTTAGCGCGGTTCGCCATTTTGCCCGCTTGCCAATCAGGCACCATAACCATCATGAGCTTGTCATTGTCAAGCATTTCCACGTCCTGCAATTGGTTGGCTTGCTTCGCCAAGGTCGCGGGTGAAAGCTTGCGCAAGGGTCGCCCGCCGGTATTATTCAAACGCAATTGTTGTGCCATTTTGCATCCTTTCAAATAGGGAGCGAAATTGCTCCGCACAATAGCCACGCCATAGCAATGGCTACCCTACGCAACAATCCATTCCCATAAAAAAGAAAGAAAAGGTTTCCCGCACCTGACGGCGTATCCTGTCACGATACATTGCCGCGCTGTTAGCTTGCATCTTGCTAGCGGTTATGTTCCAGCCCTCAGAGAGTCCCGCTTATTGTGCAGGCTTTCGCAACATTCGATTGTAGGCCATCCCTGAGCTATTAAATTGTAAAGAGCTAAGCCATTGGAATAAGCCGGAGCTGCATTCCGCACTTGGCAGGTGGTCTAACCTTGTATGTGTGATTAGACGCGCAGCTTGCGATTGGATATAAACGCACGAACTAAGCGTGCATCCGGTTGAAGCTATAAGCTCGCCTAATCTTTTAATCTCTGAATCTTTGAAGCTATGCCATAACCATCGCAATTCATCCGGCGGGAAACCACATCGCTGTGATTCGTGCCCACGTTCAACCTAGCAACGGCCGGTGGTTCGCTTCCAACAACGCAACCAGTATATCAATTGACCAGCTGCCTGTCAATAGGATTTTAGAAAATTTTGCATCGCCTTGTTGGCGCGCGTGGATTCTCTAATAAATCCCCTGTCGGGCTTACTGCGTTTTCTCTCGCTGCCGACGGGATGCATAATGCCAGATGGCAGTCAGCCTGTCAATAGATTATTTTAGAAAAATGCGCGCTTGCTGTTAAATTGTTGAAAATAAACAAGATAGCAGGATAGGAAATTTGCAAATACTCCGGCGGAGTGGATAGCAGATAAATATGAATATAATATATTACGCGCTAAGTGCTTTAGAATCAATAACATAGCTATATAATATATGAATATAATATATTCGATAATATATACTCCCCTTAACTGCGCGCCTGCTAAGTTATAGTAAATAAAGCCACTTAGGGTATATTGTAAGGTAATATAATATATGAATATATTATATATTTAATTACCCTGCTATCCACTCCAGACTTGGCAAGGTTGGCTAATTAGTTAATTGGTCAGACCAATCCCCTGCTAGGTGCGCCCAGGTAGATCAGTGCGCGCCTGCTTAGTAGGTGGCAAGTACTAAGTGGTATCTTATAAATGGTAACAAGGCACTTACGATGGCTGTGATATATTATACAAATATCGTACATAATCCCTGTAAATCCTTTATAATCAACAACTTACAAGCGTTATATGTGGTGTTACCATAGGTGTAATTGTAATATATTAGTACATATAATTATATAAGCAAGCGTCGTGCCACGACCAATTCAGCCCTGGTTACTTGGTCAGACCAACGCCATATTATATACATATATTATGTAATAAATCATACAAATAATTAGTTGTCCGCAGGGTAGTCCCCCGGTGGTCGTAACGAGTGGATCTTGATCCCAAAAATTTTTTCTTGTAAATTTTTCACACCGCGCCTGCTATATTATATCCATATATTATATCAATATAATACAAATCATTATAACGCAATATAGCGGAAACCCTGGAGAGGAACGACACCTAATTAAATAACCCATATTATATTCCATAATATACGCTAAGTATCTTTAGAATCATAGACTTAGCATGATATAATATTTAATATAATATA
>ERZ650311.429-NODE-429-length-27109-cov-6.190545_pt1 | contig 27109 bp, 38 predicted proteins | sample MGYA00376247_ERZ650311 | MGnify/ENA primary metagenome ERZ650311 (study PRJEB26733, sample SAMN07839324) | wastewater metagenome | biome: small river; feature: stream; material: water | place: USA: North Carolina | collected 2016-07-28 ...
ACACGACGCTCTTCCGATCTCGGGAGCCTGTCGTCGTGAAGTTCGGCTTCTGTCGCTCCAAGGCAATCTCGAGGGCGTCGGCGTAGGACCTCCCAGGGTTCTCCCGGACCAGTGCGTTCGCCTCCATCGCGATCGAGGTAGCTGCCAGAGCCTTATCCGTATCGCCGAGGTCAAGGCTCCCCGTCTCCGCGAACTTGTTCACGAGCTGGAGAGCCGCCTTGCGCTGGTCCCCGTTTGGCGCCTTGTCGGGCTTCCCCGCACCAGCCTTGCCTACAACCTTCGCTCGGTCGGCGGCAAGCTGAACCCTCCGCGCTGCCAGCCCTTCCATCACGCGCTGGTGCCGCGCGCGGCTCGCATCGGCGGCAGACCGACGGGCTTCTTGGGACTGACGGTAGGAGTTCAGCAACTCATCCCTCGCCGTAAGGGTAGACCGAACCAGCGTGTCCCTCGTCGCGGGGTCGAAGGGAAGATCAAACAGCTCGTTGTCCTCCCCGAACTTCGCCTGGTACAGCCCGCGGGCGGCGTTGAGCCCCGCTTGGTCCTTCGCTCCGCGCAGAAGCTGGATGGCGGCGTTCGTCTTTGCAAGAGCAGTCTCGAACAGAATCTTCTCCTGCTGGGCTTCCCGCTGCTCTGCGAGGGCGGTTCGTCCCCGAACCTGTGACACGCGGTTCAGCACTTGCGAGGCCTCGACAGGACCCTTGGTGATCATCGCGAGGTCCGCCATGTCGAGCATCTCAGCCTCAAGGGCGGCGTTCGGATTGGCCTCGGTCGGGGCAGCAGGCTGTCCTCCCCGCGCCTGACGCCGGTTCATCCATTCCGCCTGCAACTGCATCGTCTTCGCGAGCTGCGCGGCCTTGGCCTCGTGCTCGGCGGCTTGCGCCCCGGCGAGCCTGACCTGCAGCGGGTCCATCGCGCGGGCGTGCTGAAGGGCCTGCGCCCCCGTGGCGAGGCGAAGGGAGTTCAGTACCGCGTTGTCCTCGTCCTGCTGGGCTACCCGCGGGCCGGCGGACTCCGCGCCCCATTCCGAGAAGAGGCCCATGGCTTAGCCCCTCCGCCCGAGGATTTGCTCCAGGATCGAGTCGAGTGCAGTCTTCGTCTGGCTCTGCCCGCCCATCCCGGCGAGGCCCGCGAGGATTCGGTTGATCGAGTTGCCCTGAAGGCTGAGCCCGGCGGACTGGCCCTGGACATTTCCCCCGCGGAGGCCGGCAAGGCGCTGGAACTCCTGGTTGTAGAAGTCGCCGCCGTACTTCTGCAACGCGGCCATCATGTTGCCACTGCCAGTCCAGCCCTGCGCTGCGCCCGCCCGCTGGATCGCTTGGAGGCCCGCCTGCCATCCCGGCAGCCCGTAGATGCGAGAGGGATCAGCCATCAGCGCGCGGAGTTCGTCGTCCCCGAGGCTGTTCTGGTTCTGCATCCGCCGACCTTGGATCAAGCCGTAGATCCCCGAGCCGATGTTCCCGATGTTGGCGATGCTCTTCCAGGGGAGACTTCCAACGCTCTTGATCGTCTCCCACAGGGAGCCGCCGGCTGTCGGCCCCACCGCGCCCCAGCCAGAGCCCAGCGTCGAGGTCAAAGCCTCGTTCGTTGCGAGGTCGCCAAGGCCGGCGGCTTGCGAAACGAGAGCCTCAGGAGTTAGGCCTGCCATCCCAGCCTCCGCGCCCACGCCGGCGAAGTCGCCGAAGAGTGAGGCGAAGTCTCCTGCGCCCGCTCCAGCGCCTCCGCCGAGTCCCCCCAGTCCTGCTCCACCCGCGGCAATGAGCAGGGGCAGCATCCACATATCCCCCTGGTCGCCGCCGAAGCCCCAGTCCTTCCCGCGACCGGCGGCGTACTGGTCGAAGCCGATCCCGGCGCCGGGAAGCCTGCTGGTGCTGTACTGCTGCATCAGGTTCGTGTTGCCCTCGGTCGTTCCGGGCTCCCACGAGTTCGCCCAGGCTTGGTCGAAACCCTGCCGACCGGCCTCGGGAATGTTGAAGCCAGCCTCGGGACCGTCCCAGGTACCACCATACTGCTGGGCCAGGCTCATCATCATCTGCGGAGTCATCAGGGTCTCCTTACCAGGCCGGGATGTAACGCGTAGTGCCGTTGTCGTTCACAGGGATCCACTTCGTGGGGTTCCCTGCAGCGGGAGCGTTGCCAAGGGTGCCGGCGGCCGCCCCTGCGCCATTCGTGAAGTTCGTGTTCGTCTTCATAAGTTTCGTGTCCGAGATCTCCAGCGTTCCGGTGCTCTTAACCGTTGCACCCTGGACGGTCCCACTGCCTGTAATGTTTACCCCGCCGACGTTGCCTGTGGCGTTGAAGTCTACCGCCCCGACGTTCCCCGTCGCGGTGAGCGAGGCGACCGTGAGGGCCGACGTGCCAGCGGTTACGGCCTGCAGCGCCGTATGCTCCGCGGCGTTGAAGTGGTAGTACTGATTCGACTGGCCGCCCTGGAGGGTGGAGAGGCTGTTATGGTCGATCGCGCCGCCTCCACCGCCGCTGGCGTTGATAATCCCCACGAGGTTCACAAACCACTTCAGCCACACAGGGTTGAAGGTCGCCTTCCCCGTGCGCTCGTCTACGAGGACGACCTCGGCCCAGGTCGGCGGCGGCTCAAAGACAGAAGCCATCAGGCGGTCCCCAGGTCGAGTTGCATGTCCATCGCGCGGAGGCGCAACGGCGTGTTAGACTGGTGGCGGAAGTTGTACGCTCGGCGGCGAAACGTCCCGCAGTCCTTCAGGAACGGCCGCGGCGTCCCGAGGTCAACGGCTCGGAACTCCGTCCACTTCGTCGGGGAGAAATCCTGGTCGTTGCAGCGGAGCTGGAGGAGACTGCCCTCCTCTTGGTCCGCGAGGATGCGGAGGATCTGGAGGGTCTTCACCCTGTCTACGCCCCCGTCGAAGTTCGGCGTGTACCCGTCCACTGTGATCGCGCTCCCATCATCGCTCGTGTACGAGCGGTCCATGTAGTACACCTTCCCGTTGGACTCGTGCTGGACGAGCCAGCGATTCGACGAGTCGAAGGTCGAGGCGACGATCGGGAAGTAGTTCCCACTCGAGTCCGTCAGCTGCCACCAGAGGTTCTCGGAGATGTCGTAGGCCAGTGTGAGGTTCGCGTTCTTCACCGTCAGGATGTAGAAGGAGTGGCCGCCGTCCTTGAAGGACCAGGAGAACACACCGCTGGAGAAGTCCTCCCCGCGCAGAAGCCTCTCTATCGCGGGCGTCGAGACGACTTCGGCCTTCAGCCCCGCCATCTTGATGATCTGCGGGCTGGCCTCGCGGGTGGTCGAGACCCACAGGAGGACATCACCAATGCTCTGGACGCTGTTCGCACTCAGGCAGCCGAAGGACACCTTGGCGCCTTGGACCGTGCCGAGGGGAGACCCGACGCTGTTCGCCGCGTCGTAGAAGACCTCGGTCGTCCACTCCTTGAACAGGATAGTGTAGACAAGCTGCTTGCCCATCGCCACGCCACGGTCCGGCTCGATCTGAGCGACGATCAGGTTCAGCGGGTCCCAGGACGTGGGGTCGTTCAGGTCACTTCCCTGAATCCCGGCGTTCGCGAGGCCGACGTAGGTCGTCGCATCGAGGTAGGACCAGCCCTTGACAAAGGCGGTAGGGAAGTCGACGTCGGTGATCTGAGCGAACGTTGTGCCGTCGTAGGTGTAGGCCTTGACCCCATTCCCCAAGACCAGGCGCGGCGTGGCCCCGAGGGACTGGCTGAAGTAGTACACCCCTGCCGTGGTGTCGATCGTGCCGATGCTGGTGCCGTCCTTGTACAGGCTGCTCCCGATCGCGGCGTACACGTTCCCGCGCCAGTTGTACAGCCCGTACCCGTTCCCCGTCTTCGACAGCGTGGCGTTGGTGCTCAAGCCCGCCCGCTTGTAGATCAGGAAGTCGCCCTCAGGGGTCTTCTCCCCGTAGCAGTTCACTAGCCGCGCGTCCTTGTCAGGCGTGTCTGCGCGGTTCGCCGCCTGGATCACCAAGGGGAAACGGGTCGGTACGGCGGCTCCTTGGGCATTGCCCGCGGCCTGTGCAGGCGGCATTGTCATCGGCGGAACCTCGCGCCTTGGTACATCCCGCGGCTGTCAGGGGTGAACCTCGTGGGCGCATCCTCGACATCCCAGTCTTCCAGCGACTCGCGGTAGAACTTGGCGCGCTCCTTGCAGCGCTGCTCGATCGCGGGCGGCTGGCCGCCGGCGAGTTCGTCCGCCAGCCCCCAGCGGAGCGCCATCCTCCACTCGACCGGGAAGTCCATCGTCTCTGTCACGTTGATCGGCGTGGTGACCTGGGTCTGGAGCAGGACGTGCGCGGTGCCAAGGGCTGCGGTGGCGTCCGGCGTGAGCCAGAAGAACACGTTCAAGCTCGTCGCCTGCTTGTCCACGAAGTAGGAGTTCAGCGCCCCGCTGTTCCCTGTGACCTGGGACAGCCGGAGGTACTCTTCCCACGCCATCACCGTGAGGGGCGTGCGCAGGTTCTGCGGACTGAGCCAATAGCCCTGGAGGACGCGCAGCGGCTTGGTCATGTCCACGTCCCCGGAGGGCTTGAACTCGTACAGCGCCTGATCCTCGACCAGCGTCACGGCGGTGTCCACGTTCAGCCACAGCTTCAACCCCCGAGTCATCCAGAAGTTGATCATATCAGTGAGCCTGCGCATCCCATCGACCAGCTGGTCGGAGTTCACCCGCTGGCCTTCCTGGATCAACTTCGCATCCAGGTACGCGTCACTGATGATGCTGAACGGTGTGTTCAGCGCAGGCGTCGTCACGGCGGTCTCCTTAGAACTTGTAGAGCTTCACCAGCATCAACAGGACTGTGACGCCGGCGGGCTGACCGGGGAAGAACCCGGAGGTGGTGAGGTTGAGACTTCCGTCGTACCCTGAGAGAGTCTGGTCCGGGAGCAGCCCCCCACGGCGGCAGAAGTTGAGCTCTCCGCTCTGCGCCATCGTAACCGCTAGCTGCGGGGTGGAGGCGTTCCACGCCAGCACCGCAACCGTCGGCTCGCTCACAGAGAACTCGACCTCGTTCAGCCGCAGGCCGACAAGCCGCTGTTGCGGCTCGTTGTTCGTGAAGTCACTGAGCTGCACTGCCGACACCCAGGAAAGATCCGAGGTGTCAAGCAGTGCAGTCAGCCTCACGATGGCGTTCCGGGGACCCTCTTCGAGGATCGCCTTCTGGAACTGGTTTGCCATCGCGAGGGCTCCTTACAGGCCAGCGAAGCGTTCTGCGTACCCCAACTCAAACTCCCACGCCGGGGCACCGGCGTTGGAAGCTCCCCACATCTCCAGGGTGCAATTCCAGCCCGGCGGGATGATGACAGGGCCGCAGGGAAGCGTCAGGTTCTTCGCAGCACTGGCCGTCAGCACGTTCGTCGGCATGGAGGTGTCGCCGAAGGTGAACAGCCAGTTGTCCTTCACCACCGGGATGGTGGACTGGACCATGCCACTGGCAACCACGCGCTGCGTTGCGAGGCCCGGCAGCGCCGTGACCACCGCGCCGAAGTACATCCGCATTGCAGTGTTGTTGCCGAAGGCCGGGTTCACGTTCTGCGGCACGATGGAGGTGCCCCCGCTGGTGTACCGCGCGGTGTTGTCCAGCCGGAACAGGAAGTTCCACGCGGTCGCAGACGTCGGCGCAGCCGTCACGATCATCCGAAGGAACTGCAAATAGATCGACTTGGCGTTCGGATCGCCGGCCTGGCCTGTGTTCTGCATGAAGGCCACAGGCACGTTCTGGGCGTGCGTTGCACTGGCCGTTGCGGCATCATCCACGACGGAGGTTGTCGTTGCGATGCCGGTACCGGCGGCGAAGGTCGCCGAGGCCAACACGCTGCTGGCAGTGAAGAGACTGCCTTCGTCGACAAGCGCGTACTGGTTGGTCCAGATCGGCGCCGACTTGACCGAACCGGAGGAAGAGAAATTCGTGTTTGCGGGCATTGCAGTTCTCCTTGGGATGGGGGATTAAGCGTCGGCGGCCGGCAGCAGATAGCCCGACTTGTCGGCGGCACCGGAGTAGTAGTTCTGGCTGAACCTGAAGCCGCTCGAGGCGGTGACCAGAATCTCCGAGGTGTCGTCGAGGGACTGGATCAAGTTCCGCGCGATCCAGCCGCTGTTCGTCGTGCCGTCCGTCGTGATCAGGATGCCGGTGGTGGCCGCCTGGGCGCCGGTGAGGCTGAAGATGTTGTCGGTGATGAGCGCGTTGGTCACAACCTTGCCCGTGGCGATCGGCATGAAGCCAGCCGTGGAGGTCGCTGCGTGGCTCATGTAGTTGCCCTGGAACGTCAGCCGGGTGTTCGTCCCGTCCATCTGGATGGCGGCACTCCCACTCGTCGCGCCGAGACCGAACCAGTTGTTGCCGATGAGCGTGAGCCCGTCCGCATCGTTACTGGTCGTGTTCGTGTCCACGAGGAGCTTGAAGTTCAGCACCGAGGAGCTGTCCCGGAACTCGCAGCCGATCAGGGTGAAGTCCTTCGCCGTGGTGAGGGTGAACGGCGCCACGATCGCTGCGAAGTTCGCGACGAACAGGAAGTTCTGGAACATCACCTGCGCGGCGGTGACGTTGATAGTCGCGGTGGTCGCGGTGTCGAACGTGATCGTCGGGCGCAGCGACCCGATCCCGAGACCGATGAACTGGAGGCCGCTCACACTCAGGGTCAGCGCCGTGGCTGAGGAGATCGTCTCCGAATGGCCTGCCTTCACCATGATGATGTCGCCGCGGCCGGCCCGGGGCTGGTACGCCCCAAGCGCGCCAGTCGCTCGTGTGATCGCATTGCCGATGGTTGCCCAGGGCTGCTGGAACGTGCCCGGGCCTCCGTCGTTGCCATTGACGGAATCGACCCAGAAGGTCTGGCCGCCGTACTGGTTCAGTACCGGGATGCCCCGGATCGAGACCCCTTGGGCGAACCCGAAGGGGAAATTGGACAGCCAAGGGGCTGCGGTTCCACCTGCCATGTTAGTCTCCTGAAGAATGTCCTACTGGAACTCCCGCACATGCGGGCCTTCGTTGTTGGGCGCACAGTATAGTATCATACCATGCGCCCACCACCACCCCGCTGTTACGGCCCGTTGCTGCCGAAGATCCCGCGCGGGTCGAAACACGTCACGCTGAACCGCATGTACGTCGCGGCCTTCGCGTTCTTCGTGTCGAAGTCGTTGTCCTGATCGAACATCGGCCGATCGCGCCAGTACATCGTCATGCCGTTCGGCACGTTGGTCCTGACGAACCAGGGGTGCGCGTTCGTGAAGAAGTGGTTGAGCTTGATCCCCTTCGGGAACGCGTTCGTCGCCTTCAGCACGTTGATGTTGTTGGTGACCGAGTTGGACTGCAGCACGCTCTGGAGGATGCGGTTCGCGTTGAACCACTCGTTCCGCGAAACATGCAGGCTCTGGGGCATGATGTTGATCAGGAGGTTGCGGTCGGTCTGCGTCCCCATGATCTGGATGCACATGTCTTCGAGCGCCGCCTCGGACAGATCCGCCGCCGGGGACAGGGCGTTGCTGTAGGTGCCCCCGGTTGCGTTCACGTGGGAGGTGGAGCAAAGCGCGGCTCCGTCACCCGTCGTGAAGTAGGTCGTGGCGAACGCGTTGTTGTAGATGAACGCGCACACCGTCTCCACGGTCTGGTTGATCGAGAAGGCGTTAGCCTGGACGCGGCGCTGGGAGACTTCCTTGTACAGGTTGTCCCGCAGTTCCTCGAAGGTCACGATGTAGCCCAGCGAGTACGCAATGTGCGTGACCGTGGTGACAGGGCCCTGCACTTCCGAGTCGTAGGTCACGGGTGCGCCCTGACCCTTGACCGGCGCGATGCCGAAGCCAGTGACCTGCACACCCTGCTCGTACGCCTTGTCGGAGTCCTTGACGTCGTAGAGGTCCGTGTACTCCGTTTCGTACCCGTCGTAGATCTGGCCCCAGATTGCCTGAACCCCGGGCCAGAGCAGTTTCGGGTGACTGCCGGTGTTGATAACTCCGCCGAATGCCATGGTCAGTTCTCCTTACACACCGGCAACGCCGGCCTTGAGTTCGTGGTTGTTGATGGTGACGAGCCACTTGGCGTACTGGCCAAAGGCGTTGTCGGTCCGGCGGGCCAGGCCCAGGAGGCGCACCTGCAGAGTCGACGTGGTCGTCTCGCCGCTGTTGTCCAGCATCCAGCCACTCACGTAGCCGTTGTTGGTGCCGGCGACCAGGTTAGCGTTGAGCCCGACCTCGGCGGCCGTCAGGTACGTCCCGGTGCCGATCTCCTGGATCTCGAACACCGTCCAGGGATCATCGATGACCATCGCGTAGTACGCGTAGGACTTCGTCGCCGGGATGATGTTGGTGTCCAGGTTCGCGGGGTTCGCCATCAACGTCTCGTACCGGCCGAAGCCGACGATGACGCCTCGAATCGCATTGCCGGTGCCCGCGGTCGCCAGGGTGATCCCCGGCACACCGTTGGCATCTGCGCTGCCACTCGACGCCACAGGATCCCCGATGGCGAAGGCGTTGTTGTCAGTCGATGCGATGTAGTAGATGTTCGCCGGGGCCACATAGGGCATCACCAGGCTTTTGACGGGCGCAAGTCCCATCGGCTTGTTCACGTTGGCCATGAGGCCTCCTTAGCGTTTGCGTTTACGGGTGAAGAGGTTTTCGGTCTGCCTCACATAGCGCTGGGCCGCGTCGCTGGCATTCTCGCCAGGCGCTTGCCCCACGCCGACCTTCCCGCCACGGATAGCCGTAGCGATCTGTTCTTGCCTGTCCTCGAGTGCTCCTTGATCCTCCAGCCACAGCTCCTCGCGGATCTTCATCAGGATCATGGAGACCGGCTGGGAGTCCCGGCCGACCTCCTCTCCAGAGATGACGCTCACGCGGGAGCCCATGTCGGTGTTCCCGCTCACAGCGGACGAGCCGCCGATGTCGAGGTTGTTGAGGTCCACTTCCTCGGGCGTGACGAACTCGTAGCCCCCTTGCTGCGCCCTCGCAACGCGCTCCGGCGTGCCGCGGAACCAGTGCAGGTGCCAGCCGGGGATCTCCGGGACCTGCAGGCGCTGCAGCGGTACGCTCATCGGAATGCGCTGCCGCTCGGCGGAGGAACGGCCCGGGCGCTCGGCAGGGTTCTGCCGGTCCATCGAGACATTCGCCGTCGTCTTCGGCAGGACATCCGCCTGCGGTCCTTCTCCCGTCGCAGCAGCCATCATCTGGCGGGCTCGTTCCATCGCGTCGTTCATGTCAGACCTCACTCTCGAAGTAACTCTTTGCATACGCCGCGCGCCACTCGGCGGCAGTCTTGTACCGGCGGCCTTCGCCGACCAGCTCCCTGGTGTAGCCATCGCACGCCTCTTTCGCGTCGCGGGGCAGATCCTCGTAGGACTTCCCGCCCCTCGCGCCGGTCGAGCCGCCCTTTCCGCCGCCCGTCTTGTCCGGATTCGGCGGAGTGTGCCGCGGCCGCTCGTTCAGGGTCTTCGCCACTTCCTCGGCCACGCGGTCCAGGAAGGCCCGGCCGCGGAGCCCCGGTTCGGAGGCCTGCAGCTCATTCGCGATCCCGACGGCGAGGTGCGTCTTCCGCATGTCCTTTCCCCACCAGCCCGTCTCGCCGGCCCACGCGACGAAGACCGGATCGAGTTCCTGCGTACCCGGATCACCTCCTTTCGGTTGCGCCCGTTTCGTGCCTTCCGCCTTCTCGGCTTCCAGCACCTCGGCGTTGAGCTGCGTGAGTTGGTCCGTCGCCTCGGCGAGTGCCTCGTGATCGCCGTCGGCGGCCGCCCGCTTGATCTCCGCCCTCCACCCAGCCTTGGCGGCCTCGACTTTCCGCTTCGTCTCCTTCGTGTGGTAGTCTTCCAGCGCGGCCATTGCCTCGGCGTTCGCCTTGAGCAGGCCCTCCATCCGGGAGACCTGGCCGTTGAGCTGCGCTACCTGGGCTTCGAGCTTCTCCGCGCGCTTCTTCACGATCGGGAGAATGGTCTCTCCGCGCTCGACGAAGACATCCGCGTCGATGAAGCGTTCCGGGTCGCCCTTGTACCGCTCGGGCGGAATCCAGCCCATTTCCAGCGCGCGGGCCTGCATCTCCGGCGCGGCCTGGCTCTCGACCACAGCGGCGTCACCGCCTTCCCCTGCTTCACTCATCGCCCTTCTCCTCTCGCTCGAACTCGATCACGCAGAAAATGTCTCGGTCGTTCACCAGGCGGTAGACCTTTCCGTCCGCGCCCAGGCACTGGAAGCCGGCGAACTTCGTCACGAGGACGGTGTCCCCGATCCGAGCCCTCGGCTCCGTCTCGTCACTCCAAGCCATCGCACCGATCGCAACGACGCGGACCTTGTTCTCCAGCAGGGCGGCGGACTGCTTCACGTTCTCGGGGATGATGATAGTCCCACGCTTGCGCACCGCCTCCATCTCCGCGGGAAGGACCAGCACCGCGCGGCCCTTCGGGTGGAGGCCCGAGGGGTTCGGTAGGGTCCGCCCGGCGAAGGTCTCCGAGCCTTCCGGGAACAACTGGGGTACCTCTGCTGCCTGCATTTCAGCTCTCCTCGTTGAACAAATCTTGTACCTCGAGTTCGGCCATCCAGCTGAAGGCTTCGTACTTCCCAATCGCCTTCGCGTTGAGGATGGCCGTACCGAACTGGCTCAGGTCTGTGTAAGCCCCCGAAGCCCAGCTTTCCTTCAACCGTTCCTGCTGGCGGCCGACCGCGGATAGCATCCGCTTGGTCACCGGATGCAGCAGCCACTCGTTGAAGTCGTGTTGCTCTTTACTCGGTTGATTTTCCATTGCTCGCCTTCTTGTCCTCGATATCCAGCTTCTTCTTCTGGAGCATCAGCTCCACCTGTTGCAGGATCGCTTGGTTGCGCTCTTTCAGCGCGCCCAGGGCGGTCTGCATGAGGGAAATCTTCCTCTGCGCATCGGCGTCGTTGATCTGCTCCGCGAGCCACGCGGCAGACGCCTGCATCTCCAGCATCTTCGCTTCGTTGAGCTGCATCTCGGCCATGAGGGAGGCGGAGAACCGCATGTTCTCGGCCTCGAGTGCGGCGGCGGCATCCTTCGACTTCATCTCCGCCACAGTGATCTTCGGATCGGGCTGGCCAAGCGGCGGCACCTTCGTCTTGCCCGGGCCGGGGTAGATCTCGTCGATCCCCTGCACGTGCATGGCCTCCAGCCAGCGACGTTCCGCCACGGTATAGTCGTACCCCGGGCGGCTGTACGCGGCCTGGGTCAACGCCAGCGCCTGCTGGATGCGTTCGGTTTCGGAGACCGCGTTCGGATCGGCGGCCGGCACCACACTCGCGGGATCGCCCAGATACAGCTCGCGGGAGACCGTCACCGCGCTGCTTCCAAAAGGCATCGGGTCGTCCGACAGGTACACAGCATTCAGTCGGTACCAGCGCTCGAACTCGCCCTTCATAGCGCGCCAGGCCCGCTTGTAAATCCCGCCGTAGACCTTCCGTCCCTCGCGATTCATCGTCTCGGCAGTCTGCGCCGGCGTGTTCTGGCCGATGTTCTCCCCGACAGAGATCTCGTTCGTCCCAGGAATCCGGTCAGCGTACTGGATCAGGAGGCCGAGGAGCTGGAACAGGACGTTGGAGGGCTCGCGGACGGGAAGCGGGAAGATGGACTTCTGCAGGTCCTCTCCAGTGGAATCCACTCGCTTCCACTCCAACGGGGCGAAAGTGTAGACGCCTCCACGAATCTTCGCGCCTTTGGCGAGGAACCCGCCGGCGGTGTTCGACATGGTGCCTGCATCGACGAGCTGGTTGACAATGGAGTTGACCGACTCGTTAAGCGGCCCAAGAAGAACCCCAAAGCCAAGGCCATACACACCACCATCAGGGGAAGGCAGGAAGAGATAACGCTGGAAATACTCCGTCGCGTAGATGCGGATAACACTCCCGTCGGGCGCACGTTCGACATCCTCCTCGTAGCGGTCGAACCGCAGGGAGATCTGGAGGACCGTTGCAGAGCCCTCTTCGACCACGATGATATACGGCTCGGCGTAGCCATCGTCGTCCAGGTCCATGGAGACGTGCTGCTCGAGCGTGGTGAAGGGCGTGGTGAAGTCGGCGGCCGGCGGGTTCATCCCTGCACGGGAGTCCACGTCCGCCCGAGTGCTGTCCGTCCGCGGGGTCGGCGTAGTCTGGTACCAGCCCTCGTCGAGCACATTCCGGAAGGTGCCGCGCTTCACCCGCTCGTAGATCTCGTTCCGCGACCGCGGGATCACGTGAGTCTTCCGCGGGCAGTCATCCACACTCGTGGCGTAGTAGTCGAGGACGAGGTCCTTCGCGAGGACCAGTTCGCCGACGTTCTTCCTCGTCGCGCCATCATGGCGCACTTTCTTGAAGGCGGTCCCGACAACGCTGTAGTTGATCAGCAGGCTGTCGTGCGCCTCCTCCCAGCCGCGGTCCTGCTCGAGGACCTGGTAGCTCATGTGCGCGGAGATTAAGTCGGCGCGCTTCGCGGCCTCCCCCGTGGGGTCAGGCGCCGGCTGGCGCATCTTCACGATCCGATCGCCGGGCACCAGGTCGGGGTATGCGCGGGCGTGGAACTGCATCGTTGCGATCGTGACAAGGGGGAAGGCCACGTTCGAGGCGCCGGGCCAGGGGAAGGTCTTCTCCTTCGTCATCTGCATGGCCAGGTCCATGCCAGCGGACATCCGCCGCTCCCACGCGCTCCGGGAGTGCAGGTCGGCCTTGTAGCCCGCCACCACCGCGGAGCCGATGTTCGCAAGGTCCCGCTCGGAGAAGCGATGCGCGATGTTCGGCGCCTCGACGGCGGCCTGATCCAGGCGAAGGGGCTTTTCCAGCTCGAACATGACCGTCATCTTAGTATCCCGTCACCATAGAGCGTCCCTGTTGCCGCCGGGGGTCCTGGCGGCGCATCTCCCACTCGTCCTCGGGCAGTTCATCCTCCGGCTCCACGGCCGCCGCGCGATCGAAGCCGAGGCTCAGGAGCGCAGCGGAGTCGAACTGGTCGTCAAGGCGGGCGGTCGCTCGGCCAGTGAACCGACACATCTCCGCCTTGGCGTCCTCGAACCCCTCCGCGTGGGTGTTCCACCTCGTCATCCCGGCGCGATGCCGCGCGCGCAGGCTCGTCCCGCGGGTTGCCTTGTCCTTGATCGAGGGCACGGGAATGATGTTGATCCAGATATCGCGGATACGCATCTGCTCGAAGACAACGCGCTCCACGCTCTTCCAGATCACGCCATCTTCTACCCAGAAGACATCGGGTTGCCAGCGCTTTTGCACATCGAACATCACGTCGATCCAGCCTCTGTCGGGAGAGCCCTTCGGCTCAGCGGGGCTCCACCGCCCGACGTAGAAGTCGAGGTAGTGCAGGATGTTGTCTGAGTCCTTGCCGCCGATCGTGAAGGACGTGCGATTCGCCAGATCAGCTTTCGACACCGCAAGGTCCGCAGCGGCGTGGATAATCTTGAACTTCTCGTAGTCCCGATCCTGCATCGGGATGAAGTCATCCCGCCGGAGGAACGCGTCGCTGTTGTCCTCCGGGTCGTTCAGGAATTCCTGGGAATACCCGCCGGCGTCTCCGTCCTCGATGAATTCCTGTCGGCGCTTCCGGAGGTCGGCGGCTGTCCACCGCTCGGGCCAGAGGATATCCTGGAACTCGTCGAAAGAGCGATGCGCCTTGAAGAACAGATGCTTCCAGGTCTTCATCTTCCGCAGCCGGGACAGGAGGGAGTCCTCGTGCAGGATCGTCCCGTGGACACGGATCTTGCCGTGACGGGAGAGCGCCTGCTTCGCGGCCCGGAAGAACCAGGCTCGGAACTTCCGGCGGCGGTCGATGTTTTCAACCTGCTCATCATCCTCCATGTCATCGCAGACCATCAAGTCCGGTCGCTTCCCGCGCCACATCTTGCCCCTGATCCGCTGCTCCGCGCCGCGAACCAGTATCCTGAAGCGATGCCCGTCCCGCATCCTGACGATGATATCGGTCTTGGTATCCGCCTCAAAGTCTTCGACACCGAACTGCGCCCGAAGTTCCTCGTTCTCGTGAAGTTCCTCGGAGATGTTGGAGAGCAGTTCGGCGGCGTTATCCTCCGTCGAGCCGACGAGGATCACGTAGCAGGAATTGCGGAACAGCACCTCCGCGAGGATGTAGTCCACTGTCAGCGCCGTGCTCTTCGCGTGGTCCCGTGGGGCTATGACCATCGCCTCTTTCACAGGGCTGGTGTACAGCTCCCAGGCCTTCCGGTGGAAGTCAGGGGTCGGAGCGGGCGCGTCGTACCGCGGGGAGATGAACACCCCGGCGAACGCTTCGAGAAGCTCAGCTGTGAGCTGGACGGGCTTCATGGTAGGCTGGGGGCAACCGCGACGTACCCGGCGAGGGAGCACTTCTGCCCGTCGCTGAGCGTTGCGGTGCACAGAACCTCGTAGAGGACGCCAAGCACGGCGGCCGTCGCGTCGATCAGTTGCACCACGTTCGTCCCGCTGATCGAGGCGCTGCCGCTGATGATGTCGCTCGGCGAGGCGTCGGTGCCGGAGTAGACGCTAGCGGTCACCGTGGCGCTGGAGATGGTCACGCCCAGCGGCACGTCCATGGCAAAGGGGAACGTGACCTTGCGCTTCTCGGCGATGCCGAAGGAGGGGATCTCGAGACGGCGCATCAGGTAGTACCTCGCAAGTGGGGTATCCGCCGGCGTCGTGAGTACACCAGCACCGCTGAGCCAGAAGGCGAGCAGACTCGTGTAACCGACATCCCCGCTTGGAGGAGTGCCTGGGACACCGGCGCCGCCGGTCCAGAAGGCGAGGAGCGAGCTGTAGCCAACAGCGGTTGCGGGCGGGCTGTCAGTCCCCGCCCCGCCGGTCCAGAATCCGTAAACGCTCGTGAAGCCGACAGCCATTTCATCTTAGCCCACCGAAGTAACGGGATCGGCGCCAGCCGTGCCTGTGACAGACTGCGTGTAAGAAGTCGTCACGTCATCGTTCTTGTAGACCGTGCGGGTACCAGCAACAATGGCCCATTTGCTGCGAACGGAGTGCAAAGCCTGCTGTACGATACGCCCGCTGTTTGAACCGCCCTCGATGTTTCTGTTGAGAAGAGCGTCCGCGGCGGCCTCATACGCGGCGGCCGTCAGGCTCACCCCGCTGATCGCGTTCGAGCCGTTGGTCGCGGTGACAGCCCCCGTGAGGGTCGTAGTGCCGCCTACGGCGAAGGCGTTGGTCACCGTGAGGCTCGACAGGGTTGTCGCTCCGACGCCGAGGGTGCCGCTGAGGGTGATGTTTCCTGTGACGCCGAGGGTGGAGCCGAGGCTTACGGCGCCCGTGAGGGTCGTAGTGCCCGAGACGCTAACGTTACCGCTCGCGTTGTAGGTGTCGATCTGCACACCCTTACCGCCTGTGCCAGCGACGATATTGAGGCCGTTCGACGTGCCGCCGTTTCCGCCTGCGACCGTCACACCGTGCTTGCTGGTCCCGGCCGGCGCGATGCTGACGCCGTGGCCGCTCGTCGTCGTGATGGTGACTCCGTTCCCGGAGACGGCACCACCGGTGATCGTCAACGCGTCTCCCGCGCCGGCTCCACCCATGAGTGTAGTGCGCCGTATGTACAGCCCGGAGCCGCCAGAACCACCCAGGAGCTGCAACGCGTCGCCGCTACCCCCCGCATCGATCACAGACGGTCCAGTAATATACAAACCTTGAGTGACGCCTCCAACAGTAATACCCGAACCGACAGAACCCGTCACAGATATACCAGTACCGCCAGAAATGGTTAGAGCAGACGCGCTGCCACCGCCGGTCAATGTCAGACCGTCGCCCGAAACGCCGCCGCCAGTAATACGAGCGCCCGCACCACTGGTTGGGGAGATGACGTAGAGCCCCTCTCCCGAGGTGGCTCCCCCCAGCGCATAGAGGCCGTAGCCAGTCGCGCCACCAGTGAGCTTCATCCCAGCGCCTGTGCCGTTGCCCGCCGCAGAGATCGCGGCCCGGTCTGTCGTGCTTACGGTCACAATTATGCCGTCACTAACGGTCAGCGCGCCCGTAATCGTAGCCGCTGCGAGTGTCACTGTACCTGAGTTGCTGCCGTTGATGATCAGGCCGCCTGGCGCTCCAGCCGCCGCGTTGGGCAAAGCCGTCAGACCGAACCGGACCGTATCAGTAGGATCAGCAGCGGTCGCTATCACGTTCAACGTCACGGGCACGCAGTTCGTAGCCGTGAAGAAGTAGCCGATGTCGTTTCCGTTCGTGTCAGCCTGCGTGAGAGCGACCTTGTAGAAGCCGGTTCCAGTGTCCTCGGTGATCGTAGCGCCGCCTGCAGCGAACGTACCGTCAAGGCACCGCCGCATCGTCCACGTAGCGCCAGTGACAACCGCACCTGTGCTGACGTTGACGCCCGCAATGTGCACAAATTGACCCGCTACGTTCTTGCGCAGCATCAGCTAACCCCTACCCCAATAAACCCGCCAAGTTGATTTGCGAAAAACGGTTTGAATGTGCTGGCAGTTCCCACGGAAAACCACTTCCGATTCCGCAGCGGGTACCACAAGTCGAAACGAGAACCCTGATCTGCGAGATTGGCGCGTTGCAGGGCGTCCATAGTGTTGTTCCAGATGCAGACTTCACCGATAAGCGCGGTTACGTAGTTGGAGTAGGAGGAGGAAAACGCCAGCGCGCCGACACTTATTTGGTCTACGCTCGACGGAGTAGAGACGGTAGTTTCCTGTGCCCCAGGGACTCCGTCAGTTTGTGCGTAACGGCTGGCGTTAGAAATCTCAACGCCTAGATAATGGTGCCAAACATTAACGGCTCCCGCGGATACGCTGGCTGCTCCTACAGAACCTGTGGCCGCAATCCATCGTAAACTACCTGCGTTAAAGTCCATCTGCCAACGATTAATAAATCCGGCGAACTGACCGCTGGTAAATAAACCCTTGTTGGTGGTTACATCAGTAGGTTTGCACCACATACCCACCATAAGCGGAGCGGCAGTTACAGTTACTCCACCTGTTTTTGCCCACACAGATGAGGTTGCCAATGAAGATACTGGTTCTCCTGCGGCACCTAAATCCAAAGAAACTATTGACGACCCCGACAACAGCATTCCAGAGCATAAATCCCACTGCTGCGTCAGGCTGGACGGCCCTCCCATCGGAAACCAATGAACAAGCCCCTGCGCTCTCCAAGAATCCTTGTTGAGTGTAAACGGCCCTTGCGGTGGCTTGCTCTTGTCCCAACGGCGATACAAGTTAAGTTCCCAAGTCGTTGAACGTGGACTCGTACAGGATGGAGTCCGTATCGTTCGCGTTTGTGGTCGTCTGCCCGCTGATATTCCGCAGCAGCACCTTGAACTTGCACGCAGGCCGAGAAACTTCGCGCGGAATGCTCTGCATGTAGTCCGGTGCGCCCGCGTGCGCGGTTCCGGCGTCCCAAGTGAACACGAAGTCTGGAGCCCACGCCGGATAGACGGTCGTGCTGCCGTCAGCAGATGCGCCGATGGTCGGATACGTACCGGAGTTGCCAGCGTCCGTGATGAACCAGCACTGCGCCACCACGGCATTTGCTGTCGGGTTTCCGCCGAACTTTGCCTTGAGGATGTACGAAGCCGTCAGTTCAGGCCCCGCCGATGTCGGAGTGATCTCAGGGCCGAGCCGGCATGTGTTGTTTGCAAGGTTTCGCAGTCCAGTAGTAACAACCCCATCAATCGCGGTAGTCCGCGACCCTACTGCTGCCCTGGTATATGTCGTGCTCAAGGAGCGTTCCTCGCCTGCGTCACGTTATCTAGCGTGATGTTGCCTTCGAAAACAGGGAGAGCCGGGTTCGCGTTGGTTCCGACATTGCCACCCGACGTGTCTGATAGCGCCTTCTCCGCCAGAGTCGCGTTGCGCTTAAGTGCCGTGTCACGGACAGTGACCCATCCGGCCGAGACAGACGCCCCATTGACCCCGGTTGGAAGATTCGTTAGAGCATCCTGCAATCCGGCCCGCAGCGTAGATTTACGGGCATCGAGTACAGCCCGTCCGGTCAGCATCGTCTGGATGTTGAACTGCTTTCCCTGGGCGGCAAGAGCGCGATTCATCCACAACTGCGTCCCATCTGCCACGTCAGCGGGCGTCAGGTTTGCCCAGGTGATCGACTCAAAAATCTGCTGAACGCTCGCATCGCTGCGCCACAGGTAGAACGTGGCGTCAGTCGTGTTCATGCGATCACGCACGCCGATATCGTTGCCAGCATTCCAGAACGTGTTGCACTGCCCGTCGCCAGTACACGCCGCCTTGATCGCGCTCGCCTGCTGCGTCGTGAGTTGCGCGCCGGCAACAAGCGCCCACAGGAACAGCAACGCACCGAGAATCGGTCGCTTCATGTCACTCCCCCTCCACCAGTTTGTTTCGTTCCAGACACTTCCTGTAGAACCGCTCAAAGGCGGCGGGATCCTGGGTCACACCCAGTTGGTGCGCCCGCCGAAGCATCGATTGGCCCAGCGCCAGCGCTCGTAGGACGAAGAAGTCCGAGCTGCCGGGGGCGGGCTGTCGGGGCGAACCGGGGCTGTAGCCCTCGATCTCCGACCCGAGCACAGCAATCGCTACTTCAGCGGGCGCCACTGGGTCACTTCCCGCCGCGACGGCCCGGCCGGGAGGGCTGCGGGCGCTTCGTCGGCTGCCGGGGGAACGAAGGACGCTTCGCGGCCATCAGAGTGCCTCCCGCAGGCGGGCCTTCAGCGTCTCGAGCTGCGCCGCGAGGAAGGTCAGGGGGTGCTGCTCGGCGAGCGGGGGGAGGCCTAGGGTCCGGATGTCGGCGAACCACTGGTCTACGACTTCCCCTCGGGTAGGGCGCTGCGGCTTCAAGGGCGTTGGTTGCTGGGCCATTACGCACACTCCTTAAGCGGATTCACGCAAATATACGGCATACGCTCACCTTCTGCCTTCGCCCCCGCGAGCATGTGCTGACCTTCCGAGGAAAACACAGCCAGCCGCGCATAGAGGCGGGAATCTTGCCATTCTGGCTGCTTTCGCCACATGATGTGCGTAGCCTGCGGAAATTCCCGAGCGCCTGCCTGGAGCCAAGCGAGTAGCTGGGCGTAGGCCGCTTTCTCGGCGGCCTTGGGCTGCCAAACGCACCCCCGGCGCTCGACGGCAACCGCGAAGGTCTGGAACCGTAGGTGGCCTATCACAGGCAGATCCACATAGGCTCGGTCGGCCTGGCCGCCGAACTGAAACAGCTTCTCCACCGCTTCGAGAAAGTCATCCAAAGGCGACTGTTCGTACAGCGTGCGACAAACCTCAGCCAGGCCCATGCTAGGCCCTCTGGCGGGGCCAGGCCCGCAGTTGAACCTTCTTCACTGGAAACGGCACCCCGGCCTTGCGGCAATCACGGATGAACTGCCGCTCCGCGAAGTTCGGCACGCCGTAGGAGAGCACGAAGTTCTGATACCGCGCTCGGCGGCTGTGCTTGAACCGCCGAGTGACCTTCACAGTGAAGTTCTCGGCCAAGAACACCGTTGCTCGGCGCATCTCGGGGGCGGCCTCCAAGGCCGCGATGCACTTTGCCGCGGCGAGGGCGGTGTTCACGCTAGGCTCCCCCCGCCATCTTGAAGTGCTGCCGTACCGGCATCGCCGGCGTCGGCTCGAACTGCTCCTTCCGCGGGCTCACCCCGCGCAGGTCCCGGCTCTTGACCGCCTGCGGGGCGGAAGGCGTCGACGGAGACTTCTGTTGCTTCGCCATTGATAGTTCTCCTTACGTTGGACTGCAAGCCGACAAGGCGCTCGGCGAGAAGGTGAAGGCTGTCACCGGAGGGCGCGGGGGCGGGGGCATGACCACCCAGGCCGAGACTCTTCGCCCCGAGTTCGGCGGCCCGCAGGGCAATCTCCGGCTTGCACGCAGGCTTGTCGAGTTCCTCGAGGAGCCGGTCGAGGCTCCGCTGTGTGAGGGCCTTGAACCGGGTCTCCAGCGTAGAGACGAGCACAGGATCGACCAGCGCCTTTCGGCGCTCCGCGTACATGCTTTGAAAGGCGTCGCTGTTCAGCAGAATGCTGATGAACGAGGGGCTGTAGCCATAGCGAGCCGCCAGCTCGTTCTGCGTCACGTGGGGGTTCCCGATGAGGAAGTCCACCATATCCTGGTGCTCATAGCGGATCTTGCCGGGCTCTCGCTTGCCGCCGGCCCCCCGAAGGGCCCCGGTCTCGTCCCGGTAGTGCGCGGGGAAGCTTTCGAGGCGCTCCATCACTGCGTTTACGTCCATCATCGGGGCTCCTGATTCCGCGGGGAGGCGGGCGGCCGTGGGGAGAGTGTGCGCCATTTGGGCGGGCGCGGAAACCGCAAACGGTGGAGGGCTGCCCTTGGGCGTATTGTATAATACCATACCGTACGCCCACTTTCAAACTACGCTGAAAAATTTCGGAGGGCGTTTGCCCTTTTTTCGGCGGCAGGGATTTGCCCCCCGGGGGGTCTCGAAGGGCGCGACACGGGCCTGCGTGGGTGCCGGGCGGGTGTCAGGGCGCGCATGTTGCAGCGCGGCAATGCGAATGCTGCAGCGCAATGGGGCATGATGCACCGAGGCGGGGCGCATGACGGGCGCACCGTTGTAGTGCATGGGCACGCGGGCATGGTGCACCAAGCGGGGGCGCGGCCGGCCGCCATGTTGCGCGGAAGCTACAACCTGTTGCGCCCATGGTCCTGACGATTGTTCGACACGCGCACGGGCGGGAAACCTTCGTGTAATCAATGGGTTACGCGCTGGGTGACGAACCGTCGTCAATCGTGACGGAATTTCGACATCGACTGCAAACGCCGTGCCAAGGCAAAACTTAATAGAATCAATGGGTTACGATATCAGGCGTACATGGCACGGCCATTGCTATATATCAGGTACCGGGACACGGTGTTCCGGATAACCAGACGAGGCTCACCATGCAAACGAAACCGAAGGCAAATTCCATCGTCACGCATACGCTCGCGGGGGATACCCTCACGTTCACCGTGAAGGATGCGGGAACCCTCACCCTCGACACGACGCGGATTCACGCAGACCTGATGCGATATGCCGCGATCCACGGGCTGGTGCAACGCGTGTCCGACGGCGCGGCCCTTTCCCGGAACCCCGAGACGGGCATGCCCGCGACGCCAGCCGACAAGCACGCTCGGATGGCGCGCATAATCGCGCATCTCGAATCCGGCACGGCGGAATGGAAGATGCAGGCCACCGCGACACCGCGCGGGCCGTCCGAGGCTGATGTCGTAGAGGCTCTCGGTCGCGCAACGCGCACGGACGGGGAAAAGATGCTCGCGAAATGGATGACCAAGGAAGGATGCGACCGTGCCGAGGCCTTGCGGCAGGTACAAGGCGCGGCGAGTGTCAAAAAGGCACTCCTCGAAATTGCGGCCGAGCGCATCCGGCCCGCAGCAGATGCTGACGAGGCTCTGGCGGCCTTGGTTGACGGGGACGGCGCCGAGTAACGGGCGGGGCGCGGGGCGCACGGGACGAGGGGGATTGTTCTGTGCGCCCGTGTCGGCGACAACAACGACCACAACGACCACTACCCCCGCAACAACCGGCCGGCCCCCGCCCCCCCCACAACGCAGAACTGGGACATGTATGCGCCTAACTCCCCGCCATGTTATGCGCCCACATTGAAAAACCATGTTCCTTATATTGTTATTTTTTTTTTATTACTTAGAATAGGGAAGGGACCAGGGCGGGCAAGGGAGAATGGTTCGGGGCGCATTGTATGGTATTATACACGGCGCATAAGGGTTCCAGTTATGCGTTCCCACGGGGGGTGACGGGGGGTGTGTTGCGGGGGTAGTGATGGTGGTGGTGGTTGTGGTTGTGGTTGCGGGGCGACCAGGGACTGACGGCCAAAGGCCAAGGAGAACAGCATGGAAGGGATGAAAGAGCCTGTGCTCACGCGCAGGGAGTCACAGGAGATCACGGACAGGCTGCTGGCCAGGGAAGGGCTGCCGCCGGTCACCGTGGTCTGGGGAGAAGTCAAGCGCGGCTGGGCGAGGTACGGTACGGGGAGGATCACGATGCCGGAATGGGCAGTACGCCAAGGCCGTCCCTTCGCCTTGGCGTACCTGCTGCACGAGATCGCACACTTCATCGCGAAGGGCGATGGGCACGGGCGGCGGTTCCGAGAGGAGGAGGAACGCCTGCTGGCCGAGCACGGGATGACACTGGAGCGGGTGCCCGGCGGCGTATACGTCAAGACACTCTTCCGCCTTGACGACCTCACAGTGCTTTGGCGGAAAGGGGAAAGCCACAAGCGCGAGGCCGCGTTCGCCGCCGGCATGGAGCAAAAACTGCAAGACCTCCTCGGCGACGAAGGGTGACGGCGGGCACGCATCCCTTTGTTGACACGACAACAACAACACGGCACAATGGCAACATACAATCCGGGCACGCCAGTCGCACCGGCACGTCAAGGGAATGCGCGAAGCGTTCCCTTCGCGGGCAATGGTGCCCAGCGGCGGGGACTGCCGCAAGTCACGGCCGCAAGGCCAAGGAGGCTCAGGATGGCCAAGCCACGCACGACCGAGGAAGCCCTCGGCCGACAGTACTCCTGCGATTGCTGGATCATCGCAGGAATGATCGGGAACCTTCAGCGCATGGAGGCCCTCTGGGGCACGCCCAGCGCCGAGGCAACAGCGGCGCTCGCAGCCTTCAAGACCGAGATCGCCAAGGTCTGGCATGACGTGAAAGGAGAACCAGGGTGAGCACAAAGCCCCCAAGAGGTTCCCGCAACGGGAACGCAGTCCTCGGGGAGGAAGACGTCCGCCGGATCAGGGCGTCTTCCGACTCCCCACAGGCCCTGGCGATGGTCTACGGCCTTGGCGTGGAGACGATCCGGCGGATAAGGCGGCGGGAGACTTGGTCCTGGCTGCCGGACACGCCGGAAGGGGGAGGCACTGCAGACCTCCCCGCAACGAGCAGCGCGGACCGGCTGCTCGAACTGTTGAAGCAAGACCCTGAAAGTCAACCACCCGAAGGAGAACTCCCGTGAGTGAAGATCAGAACCAGACGGCCGCCGACGAGACCCCCGAGACCCCAGAGGACTTCGAGTCCTGGCTGCAGACCGTGCCAGGGGTCTTCCACCCCGTCGCTCGACGCCACGGCAAGCTCGCCTTCGACTTCGCGATGGCCTGCGGGATGAGCGGGGCCGCCATCCAGGACCTCCACGGAGCGGTCCAGCAGGCCGCCAACGAGATGCTCGACGCAGGCGGGCAGCTTCAAGCCCAAGCGCTCGTGGTCCGGTCGTCCAAGGCTCTCGGGGTCATCACCCAGTTCCTCGAAGGCTTCGCACAGAAGGCGCGGGAGGCCCAGGGCTTCACCCCGGAGCAGATCCGCGAGATCCAGGAGGACATCGAGCGGCTCTCCGCTCTCGCGGGTCCGCAGGCCACCAGCGGGATCATCCTGCCGCATTGAAGAGATGGCCGCCGGGATGCAATGCTTTGTTGACAATCCCGGCGGTCTGCGGTATCGTACACCATGTCGCGGGCAATTCCGCCGGCGGCGCACCAGGAGGCTCACAATGCAAGTCATGACCGTCAACGGCTGGCAACCCGTCGGCCGCATCACGCACGACCCAGCAGTCATCCGCAACCCCCAGCCGATGCTCTCCTTCGACTTCCCGAACGGCGGGCATGTCTGGGCAAGGACGGCCGAGGGTCAGCCCTTCCGCCCGCAACCCTGCCAGCAGGGCTGCAGCGTTTGCAAGGAGACCACGGCATGACCACGATCCAGCTCTTCCTCGCCCAGCGGGCATCGCCCGCAAGGACGGTCAGCTCGACTTCGAACGAAGCGGTACGCCGTGTCCCCTTGGATTACCCACTGCCAGAGCGGGAGTGGTACCGGACGGCCGACGGCTGGGCGTCGCGGCCTTGGACCGCCGAGACCCGGCGAGCCGCCGACACGACGAAGGAGGTACAAGCATGAAGTTCCCCTCTCTCGCAGTCAAACTGCTCGCGGCCATCGGGGCCTGGCGGCCGCCGAAGATGTACTTCAGCGCCACGAAGGGCCTCAAGCCCCGCGAACAGCGCTTCCCCGGCGAGCGGCGCCGAGCGGGGAGTAACAAGTTCCCGAACGCCTCAGCCTGGCCCAGCGGCTCCGGTCTCCGCGAGCGAGCCAGGCGTCAGCGCCAGTGGTACGGCGCCGTGAGGTTCTGATCCAAGGCTGAGGGGTCACCAGCCGGGAGCCTGTCGCAGCAGGCTCTCTGATGGATTCCCTCCATCCCCGCAACGCGGGCAACTGAGAACCAAGGAGAGCATCATGGCGGAAGCCGCCAAGAAAGAACGAGTCGAGACCTCAGTCCAGATGTCCGATGGCCGCACGGTCATCTTCGTCAACGCGAGGAAGCAGCTCAAGGAAACCATCATCGACGAGTCGAAGATCCAGCTCGACGAGGCCGGCGGGATGCTGGTGATCCAGCCGGGTGCCGTCAGCATCCGCATGGACTTCGTGAATGGCGAGACCCGCCTGTTCCCGATTCCGCTGTCCCTGTTCGTGAAGGCCGCCGGTCACGGCGGCGAGCAGAAGTACGGCGACGAGACCGCGAGCTGCAAGGACGTGGACGACGCAGTGATCGCAGTCGACGAGCTGAATGAGAACATCCAGCAGGGCAAGTGGACCACCCGCACCGAGGGCGGCGACGCCTACGCCGGCGCCAGCATCGTCATCAAGGCGATCATGGAAGCCAGCGGCAAGGACCAGACCACCGTCAAGGCGTTCCTCCAAGGAATGCTCGACTCGGCGAAGGCCAAGGGCGAGAGCCTCTCGCGGAAGGCGCTGTACGATTCCTTCCGGGCGCCGAACACCAAGGTCGGGCAGATCATCGCTCGGCTGGAGGCGGAGAAGCTGGCGAAGTCCGCCAAGGTAGACGGGGACGCGAAGCTCGCCGAGCTGATGGCGCAAGGCTAGTGGCAAGGCCAGCCAGCCCTCCGGGGCTGGCGGCCGCCAGGGCGACCTCGTCGGGAAGGTCCCAGGCCACAAGCCCGCGGCCTTCTCGAAGGTGCCGCCCGGCACCTAGTCCCAGGGAAGAATTGAGCCTCCAACCTGGGGCCTGGCAAGGAAGGCAGGGAGGAGTCCGGGCTGGCCTTCTCCCTGCCGGCCGCCAGCACACGCGAGGCTCGACTAGAAGGAGGCTCCAGCATGACCCCCCGCCGAAGCATCCTCGACCCGAAGTTCCGCTACCGCGACAGCGCCAGCACAGACATTCGCCTTGCCTTCGCGCGGGAACGCCGGCGGCAGAAGCGCCTGGCGGCAGGCCTGCCGGCGGTCTTCCGCCATCGGCGGGCACCAGACGGCGGACAATCCCTTGATTGACAACGGGCGCCCGGTATAATACCATACCATGCGCCCAACACAACGGAGGCTCATCCCCATGCTTGACCGTGAACCCACGCCCCAGGAACTCAACGTCCTCGACGCCGCCGCTGGCCTCGAAGACAACATCCTCGAAAGTCTCCTCGCCGAGGCTCGTGCTGCCGCCAAGGCCACCGCACCGAAGGCCAAGCGCCCGTCGGACCCTGCGCAGCCGAAGGCCCGCGAGGACCATTGGCTCTGGGCGAACCCTGCAAACTGGGAGCAGACTACGGGCGTCGCCCTGGTCCACGCCGAGACCCAGACGCTCCTCGGCAACTTCACCGAGTACAGGCACGTCAGTGTCCCTGGCGCCCGCCGCCTCGTCCGGGAGGACCGCCCGATTCAGGTCACGCGCACCGAGACCGTCAGCGGAACGTGGTGGCTCGGTACCGAGAGGGTCGTGGAACCTCGCCGCCAGTGGCACGAAGTCCGCCCGGCAGTCCTTGACCTGTCCCTCGCCGACCTCGGGCTCTTCTCCCCGGCGGTCGAAGTCCGCGCGCATCTCTCCTTCGGCGGCATCGCTCGCGTGGAGCTGGCACAGGCCACCGAGTTCGCCCAGCCGCGCGGCACGCAGCTTCTGCACCTCCCCGCCGGTACGAACATCCTCCCGTGCATGACCTTCGACGACAAGCTGTACCTCCGGCGGGAGCTTGGGCTGTAACCCCTCCACCACGAGTCAGGAGTCTCTACCATGCAAGTCCGCATTCTGCTCGACGACGACGCGCTTTACCTTCCCGCGGTTTCCTCCGAGGAGCTGGGCACTCTCCTCACCTGCCTCACTGGGGCGCTGCACCAGCGGAAGGCCGCCTACCCCCGCAACGGCTGGACTACGCTGACCGAGGAGCCCGTGGTGCAGATCCTCCTCTCCTCGCAGGCCGCCGAGGAGCCCAGCGATGAGTAGCACCAACGGCAAGCCGCCGTTCGGGGAGTACTGGACGGAGGGGGACGAGAAAGCCTGGACGACCTACTGCATCCGCAGGGAACGCGCGGAGCGGGAAGCCCTCAAGGCGCCTATTCGACAGCTAGTCAATTCGATCGGCTATGGCTATGGCTGTCTCACACGAGACAGTCTGACCGACTGGCTCATCGACCACTGCCACGAAGTGACCAAGGCCCTACTCCCCTGGTGCGCCCGCTCGCGGCGGGAAGAGCCCGAGTACCCAAACGATCCGCGGGCTGACCGTAAGGAAGGAACCCCCCGATGATCCGCCTGCGCACCCGAGAGTACGGCTCTGACGAGTGGACCACCATGCAGTTCGACGGGCCGCAGGAAGCCGCCTGCGCTGACTGCGTGGCGGAAGACCTCGAAGAGCACGAGTTCCACGTCCAAGTCGCCCTTGGCGACGGCCCGTGGGAGAATTACGAAGGACCCCTTGTCGAGGAGAGTGGGCTATGAGCCAGGACACGCCGATGGTCTGGACGCACCCGAAGGGCTTCCGCCGGGTGGAGCTGAGCAAGCTTGTGCCGAAGCCTACGGCAAGCGGGGGGAAGACCTGGAACCCCGAGCCTTGCGGCACCGGCTGGTTCCACTGCTGGGGACTGGAAGTCGACTCCAAGGACGATTGCGTCGCCAGCTTCACCGTCGCGATCGTCGAGCACGCGGACGGCAGCATCTCCACCTGGATGCCCGAGCGCGTCCGCTTCCTGGGCCCGGTAGCTCACGGTGAGCTGCCGATCCTGCTCAACGCCGCCGATGTCTTGGTCCTGCCCTCATCGAGCGAAGGCCTGGCGAACGCCTGGGTTGAGGCGCTGGCCTGCGGCACGCCGGTCGTGACCACTCCGATCCCGGGGGCGCTATCCGGACTGGGGACGGCTTGCTGAGCGTGACAGGGGGGCCATCGCCGCTGCCATTGCTGAATTGCTT
>ERZ650311.430-NODE-430-length-27088-cov-8.163097_pt1 | contig 27088 bp, 24 predicted proteins | sample MGYA00376247_ERZ650311 | MGnify/ENA primary metagenome ERZ650311 (study PRJEB26733, sample SAMN07839324) | wastewater metagenome | biome: small river; feature: stream; material: water | place: USA: North Carolina | collected 2016-07-28 ...
TCAACCGCCATTACTCCAACCAATTTAATCTCTTCTGCAATCTGCAATGCTAAATTTTGTGCGGCTTCTGATTGAGATGCTGAAAACTCAGGAACGGGGGTAACAGTTTCGATACAAATGCCATCGCGTTGAACAGTTCGGGTAGGCGCCCATGTGGCAGCTTGTCCATGTGGTGAACGGGCAACCATAACTGCAATTTCAAAATCAAATTCAATCAATTCCTCTAGTAATATTTTAGGAACTTCTTTCAACAATTCGGTTAACTCTGCTTTTGAGTTAACTTTCCAAACTCCACGGCCGTCGTAGCCACCAGAAATTGATTTAGCAATCGCCGGATAGTTCCACTCTGGTGCCTCAGTAACTACTTGCCAATTCGGGTTTGGTAGATGTGACAACTTGGCACGCATAAGCGCTTTATCTTGCGAATATTGGAAAGAATTCGAAGTTGGCAAAAATTTAATGCCTTCGCTCTCTAAAGTTCTAATAATTGAAATTGGGATTAATTCATGTTCGAATGTGACAACATCACAGTCTGCTGAAAATTTACGAACAGTTTCTAAATCTTTGAAATCTCCGACAACATGTGGAGAGCTTTGAGCGGCTGAGTCTTCAGAAGAATTTGCTAAGGTGATTAATTCAATTCCGAGCGCTGCTGCTGGCGCTAAAGTCATCTGTGCCAACTGGCCCGAGCCGATAACTCCAACACGTGGAAATGTCTTCACGCGCTTATCTTAAATGAACAATATCTCCTACCCTAATTTCACGAGTATTCAGCAAGAGCGCACCTTCATTTGAAATTCCAGTTGCAAAATCTTGAATAACTTCCCCGGATGGCAAAGTAGCGCTCACCTGCTTACCAATACTGACGCATTTATCGCGATAGATATTTTTCTCTGCCTCAATATTGTTCAAGGTAGCACCAAGCTCATTTAAAATTGCAATTAATAGTTCGCTTCGATCGATTTCGACTTTCATGGACAGTGAGATTGCATCTTTTATAGGGAGTTCATCCTGCGTCTGATAAATATTTATTCCGATACCAACGATAATCCCTTTTTCATTTTTTTCACTTAATATTCCAGCTAGCTTCTTGCCATCAATTAATAAATCATTTGGCCATTTAACTTCAACTAATTCTCTTCCAACAAAATTATTAATTGCACGAGCAACTGCTAAACCCGAAATAAGTGGTATCCATCCAAAATTATTCTCGTATTTATTTGAATCAATTGCAAAAGAAAAAGTTAAACCTTTTCGTGGCGGTACTTCAAATTTACGATCTAATCTGCCGCGACCTGAACTCTGATATTCAGCAACTAAAACTTTTCCGGCTTCGAAATTTGAAGCTAAATCAATCTGGGTGGAAGTAGTTTCTTCCGTCACGCTTACTGACCAGTACTGCGCAACTTTTAAATTTATGGCTTCCACTTTTAGCGCTTCGATACCCACAGCAGGTACGGTAAGCCCATGAGCAAGAATCTGAAAACTACAGCCGGCAAGATTGAAGATTTACGCGAGAGACTCGAAGAAGCGGTCCATGCTGCAGGCGAAACTGCGATTACAAAACAGCATGCCAAGGGAAAGTTAACTGCTCGCGAACGAATCGCGCTTCTACTTGATGAAGGTTCTTTCCAAGAGATGGACGAGTTCGCTCGTCACCGTTCTTATTCATTCGGAATGGAGAAGAGCCGTCCATATGGCGATGGTGTTGTGATTGGTTTCGGAACTATTGATGGTCGAAGCGTCGCGGTTTATTCACAAGACTTCACAATCTTTGGCGGTTCACTTGGCGAAGTTATGGCCGAGAAGATTCGAAAGATTATGGAGTTTGCACTAAAGAATGGTGTTCCCCTAATTGGAATTAATGATTCAGGTGGCGCACGAATTCAAGAAGGTGTGCAAGCACTTGGTGGTTATGGCCATATCTTTAGATTAAATACCCGTTCATCAGGTGTAATCCCCCAGATCTCTCTCATCTTAGGCCCCTGTGCTGGTGGAGCTGCCTACTCACCTGCACTTACAGATTTCACAGTGATGGTTAATGAGAAGTCATACATGTTCATTACCGGTCCGGATGTTATTAAAACAGTTACCGGTGAAGAAGTTGGAATGGAAGAACTTGGCGGCGCGCATACACATGCGAGCAAGACTGGTAACGCACATTATTTGGCTGACTCCGAAGAGGATGCGATTGATTACGTAAAGGCGCTCCTCTCATATCTGCCAAGTAACAATATGGATGGCGCTCCTCATCTGCCACCTACAGAGAATTTAGCTCGCAAGGCAACAGATACTGCTCTTGATACTTTGATTCCAGATTCACCAAATCAGCCGTATGACATGAAGACTGTTATTCATGCGCTACTTGATGAAGGCGAATTCTTAGAAGTTCACGCAAACTTCGCGCCAAATATCATCGTTGGTTATGGTCGAATTGAAGGCGAAACAGTCGGCATCATTGCAAACCAACCACAGCAATTAGCTGGAACGTTAGATATTGATTCTTCTGAAAAGGCAGCCCGATTCTTACGTTTCTGCGATGCCTTTAACATTCCAATTATTACCCTCGTGGATGTACCTGGATTCTTGCCTGGAACAGAACAAGAATGGGATGGCATCATCCGCCGCGGTGCAAAATTACTTTATGCATATGCTGAAGCAACGGTTCCGTTGGTAACGCTTGTAACTCGCAAAGCTTATGGCGGTGCATACATAGTTATGGGCTCAAAGCAGATTGGTGGCGACGTCGTATTTGCCTGGCCAACAGCGGAAATCGCAGTTATGGGCGGACAAGGCGCGGTAAATATTCTCTATCGCAAAGAGATTGCTGAAGCTAAAGATCCAGAAGCGCTACGTGCACAGCTGGTTGCTGAATATAACGAATCGCTTGCAAATCCATATAACGCAGCTGAACGTGGAATTGTTGATGCGGTTATCGAGCCAAATCAAAGTCGCGAATACATCACAAAAGTTCTACGCACCTTAAAGACAAAGCGTGATTCATTGCCACCACGAAAGCACGGCAATATCCCGCTATGAGTCCGAAATTTACAATCATTAGCGGCAAACCCTCTAATGAAGAACTTGCGATTCTTACCCAAGTTTTAAATCAACACAAACGGGTCGAAAAAGATCCCGTTGTAAAGAGGAGCACTTGGGCTCAACCACAGATGCGCGCACCAATGCCGCAAGCAATTAAATTTGGAGCGGGACGAAATATCTAATGCGTTTGATTCTTGCATCTCAATCCCCATCTCGTAAGCGACTACTCGAAGGAGCTGGGCTGCACCCTGAAATTATTGTTAGCAATGTCGATGAAGAGACAGATCATTTCAATGCGATGACGCCAGTAGATATGGTGATTGCACTTGCGATTACTAAGGCGCATACAGTGCGCGAAATGGTTGAAGGTGATTCAATCATCGTAGCTTGTGATTCAACTTTCGAATTCGAGGGAGAATCTTTTGGTAAGCCCGCGACACCCGAAATCGCAATTGAGCGCGCCAAACGCTTAAGTGGAAAGACCGGTTTACTACACACCGGCCATTGCATTATTGACACTAAGCAAGGACGTGAATTGGCGGATCGAGTAACTACAGCCGTCACATTTGATACATTGAACGAATCTGAAATTAAAGATTATGTCGCAACTGGCGAACCACTTCGTGTGGCTGGTGGTTTTACTCTTGATGGTTTTAGCTCGCCCTTCATTTGCGCTATTGATGGGGATTACACAAATGTGGTGGGGCTTTCTATGACCTATTTGCGAAAGAGTTTGGAACACTTAGGCTATTCCTGGCCAGAGGCTAAGAAGATCGGAGCACAATGAAGCGCGTACTGATTGCAAATCGTGGCGAGATTGCGGTTCGTGTTATTCGTGCATGTCGCGATCACGGAATTGAATCTGTTGCGGTCTACTCTGACGAAGATCGCGCATCTATCCACGCTTCGATGGCAGATGCTGCCTATTCACTTAAAGGTGTAACTGCTGCACAAACATATTTAAATATTGAGAAGTTAATAGAAGCAGCGAAAGATTCTGGCGCAGATGCAGTTCATCCTGGTTACGGTTTTCTCTCAGAGAATGCAGATTTCGCAGAGGCCGTAATTAACGCAGGGCTAATTTGGATTGGGCCACCTCCTGCAGCAATTCGCGCACTTGGAGATAAAGTTTCAGCTCGCAAGATTGCATCAGCAGCAGGCGCTCCACTAGTTGCTGGCACTAAAGATCCTGTTACATCCCATGAAGAGGTTGTGGCATTTGCAAAAGAACACGGTCTACCAGTTGCAATTAAAGCTGCTCATGGTGGTGGCGGTCGCGGTCTAAAGGTCGCACGCACCATCGAAGAAATTCCCGAACTTTATGCATCTGCAGTTCGTGAAGCGATTGCGGGTTTCGGTCGAGGCGAATGCTTCGTAGAGCGCTATTTAGATAAGCCTCGCCACGTAGAGACACAAGTTTTAGTCGATAAAGCAGGAAACGCAGTTGTGGTCTCAACTCGCGATTGTTCGTTACAGCGTCGCCACCAGAAATTAGTTGAAGAAGCGCCTGCTCCGTTCTTAACAAAAGAGCAGAACGAAGAGCTCTATCGCGCAAGTAAAGCGATTATGAAAGAGGCAGGCTACGTCGGCGCAGGTACCTGCGAATTCTTAGTTGGTTTAGATGGAACTATCTCTTTCCTAGAAGTTAACACCCGTCTTCAAGTTGAGCACCCGGTATCTGAGGAAGTTACGGGTATCGATCTTGTTCGCCAACAATTCCGAATTGCGCAGGGCGAAACACTTGGGTTTAGTGATCCTGAAATTCGTGGACATTCAATTGAATTTCGCATAAATGGTGAAGATCCAGGACGCGGATTTCTACCTGCACCTGGCCAAATCACTGAATGGCATTTACCAACTGGACCAGGCGTACGCGTAGATGCAGGTTTCCGCAAAGATGACTCCATTGGAGGAAACTTTGATTCACTTCTTGCCAAGTTAATTGTTACCGGAAGTACTCGCGAAGAAGCGATTGAACGTTCTAAGCGCGCACTTGCTGAGTTCAAAGTGGAAGGACTTGCTACAGCGTTGCCTTTCCATCGCGCAATCCTGGAAGACGAGAACTACACAAAGAATTTTAAAGTTTATACCAGTTACATTGAGAATGAATTTGTAAATGAGATTCCTCAATATGAAGCGAGCTCTCCGGTGGTTCAGAGCCATGCTGCACCTGAACATGTAATCACTGAAGTAAATGGCCACCGCTTTGAAGTTTTGATTCATGCACCCGAACCTGTACATAAGCGCCATCGCGCACGTAAAGGTGCATCAGGCGGCGCCACCGGCGATGGATTGCTGGCTCCAATGCAAGGCACAGTTGTAAAGATTGCCATCGCTGAAGGCGATGTAGTTGAAAAAGGCGATTTAATCTTTGTCCTTGAAGCGATGAAGATGGAGCAACCTTTAACTGCGCATAAAGCAGGAAAGATCTCGAAAGTGATGGCTGAAATCGGAGAGACCGTAGCTAGTGGCACGGTGCTCTGCGAAATATTAGATTAGGCGCGTGAACAGAGCCGAAATCGAAAATTGGATTGCTGACGATCCAGATCCAAAAACTGCAGCCGCACTTCAAGCACTTTTAGATGCTAACAATGAAGTTGAGTTAGATAAATTATTCAATGGGTTTCTAACCTTTGGTACTGCAGGTTTACGCGGACCTATTGCCCCAGGTCCATCTGGAATGAATCGCGCTGTTGTTGGGCGCACTGCAGCTGCAATCGCTGCTTATATGAAGCAGCGCAATTTAACTTCGGTAGTTATCGGCCGCGATGCTCGTTATGGCTCTGAAGATTTCACACGTGAGAGCGCAGAGATTCTCTCTGGCGCAGGTTTGCATGTCAGCGTTCTGCCACGCCCGCTTCCAACTCCGGTTTTAGCGCACGCAGTTAAAAAACTTGGGGCACATGTTGGCATTATGGTTACCGCCAGCCACAACCCGCCAATGGATAATGGTTACAAAGTTTATTTAAACGCCGAATGCGATGGCATTAAATATAAAGGCTCTCAAATCATTACTCCAACAGATAAGTTAATTTCGGCAGAGATCGACAAAATCACTTCACTAAAGAGCCAGCCTCGTGGCACCACTTGGAATGATTTAGATGATTCAGTATTTGATGAATATGTAAAGCGCACTGCAGCTATCGGTAAGACTCCAGGTAAGTTAAAGATTGTCTACACCGCGATGCATGGCGTTGGCACCGAAACTGTAGAAGCTGTATTTAAGAAAGCTGGATTTAATCCGCCAATCTTGGTTGAAGAGCAAGCAAAACCGGATCCGGATTTTCCAACAGTCTCATTTCCTAACCCAGAAGAGCCTGGCGCAATTGATTTAAGTCTTGCTAAAGCAAAAGCGGTTGGCGCAGATTTAGTTATTGCTAACGACCCAGATGCAGATCGTTGCGCAGCGGCAATTAATGATCCAAAGCGCGGCTGGCGCATGCTACGCGGTGATGAGATTGGAATTTTGCTTGGAGATTGGATTGCCCGAACAAATGACGGAAATTATGGCAATTCAATCGTCTCCTCTTCTGGCTTAAGTAAAATCTGTAAGCATTACGGACGTAATTTCCGTGAAACTTTAACTGGCTTTAAATACCTAGCCCAAATTCCTAATCTTGCATTTGCATACGAAGAAGCAATTGGTTATTCAGTCGATTCTGCAACTGTTGCTGATAAAGATGGCGTTAGCGCTGCCATTGCACTGGCTCAACTAGCAGAAGAGTTAGCGGCAAATGGCCAGACAATTCATAATCGACTTCAAGAAATTTGGAGCATCATTGGTTTCCATGCAACTGAGCAAATCTCAATTCGCGTTGAAAATATCAAATTAGTTGGCGCGGTATTAGAAAAATTCCGTACCAATCCTCCAAAGGAAATTGCTGGATTCGCTGTTACAGCTATCGATGATCTTGCTAAACCAAAGAATGATTTACCACCAACAGATGGGTTACGAATTTGGCTTGGAGATATTCGAGTAATTGTTAGACCATCAGGAACTGAACCAAAATTGAAGTGTTATATCGAAGTGATTAGCGCTACTGAAGAGGAAGCTGACGCAAAACTTGCCACATTACGTGGACCACTGAAAGAATTGCTTCAATAAGCAGGGAGGCTTAAATGCAATTCTTTGGGCTAATTGATGGCTCTGAAAGCTCGCTTAAGTCATTCCTAAATAATCTGCCGCCTGTTGATCAAGTTGGCGCTGATGCGCGAGCTGCAATGTTAGGTACTCGTAGCATCAAGAGTTCAAGTAAAGCTTGGGCGATTGATACTGCAATCTCGATGGTTGATTTAACAACTCTTGAAGGTGCAGATACTCCTGGCAAAGTTAAGGCGCTCTGCACAAAAGCGGTACGCCCTGCTCCATCAGATCCAACTGTTCCAAGTGTTGGCGCTGTCTGCGTTTACAACGACATGGTTAAAGTTGCACGTACACATTTAGATTTAATTGGTGGTAAAGATATTCCGGTAGCTGCAGTGTCTACTGCTTTCCCATCAGGTCGCGCATCGATGTCAGTTAAGTTGCAAGATACTCAAGATGCAATTGACGCCGGCGCAACTGAAATCGATATGGTGATTGATCGCGGCGCATTTCTATCTGGTCGCTTAGGTGAAGTCTTCGATGAGATTGTTCAGATCAAAGCAATCTGCGGCGATAAAGCTCATTTAAAAGTTATCTTTGAAACTGGCGAACTAGTTACTTATGACAATGTTCGAAAAGCTTCTTACATCGGAATGCTAGCTGGCGGAGATTTTATTAAGACCTCAACAGGCAAAGTAGCTCCTGCGGCTACTCCTCCAGTTGTGATGATCATGCTCGAAGCGGTCCGCGATTTCCGCGAAATTACAGGGTTCCAGGTTGGCGTTAAGCCAGCTGGCGGAATTAGAAATACCAAAGATGCAATCAAACAGTTGGTTTTAGTAAATGAAGTTGCAGGTCCTGATTGGCTAAATAATAAGTATTTCCGTATCGGCGCAAGTGCTTTATTAAATGATTTATTGATGCAGAGAATGAAACTGACCGATGGCTACTACTCAAGCCCTAACTATGTGACCATCGATTAAGGGGAACTAATGACATTCGAATACGCTCCAGCTCCAGAATCTAAATCAATCGTAAAAATCGATAAAGAGTATGGCCACTTCATCAATGGCAAGTTTGTTAAGGGCAAGAAGCACTTTGCGACCATTAACCCTGCGACTGAAGAAGTTCTTTCACAGATCGCAAATGGCGATAAGAGCGATATTGATAAAGCAGTAGTTGCTGCGCAAACTGCATATACAAAAGTTTGGTCCAAATTATCTGGCGCAGAGCGCGGTAAATATCTATATCGAATTGCACGAATTCTGCAGGAACGAGCACGTGAATTCGCAGTTCTTGAAACATTAGATAACGGTAAGCCAATCCGCGAAACACGAGATATTGATATTCCGCTGGTAGCAGCCCATTTCTTCTATCACGCAGGCTGGGCAGATAAATTAGATTACGCAGGCGTTGGTAGTTCACCGAAAGCACATGGCGTGGTCGGACAGATCATTCCTTGGAACTTCCCACTACTTATGTTGGCTTGGAAAGTTGCTCCAGCTTTAGCTGCTGGAAATACCGTGGTGTTAAAGCCTGCAGAGAGCACTCCGCTTACTGCACTTCTATTCGCAGAAGTTTGCCAACAAGCTGAACTTCCTGCAGGTGTAGTAAATATCGTTACCGGTGCCGGCGAAACAGGCGCAGCACTTGTAAACCATCCAGGGGTTGCAAAGATTGCATTTACGGGATCAACTGAGGTTGGTAAATCAATCGCACGTGCAATTGCTGATACTAAGAAAGTTGCCACGCTAGAACTTGGCGGCAAGGGCGCAAATATCGTCTTTGAGGATGCCGCAATCGATCAGGCAGTTGAAGGAATTGTTAACGGAATCTTCTTTAATCAAGGACATGTCTGTTGTGCCGGCTCTCGCCTTCTTGTTCAAGAGAATATTGCTGATGAAGTTATTAAGAAGCTTCAGCGCCGAATGGAAAAGATTCGCGTGGGCGACCCAATGGATAAGAACACTGATTTAGGTGCGATCAATTCAAAGGCGCAGCTTGAGAAGATTAAAGAACTTGCCGCATCTGGCAGCGCAGAAGGTGGCGAAATCTGGTCTCCTAAGTGCGATCTACCTAAGAATGGTTTCTGGTTTGCACCAACAATATTCACTGGAGTAACTCAAGCTCATCGCATTGCACGCGAAGAGATCTTTGGCCCAGTACTTTCAGTATTAACTTTCCGCACTCCAGCAGAGGCGATTGAGAAAGCAAATAACACGCCATTTGGTCTCTCTGCTGGTGTTTGGAGCGAGAAAGGTTCGAAGGTGCTTTGGACAGCGCAGCAACTTCGCGCAGGCGTTATTTGGGCCAATACCTTTAATAAATTCGATCCAGCTTCACCATTTGGTGGTTATAAAGAATCTGGATGGGGCCGCGAAGGTGGTCGCCACGGTTTAGCAGCGTACTTGAAAGCGGTGAAGTAAATGTCACGTATCGATGTGAAGAAGACTTACAAGCTATATATCAATGGCGCTTTCCCACGTTCTGAATCTGGCCGTGTTTACGAAGTTAAGAATGCAAAGGGTGTATTTATCGCAAATCCTGCACTTGCATCCCGTAAAGATTTACGTGATGCGGTGGTAGCTGCGCGAGGTGCATTCGGTGGCTGGAATAAATCAACTACATATTTACGCGGACAAATTCTCTATCGCGTTGCAGAGATGCTCGAAGGTCGTCGTGAGCAATTCGAAGTAGAGCTAAAGGCAACAGGAGATAAAACAAAGATCTCTGAAGCAATTGATTTGATTGTTTGGTACGCAGGTTGGACAGATAAGTTGGCAGCGCTTGATGGCGTAACCAATCCAGTCTCTGGTCCTTTCTATAACTTCACTACCCCAGAAGCACTTGGCGTAGTTGGCGTGATATCGAAGCCAAACTTCTTAGAGTTTATTGATTCTCTAATGTCGGTAATCGCAAGTGGAAATACCACTGTCATTGTTGCTCCCGATGCGTTAGCAATTCCTGCGATGAGCTTTGCAGAAGTTCTTGCGACAAGCGATGTCCCGGCAGGTGTAATCAATATTCTGACTGGAAAAGTTGATGAGTTAGCTCCATGGATGGCTTCTCACATGGATATTGATGGCATGGATATCTCTGGTGCCAAGAAAGTTGGCGAACTTAAAAAAGCTGGCGCAGAGAATCTAAAGCGAATTCATTCATTTACTAAGGTGAAGAACCCAGCGCGTATCTTGGCTTTCATGGAAGCCAAGACTGTTTGGCATACCGTCGGAATCTAGTTCCAGGTACTGTCGACAGTCTTAAACCAGAGCTGCCTAAAGCCCTCTGCATCAAGATCTAGCACCACTTTTGTGCGTGCTGCACCCGGAATTCGACGTGGTTCGATCATCAACTCAAGTCGAGGTCTGCGATCAACTACTGTCATTCCGCGCACTAATCCGTGTGCAACTTCGACACCAACATCAAATACTTCAGTCTTAAGTAGCGCCGGACGAATTACTGCGGCAACTGCGCCGTAATCTCCCAAAGTTACGCTCTGCTTTAAACGCTTAATGCAAGATTGCAATAACTTACCTGCAAATTGCGCCGATGCATCAGGGCTCTGCGAGAGTCGAACTGCCTCAGACTCTGAAACCAATGGGTGATAGAAGACATCTAAACCATACATAGTGATGGGGATACCACTTCTAAAAACAATGTCTGCCGCTTCTGGATCGTGCCAAATATTAAATTCCGCCATCGCAGTTGCATTGCCGACAGATGCAGAGCCACCCATTAAGCAAATCTCTTTTAACTTCTTTGCAGAATCTGGGTAGGTCGTAATGAAATTGGCGATATTAGTTAGCGGCGCAACTGGAACCAAAGTGATTTCACCTGGTCTTGCTTCAACTAAATCTCTCATCAAATCAATCGCGCTACGTGAATCTACTTTGCGATTTGATAGTGGAAGACCTAAATCTCCCATTCCATCTTCGCCGTGAATATGTTTTGCATATAGCGGTTCTTCGACAAGAGGTCGCGAGGCACCAACTGCCACCGGAATATCTCCAGCCCCGGCTGCATCTAAAACAATCAAAGTATTCTTAACGACTTGCTGCACATTTGTGTTGCCATCAACGCAAGTAATCCCAAGTAAATCGACTTCTGAATTCATCGCTGCAAAGAGCACCGCAAACGCATCATCGAAACCGGTATCAACATCAAGAATAATTGGATGTTTCTTCATAATTCGAAAGTCTAGTCATAGAATTGCAGATATGAAGAGACCCGTAATTGCTGTCGTCGGTAGCTCAATGATGGATTTAACTGCATATGCAGATGTACTACCAGGGCCAGGCGAAACCCTCGTTGGTAAGCAATTTACAACGGGTTTTGGCGGTAAAGGCGCTAATCAGGCAGTGATGGCAGCCATTGCTGGCGCAGATGTCTATTTCGTCGGCAAGATTGGTAAAGATGTCTTTGGGGATTCCTTTTTAGAGAATTTTAAGAAACGTGGCATAAATGCCAAATATGTCGAACGTGATGATGAACCGTCCGGCGTTGCACATATCTGGGTAGATGGATCTGGCGAGAACCGAATCATTATTATTCCTGGCGCCAACCATAAGATTGATAAAGTAAAAGCTGCAGCAGCGATTTCAGAGATTCCAGATTTAGATATCGTGATTGGCCAATGCGAAATCAAGCAAGAGGTAACGCTTGCCGCATTTAAGGCTGCTAAAGCACGGGGTGCCACCACGATTCTTAACCCTGCACCCTTTGAACCACTTAGTGATGAATTGATTGAAAATTGCGATTGGATAATCCCAAACGAAACTGAATATGCATCGCTTGGTCAGATTAGTGCAAACATCCTTGTAACCGAAGGTGAAAAAGGAGTTCACCATTTAAGCACTGGCATCAAAGTTGCAGCGCTTAAAGTAACACCAATAGATACGACGGGAGCAGGCGATAGTTTCGTAGGAGCATTTGCATCAAAGCTACATGAAGGTGCAGAGGTAGCCATGAAGTTTGGCTGCGCTGCAGCGGGCTTAAGTGTGACTAAGAAAGGCGCGCAGAGCTCCTATCCAACTTACGAAGAGATTGCGACGCTTTCATAACCTCGTAATACAAAGGTTGGACGGCGCACTGGATCGCTTGCAACCTGCATATTTGGAAAGGCTTTAACTAATTTCGGCAGCGCAATTCCCATCTCAAGTCGAGCAAGTGGTCCGCCTAAACAGAAGTGAATTCCTGCGCCAAAGCCAATATGTGGATTTGGATCGCGCGTAATATCCATTTGATCTGCATTAGCGAAGTGGTTCTCATCGCGATTGGCAGAGCCCAGTAAAGAGGCTATTTTTTGGCCTTTTTTGATCTCTACTCCACCGATTTCAGTATCAGCTGTTGCGGTTCGTTCAAATAAGTGAAGCGGTGCATCAAAACGTAAAAATTCTTCGACAGCGGTCGCAGCCAAGCCATCTGGATTTGCCCGAAGTAATGCGTATTGAGCTTCCCGTTCAAGAAGTGCAACCATGCCATTTCCGAAGCCGTTAACGCTAGCCTCGTGCCCTGCATTAAGAAGTAGCACGCAAGTTGCAACGAGTTCGTGTGCATTTAACTTCTCACCTTGCTCTTCAACTCGTACCAAGTCGGTAATTAAATCGTTACCTGGTTTTACCTTCCGCTCATCGGCTAATTTCTGTACATAGTCAGCAAACTCTCCTGCAGCCTTTTTGGCGGCAACCTGAACTTCAGCGCTCGGGTTTACTTCATACATCTTTACGATTGCCTGTGACCACGGACGAAGTAAGTACTCTTCCTCTTCTGGGAAACCGAGCATTGCCACAATTACTTTTACCGGAAGTGGTTCTGCGAAATCTGCGATTAGATCGAAATTGCCGCCCTTTTTCTTAATATCTTCAATCAACCCATCAACAATTTTGTTGATAGTTTCGCGTTGGCTTTCGATAATGTTCTTATTAAAAGCCTTGGATACCAGCGCACGTAAGCGGGTGTGCTTTGGTGGCTCTGAGTCCAGAATCGAATCAGCATGTAGCCAATTAAATGTCGACCACTCTGATTCGGGTTCACGGGGTTTAAAGATACGACCTAAAGATTTATTTCTAAGTACCGCGTTAGCATCTTCATATTTCGCCGCAAGAAACATTTGAGTCTCTTCATGCCAGATCGGCTTACCTGCGTTACGTAACTTTGCTAGATGCGGATATGGATCTACCAAGAAATCTTTATCGTTAAAGTTGATCATAACCCGCTCCTATTCGCTTTAAATATTCGCTCTTATCGTCAATAAAGGCCGCATTCATGGCATTTAGCGTTAGTTCACGAAACTCCGCGACTGTCCAGCCGAAAGCCTTTGCACACTCTGAGAATTCATGGCTCATACTGGTTCGACTCATTAAACGATTATCGGTATTTAAGCCAATATTAAATCCAAGATCGAAGAGTCTTTCAATCGGATGGTGTGCATAAGTATCAGCCACACCAGTTTGAAGGTTAGAAGTTGGACATACTTCGAGGTGCACCTGTCGATCTAACACTTGTCTTGCAATTGCGCCATCTGGAAGATCTTGCGAGATATTTACGCCATGGCCAATTCGACTAGCCCCGCATGCATTTAAAGCTAAGTTGATTGATTCCGGTCCGTCAGCTTCACCGGCATGAATTGTAAATGGCATTTCATGCTTTCTAAGATAATCGAAAGTCTCTTGCTGCAAAGTTGGCGGGAAACCTTTCTCTGGCCCTGCAATATCAAAACCCACCACTCCTTGGTTGCGATATTTAACAACTAACTCTGCCACTTTCTGTGACATATCAAGTTGGCGCATCCCACAGAGAATTGCATTTACTCTTAAACCAGATTCGACTTCACCCTGGCGATAACCTTCGAGCATCGCTTCAATTACACCTTCAAGAGTCAATCCCTTTTTAGTGAAATGTTCAGGAGCGACACGGACCTCTGCATATATGACACCATCATTATGTAAATCAATCACCGTTTCTTTTGCAACTCGGACAATATCTTCTTCACGCTGCATTACTGCAATGGTGTGGTCAAATGTTTCTAGATATCTAACTAAAGAACCAGAATCACAAGCGTCCTGAAACCAATCAGCCAGCTGAGCAGTCTTATAAGTTGGAAGTTCTTGATAACCAATCTCTTCTGCAATTTCAATAATTGTCTCTGGCCTTAACCCACCATCTAAATGATCGTGAAGTAAAACCTTTGGATATTTAATCAACCGATACGCTCCAAAACCAGCGGTAGACGCTGATAATTTGAGTCATATTCGACTGCTCCTTCAAGTGATTCTTGCGCACGCGCAAATAGTTCGGGCTTATCGGTGTGCAACGTAAATATTGGCTGACCTGCTTTAACTACCTCGCCAGGCTTTGCATGAATTTCAATTCCCGCGCCAAGTTGTAACTGTTCGCCTTGTTTAGAGCGACCGGCGCCTAAACGCCATGCCGCTACTCCAACTTTAAGTGCATCCATGCGAGTTAAAGTTCCGCTCTGATCTGCATTGATAACTAATTTTTCTCTTGCAACAGGCAACGCGCCATCTGGATCACCATTCTGTGCGCTAATCATTCGCCGCCAATGATCCATCGCTTTGCCATTCTTTAAATTATCTGCAGGATCAACGCCTTTAATACCTGCAAGTTCTAACATCTCTCGAGCAAGCAATACGGTAAGTTCGACAACATCTTCAGGTCCGCCGCCAGCTAAAACTTCAACTGATTCTCGGACTTCAAGTGCATTTCCCGCAGTTAAACCAAGTGGCACATCCATCGCAGTGATAAGTGCACGGATATTTACACCTGCGCTCTTACCGATTTCGACCATCACAGTTGCAAGTTCGCGCGCCTTTGCTGGATCGCTCATAAATGCACCGCTACCAGTTTTAACATCAAGCACTAAGGAACCTGTACCCTCGGCAATTTTCTTGCTCATAATTGAAGATGCAATTAATGGAATTGCTTCAACGGTCGCAGTTACATCGCGAAGTGCATAAAGTTTCTTATCTGCAGGAGCTAAGCCAGTACCAGCTGCGCAGATAACTCCACCAGTATCTTGAATTACCTTTAACATCTCTTCATTTGAAAGAGCAGCTTTCCAACCTGGGATTGATTCCAACTTATCTAAAGTTCCGCCAGTATGGCCAAGGCCGCGACCTGAGAGTTGTGGAACAGCAGCGCCACAAGATGCCACTAAAGGCACTAATGGGAGCGTAATTTTGTCGCCTACGCCGCCAGTTGAGTGCTTATCAACGGTTGGCCGATCAAGCATCGACCAATTCATACGTTCGCCGCTTCGAATCATCGCATCAGTCCAACGGCTAATTTCATGGCGCTCCATGCCATTTAAAAGAATTGCCATCGCAAGTGCGGACATCTGTTCGTCCGCAACTACCCCACGGGTATATGCATCTACTACCCAATCAATTTGATCATCGTTTAGAACTTTACGATCGCGCTTTAACGCGATGATCTCAGGCGCGGTGTAACGTTCGGCCATTTTGATCCTACTTTAAATCGTCAGGACCAAATGCCCAGGGAAGCATCTCTGACATCTTCTTTGGACCTTCTGGCGTCATTAATAACGCTTCTGGTCCTCCGTGCTCGAATAACAATTGACGGCAACGACCACATGGCGCCAAGTAATTTGAATCTCCGCCAACACAGACAATTGCAATTAACTTTCCGCCACCAGTTGTAGCTAAATTAGAAACTAAACCACATTCAGCGCAGAGTCCAACTCCGTACGAAGCGTTTTCAACGTTGCAACCTTCAACGATGCGACCATCGCTTACAAGTGCAGCTACGCCAACTGGAAAGTTTGAGTAAGGTGCGTATGCCTTCTTCATTGCGCTAATTGCGCGTTGGTGAATCTCTTCCCAGTTAATTTCCATTATTTGCCGCCACCTCGGCGATAAGGAACGCCATCAGCTGCTGGCATTCGCAAACGTTGGGTTCCGAGTCCAAGTACGAGAAGCGTCATAACATATGGAGTCATTGTTACGAATTGACCAGGAAGTTGATCTATTCCGTAGTAGAGCGCAATTGCAAGAATTGAGATTGCAAAGCTAACTCCGACAGTTACAAACTTCTTTTTACGGAAATTAAGAACTGCAAAAACAATCATCGCTACTGCAACCAACATCAGCAGCGCATGTACCGCTTCAGAATCACGAAGCTGTAGTGCATCCGCAAAGCCAAATAAAGCAGCGCCTGACATCAAGCCACCTGGACGCCAGTTACCAAAGATCAAAGCTGCCAAACCGATATAACCACGACCACCAGTTTGAGCCTCTTGGTAGTGATTTGCAGCGACAATTGCAAGGTATGCACCGCCAAGACCTGCGAAACCACCAGAGATCAATACACCTGCATATTTCATTTTGTAGACATTAACGCCAAGTGATTCGGCAGCGGTTGGCGCTTCACCGGCGCTACGTAAACGTAGACCGAATGCGGTATGCCATAAGAACCAATATGAAAGAGGGACTAATGCCATTGCAATCATAGTTACATATGAAACTTCGCCAGTTAGCCCACGAAGAATTGCAAAAGTATCTGAAATCAAGAACCAATTCTTTTTCGCAATAGCTCCCAAAATATCTGGGCTATGCCATCCAAAGAAAGTTCCGCCAGAGAGAATTGGCAAACCATTAGTTCCGATTGCTTCTACATCTGGAGATTGTGATGGCCCAAGCCAGGTGCCATTCTTATAAAGAATAGTTGAGAAGTAACGAACCAGACCGGCAGCGATAATATTTACCGCAACGCCAGATACAACGTGATCAACACCGAATCCAACAGTTGCAATTGCATGAATCGCTGCTCCAACTGCTCCCATGAAGATACCTGCAACTAAACCTGCCCATGGGCCATGCTTTGATCCGATAAATCCGCCGCCCCATGCACCCATAATCATCATGCCTTCTAGGCCGATATTTACAACGCCAGAACGTTCTGAGAATAAACCACCGAGCGCTGCCATCGCGATTGGTACAGATAGCAGTAAGGCAGCTGATGCGGTACCGATACTTGTTAAATCAGATGCGCCGGTAATCAAGCGAATTGTTGAGAGCGAGAAGATAAGTCCAAATGCATAGAGCGCAAGACGAGCTGGCTTAGCTAAATTACGCATGAGCCACCGCCTTTGCTAATTCATTTGAGACTACTTTGACGCGGTACCTACTTACTACTTCATAAGCGACAACTGAACTTAAGAGAATCGAACCTTGCATGATGAAATATGTTTCAGGAGCGATATCAATTAGTTCGAGCGAACGTGAGGAAACTTCTAGGAATGAGAAGAGCAAGCTCGCAAAGGCCATTCCAACTGCGCCGTTACGCCCAAGTAGCGCCACTGCAATTGCTGAGAAGCCAAGACCGGCGCGGAAACCCATGTTGTAAGCGTGTGTTTCGGCCAAAATCGTTGGTAATCCTGAGAGACCTGCAATTGCGCCTGATGAAATCATTGCAACCACAATCATCTTCTTGGAATTAACGCCACTTACTCGCGCCGCAATTGGGTTGATACCCGATGCGCGAAGTTCGAATCCAAAACGGGTGCGATTTACGATCCACCAGAATGCAATACCTAAAACAATTGCGACTGCGAACATGCCATAAATCGCGCGACCTTGAGTTTCAGCTTTATCAATATGGCTAGTTAAGAAAGTTAGATTTGGCATCCAACCTGAAGTTGGAAGAGTCGCAGTAGATAAGTTATTTGAACCTTCTACTTTTACCGAAAAGTAAGTTGAAAAGAGATATGCGCTAAATCCGCCCGCAATGCTGTTGAGCATGATGGTAGAGATAACTTCGTTAATTCCGCGCTTTACCTTCAAAATTCCGGCGATTGCTGCCCATAATCCACCAACAGTCATCGCAATTAAGAAGATGGCTAGAACATGTAGAACTGGTGGCAAGGTAAACATGGCACCTAAATACATTGAAAAAAGCGCAGCTAAACGAAGCTGGCCTTCAACACCGATATTAAATAGACCTGCGCGGAAAGTGATCGCAATTGCGATAGCTGCGATGTAATAAGAAGTCGCTGAATTTAACGCCTCAATTACTGAGCTAGTTGTAGAACCGAACTCCCACATGGTTTGGAAAGCTTCAAGTGGTGACTTCTTTGTTACTAGCAGTGCCAAACTTGAAATTAATAACGAGACAATCGCTGCAGATACCGGCGCTGCTAGCGCCAAGCCAATCTTCTTAGGGTTCAATTTCACTTCTTCGCTCCTGTCATCGCAGCGCCAAGCGTTTCCGGTGTTGTATTGGCTGGATTCAATTCAGCGGTTACCTCTCCTCGAAGCATTACCAATAAGCGATCTGACATACCGATTAACTCTTCAAGGTCGGCAGAGATCAAAACAATTGCCATCCCCTTTTCGCGAGCCTTGCGAAGTTCTTCCCAGATCGCACCTTGTGCGCCAACATCAACACCGCGTGTTGGATGTGATGCCACAAGAAGTTTTGGAGCATGAACCATTTCGCGCCCCACAATAAATTTCTGTTGATTACCGCCAGATAGCGCCGTTGCCAAAGTATTTGGCCCAGGTGCGCGAACATCGAATTCCTGCATGATTAAGCGGGTATCTTCGATAGTTGCCTTCTTGTCCAAGATAAATCCATTGAAGATTGGCTTACTACGTTGGTAGCCAAGGATGCGATTCTCCCAAAGAGGTGAACCGAGCATTAAAGCTTGGCGATGGCGATCTTCTGGAATAAATCCAATTCCCAAATCTCGACGATCGGCAACGCTCAATTCATCGATACATTTATTATCGAAGTTGATACAACCTTCGTATTCCATAAGGCCAAGAATGGTTTCAGTAAGTTCGGATTGGCCATTGCCTTCAACGCCTGCGATTCCGATAACTTCACCTGCATGTAATTTGAAGGAGATATTGGTAAGTAAATTACGTGCGCCCTTTGAAGGAATGGTGACATTCTGCATTTCAAGAACCACGTTGTCGCGCTTGGTATCGCCTTTGGTCTCTGGCTTTGGAAGTTCAGAACCCACCATTAGCTCTGCCAACTTCTGTGAAGTTACATCTTTAGCTTTAACTTCAGCGACGGTTTCACCAGCACGAATAACTGTTACTTCATCGGCTACACGTAGAACTTCGTCGAGTTTATGTGAAATAAAGATTACTGACATACCTTTTTCGCGTAGACCATGAAGTGCATTAAATAGATCATCCACTTCTTGCGGAACTAGCACTGCAGTTGGTTCGTCAAAAATCAAAATATTCGCGCCGCGATAAAGAACCTTAAGAATTTCAACACGTTGACGTTGGCCAACACCTAAATTCTCAACTAATTCATCTGGATTAATCTCTAGGCCATAAGTTTCGGCCATCTTTGAAATCTTTTCGCGTGCAGCGTTGAAATCGATCTGAGCTGATTTCTTTGGTTCTGAACCTAAAATAATATTTTCTAGAACTGTGAAGTTATCTGCCAACATGAAGTGCTGATGCACCATACCGATTCCAGCTTCGATAGCTTCATTGGGGTTCTTAAATTGCATCTGCTTGTCATGTACCAGAATCTCGCCACTATCAGGGCGTTGCATTCCGTACAGAATCTTCATAACGGTTGATTTACCGGCGCCGTTCTCGCCGACCAACGCGTGCACTGAGCCGCTCTGCACCTTGAGGGAGACATCTTTATTAGCGATGACGCCTGGAAAACGCTTTGAGATGTGTCTTAGTTCAACCGAAACAGACAATTGAAATTCCCCTCAACTTTGAAGTTCTTTGCTCCAATACTTGCTTAATCTTAAAGAAAGTAGCCCGATTAGGAAAACCTAATCGGGCTACTTTGGTCACAAAAGTTCAAAAAGTAACTTTAAAAATTACTTACCTGGAACTGATGGAACCTTGATCTTGCCTGACTTGATTGCTGCAGCTGCTGCATCAATCTTTGCCTTGTACTTATTGATGTAACCGCCAGAGTATGAAACTCCAACGCCACCATTTGTTAGGTCATAACGACGGCCGTAGATACCAGCCTTAGCATCAAGAATGTCGTTAACTGTACGACCAGCAACTGCGTTAGCGATAACGTCATAAACAGCGTTATCAACGCGCTTTGTCATAGAGGTCAACATATTCTTCTTCTCTGCAGCAGAAGCGGTTAGGTACTGATCAGAGTCAACACCAATTGTCCAAACCTTCTTGCCTGCTGCCGCAGCAGCTGTTGCTGCCTGGAAGTTACCTGCACCTGATCCACCAGCTGCTGAATAAACTACATCAACACCCTTATCGATCATGCCGTTAACAATAACCTTCATCTTTGCTGGATCATTAAAGCCAGAGAAATCAGGGAATTCAGTTACGTACTTAACGTCAACTGATGCTGACTTCTTTGTTGCCTTAACACCTGCAACGAAACCTGCTTCGAACTTCTGTAGTAGTGGAATACGAACTCCACCTACGTAGCCGATCTTTCCTGACTTAGATGCAAGAGCTGCCGCTACACCAGCTAGGTATGAACCCTGTTCTTCAGAGAAGACCATAGATGTAACGTTAAGTGCTGCTACAGATGCATCATCAACAATTCCGAACTGAGTGTTTGGGAATTCCTGTGCAACAGTTGTAACTGGACCTGCATATAAGAAACCAATTGCGATGATTGGGCTGTAGCCAGCCTTTGCAAGTAGACGAAGCTTGTCTGTGCGCTCTGAGTCAGTTCCCTGTGTAACAGTGATTTCCTTAGAAGCGATTCCCCACTTCTTCTTTGCACGATCTAGACCTGCAGCTGCAGAGTCGTTAAATGACTTATCGCCACGGCCTCCGATGTCATACGCAATACCAACTTTTACCTTTGATGCTGCGTGTGATGGAGCTGCGATAAAGCCGACGGTTGCCATTGTTGCTGCAGCAGCAACTGCGACAATACGTGTGAACTTCTTCAATTTTCCTCCCATGGGTTAGCGCTCTAGATATAGAGAGCTGTTGGCTGAGAGCCTAGTAGGGAGTAGGAAAAATATCTAACAATGCAGGTTTCGAATTTATTACTTTTTTATACCTAAAACGAACCCTAAAGTGATGGTTGAAAGTTATCCCAGAATTCCGAGCGCTTTATAGGCGTCTTTAAGTGTTTTGCTTGCTAGCACTCGCGCTTTATCTGCACCATTGTTCAGAATGCGAATTAATTCGCCTTCATCCTTCAATAATTCGAGCGCTTTTTCACGCATTGGACGTAGATATTCAACTGTTGATTCAGCGACGGACGCCTTGAAATCTCCGTAGCCCTTCCCGGCAAATTCATCTTGAATTACTGGAATGGTTTTGCCAGTCACCACCGAATAAATTGTCATCAAATTACTAATGCCGGGTTTATTTTCCACATCAAAGATAACTTCGCGACCAGTATCGGTAACTGCGCTCTTAATCTTCTTTATATTAATTTCTGGCGCATCCATCAGCTCAATTACGCCACTTGCAGATGATGCAGATTTTGACATTTTATTTGTTGGCTCTTGGAGATCAAAGATCTTTGCGCCCTCTTTGAGGATATATGCATCTGGCAATGTGAAAACTTGACCGTAACGAGTATTAAAACGGTTTGCTAAATCGCGAGTAATTTCAATATGTTGGCGCTGATCTTCTCCAACCGGAACTAAATCAGCTTGGTAAAGCAAGATGTCGGCAGCTTGCAACATTGGATATGTAAATAGCCCAACGCGTGCACCATCGGCGCCGCCTTTTGATGACTTATCTTTAAATTGAGTCATGCGGCTTGCTTCTCCGAATGAAGCTACGCATTCCATTACCCAACCCAATTGATTATGTTCAGGTAGATGCGATTGCACGAATAGCGCAGACTTATCAGTATCAATACCAACTGCGATTAATTGCGCAGCTGAAGCCAAGGTGCGTGCACGAAGAAGTGCAGGATCGACATCGCCAGTTAGGGCATGTAGATCAACGATTGAGTAATAGGTTTCATGGCCATTCTGTAAATCCACCCACTGCTTAACCGCGCCTAAGTAGTTACCTAGATGGAACGATTCAGATGTTGGCTGAATGCCAGAAAGTACTCTTTTCACTTCACTATTCTCCCACGCGCGAAATCAGTAGTTGGCCAACGCGATGACCTTCAAGCGAAATCACAACCAATCGCACTCCGTTTATGTTTACCACGTCGTGTTCTTTCGGCATTCTGCCTAAGAAATGCATAACAAAACCACTAACTGTTTGATACGGGCCTTCTGGAAGGGTGATTCCGGTTTCTGATTCGAGATCTTCGATAGAAGTTAATCCATCTATTTCGATATCGCCGGTACGCGACTCTTCCCCGATGTCGTTTTCATCAGTGTCATATTCATCTTGGATATCGCCAATTAAGCATTCAACTAAATCTTCTAAAGTAACAATGCCATCGGTTCCGCCGTATTCATCTAGAACAATCGCTAAATGCTGGCGCTGATTACGCATCTCTGTAAGTGAAGGCAAGACACCTTTTGTACCGGGTAGATACATGATGGGACGGGCAAGATCTTGGATCTTTGAATTTGGGTTGGCCAAACTTGTATCTAATAAATCTCGCACATGGATAAAACCGATTACTTCATCGCTCGAACCGCGAACTACCGGGTATCGAGAATGCGCCATCTCTACCGCGAGCGCGATTGCCTTATTGACTGTCAGAGATCCATCCATGAAATCTACTTCGGTGCGCGGCACCATAACTTCATTTACTAACTTTTCCGAGGTATTGAAAACTTCTTCAACAATCTCTCGTTCTTCTTCGGTTAACGCTTTATGTCCTGAAACAAGTTCCATCAGCTCCTCTTCGGAGATTTGGCTACGTTCTTCTTTCGGATCCACACCAAATAGACGAACTACTAAATCTGTAGATTTTGAGAGCAACCAAACAATCGGTCTGAAAATCTGAGCGAGCCCATCGATGATAAAGGCTGAAGCCATTGATATCTCTTCGCTCTTTAAAATTGCCAATCTCTTTGGAACAAGTTCGCCTAGAACAAGAGATACATAGGCAATACCTAGAGTTACTAAAATTAAGGCTACGATTTTTGCGGAATTCGAGCTCAAGCCCCAATCAATTAACACTGGCTCGACAAAAACTCCCAGCGCATCTGCGCCAACTGCTGCCGAGAATAGACCGAATAAAGTAATACCGATTTGAACCGCGGCTAAGAATCGATTTGGGTTCTCGGTCAATTTTGCAACCCGAGCGCCACGTTTCCCTTTCAACTGCTTGACCTGGCTATCGCGTAATGAGATCAGAGCGATTTCGGCGGCGACGAAGAATGAAGCTAGAAGAATCAGCGCCAGAACCAGCGCGATAGCTTTAAAGAGTTCCATTAGATAAGAAAGGCTATCGGAAAGGCTTCCCTCCATGCTCACTTACGCGTAATCTCAGCCTCGCACCCAGCGGGTGCACCACTTCCAACGGATCGTCGGGCACGTACCTGCCCGGAAGGAGAGCCTAAATTGGCATCAGTAACATTCGATAAAGCATCACGTATCTATCCAGGTAACCCGGTTCCAGCTGTAGATAAATTAGATCTCGTCATCAATGATGGCGAATTTCTTGTTTTAGTTGGTCCATCAGGTTGCGGTAAGTCAACATCGCTTCGTATGTTGGCAGGTCTTGAAGAGATTGATACCGGACGTATTTTGATTGGTGATCGCGACGTAACAAACGTTGCACCAAAAGATCGCGACATCGCGATGGTCTTCCAGTCATACGCGCTATACCCACATATGACAGTTGCAGAGAACATGGGTTTTGCGCTGAAGATTGCAGGTGTTTCAAAGGAAGAGCGCGATAAGCGCGTACTTGAGGCTGCAAAACTTCTTGACCTCGAACCATATTTAGAGCGCAAGCCAAAGGCGCTATCTGGTGGTCAGCGTCAGCGCGTTGCTATGGGTCGTGCGATTGTTCGCGAACCACAAGTTTTCTTGATGGACGAACCGCTATCAAACCTTGATGCAAAGCTACGTGTATCAACACGTACCCAGATCGCTGCTCTTCAGCGTCGTCTAGGAATTACAACTGTTTATGTAACACACGATCAAATCGAAGCTATGACTATGGGTGATCGTGTTGCAGTTCTTAAGGATGGTCTACTACAGCAAGTAGATAGCCCACGTAATCTTTACGATAAGCCAGGCAATGCATTCGTAGCTGGTTTTATCGGTTCACCAGCGATGAACCTTCTAGAAGTTCCAGTTTCAGATGGCAAGGCACATGTTGGCCACTTGGATATTCCAGTTCCAGCATCTGCAGGCGCATCAGTAATCGTTGGCGTTCGTCCAGAAGGATGGGAACCAGCATCTGAAGGCTTCGAAGTTAACGTTGAAGTTGTTGAAGAACTTGGTTCTGATGCCTTCGTTTACGGAAAGCCTGCTGATAGCCACGTTAAGTTTGCAAATGCAACTGATGAAGGCGCAACAGTGATTGTTCGTTGGGATCCAAAGAACCCACCAAAGGCTGGCGATCAGATTAAGGTGAAGGCAATTCCAACTGCAATTCACCTATTCCATGCACAGACTGGTCTTCGTCTAAACTAAAAGTTAAATAAAAAAAGCCCTTCCAAATCTGGAGGGGCTTTTTTATTTAACACCTACAGTTTTTTACAAATATCGCAAGTGATTTAGGATGCAACTCAATTATTCCATCCTCATTCTTTACTTTGCCTTCGATAACATTCCACTTTAATTCGAGAGAAGTCTTGAATGCTTCGACACGATCATTGGTGTTAATAGCCATAAATATTTCGCAATCACCTTGGGCTCTCTTAAATACCAACGCGTGATTTCTCAAATGTATAGAATCAAAATTGCCGTGACTAAGTGATTTATGGCTAGCTCGTAAATTTGTAAATAATTTTACATTGTTTAAAAAATATAATTCTTCAGAACTTAAAGACTCTGGAAAAGTTCTGCGGCAATCGGGATCATTTTCACCAGGTAGAGCAATTTCATCACCGTAATACAACATCGGGACGCCAGGAATCATCATATTTAGCGCCAAACTAAACAATGCGTCTACTTTATCGCCATCGCACATATTCAACAGTCGTGGGGTGTCATGAGAACCAATTACATTTAAAATTAACGATGGATCTTCCCATTGGCTAGTCCATTGCAGTAAATCAATAATAAAATCTTCAGCGTCTGCATGATGTCTATGCACAAAATCCAAAATTCGATTACGCGCATGGTAATTCATAATTGATTCTGAATACTGCATTAAGTTCCACAACCACCAAGCTTCTGCAATCCAAAGCTTGTTTGATGCAAGCGGCTTTAATTCTTGTTTAACTCGATCGAAAAACCCAGTTTCAGTTTTCCAAGGCACATCTAATCGCCAACCTCTAATGCCAAAACTATCCCACTTTCGCATAACTTTTACGAAATATTCAATCACTTCATCATTGGCTGTATTTAGCTGAGGCATCATTTGAGCCCCACCAACTGTTTGATATTCATTTTTGGGACCATCAAATTGAAACCATTTTCTGCTGGATTCATCCCCTTGCAACGCCTTTTGAAACGGTGGGAATTCGTCGCCACAGTGATTGAAAACTGCATCGAGGATTACTCCAATATTTGATTTTTTAAATTCATCTATTAGAGATTTAAATTCTTCTTCAGTTCCAAGCATCGGTTCAAGTTCTAGATAATCAGAAGTGTCATATCTATGATTTGCTGGCGCTTTGAATATAGGAGTGAAGTAAACATTCTTAATAGCAAGTTCACTTAAATAGTCGGTTTTTGATTGAATTCCTCTAAAGTTTCCACCAAAAAAATTCTCTCTGGTTGGCAAATTGCTCCAGTTTTCTAAGCTTGGTTCATTAGCTTTTTGAGCACGGGCAAATCGATCTGGAAATATTTGATAAAGGGCACCCTGTCGGAACCAATCTAAATGATCACTTTGTGCGCCTGGTATGTGTACATTTCTCATTCGTTTACCCCTCCTGCTGCGAGTCCTCTTATTAAAGATTTTTGTACGAGAAGAAAACCAATTACTGCTGGAATTGTTGCAGTAACTGTGGCTGCCATAAGCATTGTCCAGCGAGTTCCGTACTTTCCAGTGAAATTTGCAATACCCAAAGGAACCGTAAAATTTTCCGGACTATTTAGAACGATTAAAGGCCACAAGAAATCATTCCAGGCAAATAAGAAAGCAAACAGTGCGACAGTTGCAATTGCCGGTCTAGCTATTGGAACGATAATTCTGAAAATTAATCTCAGAACGCCTGCTCCATCGACTCTAGCGGCATCATCTAGTTCTCTCGGGACAGATTTGAAATATTGACGTAAAAGGATAATTCCAAATGCAGTCCATAATCTAGGTATCACTAAGGCCGCTAAAGAGTTGGAGAATCCAAGTTGCTGCACAATTTGATAAGTGGGTATCACCAATAGTGGTAGTGGAATCATCAATGTACTTAAGAGAACTATCCATATAGTTCTCTTAAATGGAAATTCATATCGCTCAAAAGCATAAGCAGCCAAAATACTAGTAATCACTTGTCCGAAAGTTATTAAACAAGCCACGATTAATGAATTTAGATAGTATTTTGCGAAAGGAGCGTCATTCCAAGCATTCGTATAGTTTTGCCAATGTAAATGCGTTGGCAGAAGATAAGGACTTGAAAACGCTAATTTTGGCGGTTTTAAGGATGTTGTAATCATCCACATGAAAGGTAATGCAATAAAAAAACCTATTGAAATTAGAATTGCATGTTTTGATAGGCTCTTAAAAACGGATCTACGAGGTTGCATGATTCCTCTTCGAAATTAACTGTTGCAGCAAAGTCATGATAAGAACACCAAGTAAAATAATCCAACCAACTGCAGATGCCGTACCAAGGTGAAAAAGCCTAAAACCTTGATTGTATAAAAGCATTGAAAGCACTTGCGTTGACCCCATTGGCCCGCCGTTGGTCAGATCGGAAGAGCGTCGTGTAGGGAAAGAGTGTCTTCGCCTGTGTAGATC